>Ga0307947_1001883_pt1 | contig 16744 bp, 22 predicted proteins | sample OrgLakmetagen232_FD_201840 | JGI IMG/M metagenome (GOLD analysis project Ga0307947, IMG submission 201840) | Saline water microbial communities from Organic Lake, Antarctica - #232 | ecosystem: Environmental > Aquatic > Non-marine Saline and Alkaline > Saline | place: Antarctica: Organic Lake...
TCTTTTTCTGGTGTCTTGTTCAGTCTGGCCTCTTTCTCTTCTTGAAGCTGGCTTTTTTATGCTATAGCTCAACTGCCCTCGCTGGCGGATATAGCTGTGTAACCCTTACCCTTACCCTTACCCTTCAAGCTTTGAATTTATTCCTAACTTGTCATCACAGTATCACTGATATTGAGATCAATGCATTCCTGAATCAAGCCTCATACAGACTCCTCAAGTTTGTGTCAGATTTAGTTTCAATTTTCGACACTGGTTGATTTTGTTTCACCAGCCAATTGCCATCAGCCAGAGACTCGGGCTGTAGGCCATCCTTGTGACCCCTTTCATGGTCCGAAAATGCAACTTAAAATAATTACTTAATTTGCCGTGTCCTATACTTTGCAGAGGCGGTGAATTGATTTGACACTTGTTCAGAAAGCAGCTTTCCGTGCTTTGGCACGAGTGTCTTAGTGAATACACGTTTGCTGAGGTCCTGCGTGGTCGGTCCTGGGTCAGAGTCACTATGATTGCATCAGGCTTGCCAAAGTGCGTGTCACTGAAAATCGTCAAAAACAGACACCATCGTATAGCAAATCCACATGTGCTATGCAACCAAGCTGACACGATTCAGGTATCCTTGATTTCTGGGCTCAAGTCACCAAATGGCAAGATCATGCCAATCCATGCCAATCTGAGTTCATATGTCCCAGTTTGTAAGCAAGGGAAAGCGAGCCAAGCAAACAGTTAAAAAATACCACCTCATCTCTTACTTACACAGCCGATTCATGTTCTTTCAGTTCTGCTTCTACAACCCCTACTCTGCGCCCCTATACCACCCCTCGTAGCCCCTGTCTACAACACAAAACACACACACACACACATTCTAAATGTATCCAACAAAAGGGACCCGCCTAGCCAGCCCCTACCGTGCAGTGCCCACCACCGTGTTTGCTAGCATGAAGGTGCGCACGCTCAATTGCTTTGACTTTTCTACTAGCTGCTCATGCACACTTTCTGACTGGGTACCCATGACTACCGTCCCGCTCTTTGCGTCAATCTTTGCGTTCAATCGGGCGTTTAAAATGAGGTTGGTGATCCACTTCTCTGCAGCCTCGATGCCCATGTTGAGCCGCTCAGCCAGGAGCTTGATGTCGATGGTTTGATGTATCCGGCAGTAAGTCTGCATGCATGAGGGCGCATGGGTAGGGTGGATGTAAATTGACACGTGCAGAGTACTGCATAGAGTCAAAAGGCAAACTATGCAGTATAACGAAAAAGTGCAGGGCTGCACAGAGTCAAAGGCAAAAAAACCATCATCTCTGCACATCCTTCTCGTGACAATGTTTTGTCAGCGTGTCTCTGAAGTATAGTGATCATTTTGCAGCAGCAAATGACACACAAGAAGGAGCACACACAAGAAGGACGTGCAAAGTGAATGACACACAATGACACACAAGAAGAATCACAAGAAGAATGTGCAAAGTGAATCGGCAACATTCTAATCGTTTTTGCATTTCAATACCCATAAAAATTAAAATGCACGAATTGGAATTTTAAACAAACCAAGGTATACATTGCAGGTCTAATGCCAGTGTCTTTAAGCTGAGAAATTGAAACCACATTCTTAAAACGCAATCCCAGAAAAGCAAGCCTTACAACGCCCTTGGCTGATTGGAAGCACCCGCAACAGCATGAAGAGCAAGCACCAAGAACTGAAGCAAAAAGGAAATATCTGTAAAAGCAATCAGTTCCTCCAATGTGCATGTGGGCTACTCGCTTCCTTGATGAATTTTGTGAAGACATCCATCTTTCATCAAAGTTTTACAGCTGCCCCCCCTCTGTAAATGTCCTCCCCACCAAATCATGTAATTTATCATACCTGGAATCACCCTTCCTGTCTCTTAGTCACCTAACAGATCCTGATAGACAGTTTTGGCTTTACCCTCGGGCTTCAGTTTCAGTAACCGAAGGCACAGGCACGGGTCAAGCACGCCTCTCACCTCAAAGATGAACAGGCGTGCGTTCTCAACAAACTCCTCTTTGCACGCCGTCAGGAAAAAGTCGTTGTCGATGACTTCCTCACAATGCTTGAGCTGCTGCTGAGCCCCGTCAAAGTCGTAGTGCACAAACAGGAACTCTAAAAACTGCGTCACTGGGTCGCTGTACTCATAGGACTCTTGTTGGATGGTCCTGTGTGCGTCCCGTAATTGAGGTATGGTTGTTTTGTGTGAGCGTCGCAAGTGAACCCTTGTCATGAGAAAAAAGTCTGCTCTCCACAGACCGCTGAGCATGAGGTGCATCACCAGACGATGAAAGACATATGTCACAGCTGGTTCAGGTGTGGGCTGTGGTCTGGAAAAAAGCTCTGTATCGTCAGGCTGGACAGGTTTAGGATTAGGATGCTGGCACAGCAGTGGTTGGATGAAACACAATCCCAGCTGCCATCAAGCGCAGGTTCACGCAGGTGCAATAGTGATTGAAGGCAAGAGCACCGCTTGCCCACACAAGCGCCCCCACACCACCCACATACCCTCACACGATGCACAAACATGGACTACACCTGATGCCACCCGACAAAATTAAAGGGTTGCTGGTTTGGCTTAATATAAGTGCCGTTTGCACACCTGATAAGCTCCTTGAGCACGTGCCGCTTGCGCTTGTTGACCACTGCAGCTGCTGCCATGTATCTGAGGAGGTGCTGGGCATTGATCTGGATGGCAGCCAGGTATGGAGGGGACATGAAGAGGTCCAGCAGGTCATTCTTGCCGTTCTCGTGGTTCCAGAATACGTACAGGGACCAGTGCAGGAGCCAGGTCCGCTGCTGCAGCTGCACCAGGGGCGGGGCGAAGGTTTGGTTGTCGATGGCGTCCCGCAGCTTGTTGATGTCCTCGCGAGCGGCCTCAAAATTCTGCATCAGGATGTCGGAGCTAAGCTTGCCCCACAGCGCAGACATGTTGCGCTCGCTGCTGGTGCACAGCGTGCGGTAGGGCTGCAGCAAGTCCGCGGCCAAGCTGTAGTTGCCACACTCAAACTGGAACTTGGCGTAAAGGTACAGGGCCTCCACCTGCTCAGCGCCAATCTGGAAGTCCTCTTGCAGGTACTGCAGTGCGTGTAGAGGGGGTGGGAGGGAGAAGACCATAAGACAAATTGGGGGGAGGAAAGTCTGTCTGTCAACGTGCACAAAGTGCGTGCTGCATGTGCGTGTAGAAAAATGTGTGTATGCTTGTGTGCTTGTATAACATGCCTCTGTGCAGCGTGCAAGCACTAGAACGTATCACGTACGTGGAAACATTTTACACGCGCACGAGCACATACATCGTGCAATTCAGGCGTCTTCCTTTTCCAAAACATGTGTGCACAGGTGGCCTGAATAAACACACACTTTGACTCTTAGGATAGAATCGGAAGAAGGAAGCTCAAGAGAACACACAAAACACTCCTCCGAAAGAAGTGCGCACACGCAAAACAAGTGGCGCTAGCGTACATGCACAAACGTGAATCTGGACTTGCCTGCATGTTAAAGGTCTTGTCTTGCCGGAAGTTGCGCACAACGCTGGGGTTCTCTAGGCACTTGATGATGGGGTCCACGTCCTGCTGCAGCTGGCGCAGCCTACCCACCACCTCCGCCCTGCGCTCCTTCATGCCTGGGGGGACTGGGCTGCCCTCATACAGGGACTTGTGGATGTCCATGGCAAAGTCCACCATGTTGGTGTTGCGCAGCAGTGCGAGCTTGGCCTTCATGATATCGCCCTCATCGTAGATGCCCTTCTCCTGTGTTTGTTCATGCACGATGAAATTTCAATCCGGCTCGTCATGCGTGAAAAAACACACCCGTCTTCACACCCCACAACGCACCTGCAGGAACTCCAGAAGCGGGAAGACCAGGTGACGGTCCAGGTACTTGCTCAACGTGGGGCTGAGCTCAAATTTAGCTGCCATTTTTAATTTTGTTTTGTACGATGTGTCACACAACTTACAAAAGTTCTCCATGCAAGTGCTGAAGACATACACAATCAATGATGTATTGATAACCCATTTTGTTCAGTATCGTGAGGCACCCAAAAATGAAGGGTAGCGTGCTCATCCCTCCGAGCCCAAACTGGTTGGTGATGGCTATGCACATCCACAGATCTCTCATGCACCCATGCATCCAGCACAGAAACCGTGAGTGTAACCCTCACACCCATGCGCGTCCCACAGGTTCCAGCCCCAGGTCTTGGCCTGCCAGCCCTCCCTCCATGTCGTGGCATATGCAGGGCACAACTCAGTGGTGCTGGTATGCTCGCGCACGCAGCAAGTGCTGCGCACCATGTGTGGCGGCCCAAGGTAGTCGCAGCACTGAGGTCGTAGCACTGGTTCGTTCGTGTGCAAAAAAACAAGTGAGCTTACTGATGAACACCCTCTAGTTCTGCAACTATCCTCCCACTTCCTTGTGAAGGGAGAACTCGTAACGGCATGCACACGCGTGGAGTGCATGTGCAGTGAGCGCACGCGGAATTGAACGTGCACTCTGTCAGAAACTGCACATACTTACGCATTATTCTTCTGCTAATCAGAAGTGCAGAAGGGAATAGCAGGACATGCATGCTAGATAAGGACTACGTCTTAGCCACATACCACGTAACATAGGTCTTCATCGCACAGCTTTCTGGCTATGCAATCTACCTAATCGTTGCATTTTCTCATCGATGCACTTCACCACAATCACAGTGACGTTCAGGCACTCGTCCGCTCCCCTGTGCTTTCATCTCCATGCCACCGTTCTAAATTCCTCAATACCACAACCCCTCTCGCCCCTCCTGACCCTACAGCAGAGTGACCAGCTTGTGCTTCGCCCCCACCTCAGTAGCTGCTTCCCAAGTCATAGCAGGACACGAGGATGGCACACTCAGGACGTGGGACAGCAACACTGGCAGCGGCTCACGATCCCATCGCAAGAAAGGCCCTGAGGCCTCTGCTATTTTGGTGCTGGACAGGTGAGGCTGACACTGGTTGTTCGCTTGTTCAAGAGCACGTCCCCTTGCATACTGGAATACTTTTCCGCTCTAATTCTTGAGCGGACACCCTCTTGTATGCTGGTGAGGCATCCTTCCCCCCTTCCCTCTTGTGCTCACATCCTTGGGGGCATTTTCATGGCTCTTCTTCCTGCCAGGGTTCAGCGACTCCTGCAGATTGGCAAATGTTGCGTAAGCATTTAATCATTGAAAACCATTGCTGCATCTGCCTCGCACTTAGAAAATCAAAGCTACAACAGAAGGCATGGAAATCGCTATTCCAATACAATGAGATTGGTAAGCAAGAATTTCTTAGGATTTTAGTTTATACGGTGATCCTATACTCTGATAAGAGGCACGTGGTGTCGTGAGGCAAACGTGAAGAACACACATAATAGTTACATGCGAATTGTACAAAACTAACAGTAGAAGCGCAGATTGCAAATTTTGGCCAATACCCATTACCTATTAGGTACCTGGAGATGCCGTTCAAAGCGTATCCTCAGCAGGTTGAAGACATGCGCTTGCCATGTTGGGTCATGCTGAATGGCTGCACACTTGCTTTTCGTGTGTCGCCTTCGCCCCTAACATAAACAGACTCCTCCCTAACATAAACAGCATGTTCTGTTCTAAAGCATCAGCACATGACAGGGGTTCACCCGGCCCTGAATGGTTCCTTGCACTACAACCACCAACACTCAGGACTCCCGGGCTGGCTGTGATTGGCAATGCTAAGGGGGAGCTCATGCTGTGGGCGTTTCTAAGTGGAGCCAAGCCCGTCAAACTTGAGCACGTGGCCTTACGCACAAAGGTGCGCTTTTTGACCCACAAAGTTGTGCTTTTTGAGCAATGGTGATGCCTGTCAGTCTAGAGTTTGTGGCCCCAAAAGCAGCATAGAGATGCACGCCTCTGCAGTGAGGAACATTGTGAGCATGTGACCTTTCGCCCAAAGGTCTGCTGCACACACAACGCGTGGTGCATAGGTGCTATTGCATGCAACACATATGCGTGCTTACAGGTCATATACTGAAGACAGAGCGCGCATTTACGCAGGCATACACGCATGCGCATAACTGCAGGTTTGTGCGCTGGCATCTGTGCCTAGCGACACCCTCCACAGCAGCAGCACTGCTGGCTCTCCTTTTGTGCTTGCTGCCACCCAAGACGGCTGTGTCTCCTTGGTGGATGTGGACCGAGGCTGTGTGTGCTTCATCCTAGCCGCACACAGAGGTGCTGTGAACGCAATGTCCGTCACGCTTGGCACCAGTACGAAGAAGACCTCACACCCACCACCACCTTCAGCCCAAGCAGGCCCCCCAGCCGCTCCACACTTGCAGGTGAGGCAAGCGTGTTGTGAGCCGCATGAATGGCTTTTGCTCTTCGTAATACTTGTCGGTATTGTCAGCTGTGTGAGTTTGTTTGTGGTGTGTGTGTGTATGTGCGCGCGCGTGCGTTGCGTGTGTGCGTATGTGTGTGTATGTGTGTGTGTGTGTGTCGTGCGTGTAAATGTGTGCCAAGATTACCCATTTTCAGAATGTTACGGTGAAGCAGTGGTAGCTTCATTAATCGAATAGGCATGTAATTTCTTTATGACACAGGCAGCGTCAAAAGCACCTGCGGTGAGAGGAAAGGCTGGAGGCACAGCAGCGGCAACTGGACAACAAGACACAGCCCTGCCCCTGCAGCCTAATCAGGCAACAGAGGAGAGTGTGTGCGGGGCCAGGCTTGACGTGCTGATGCTGACAGCCTCGGGTGATGATGGAGTTATAAAGGTGAGAGGGTTAAGTAAAATTACATCGCTTTATATGTATTATGTATATATAAAGGTGAGAGGGGTAGGTAAGGTATATGTTTATATGTATTTAAAGGTGAGAGGGTTAGGTAAGGTTACATCGCTATATATGCCTCTGGGGGGCATTTGAGCGGAAGGTGAGAGGGTTGTTGTTGGTCGTGATGGTTGGTGATGTAGATAGTGCGGTGCGCATTGCGGTGAACTGGAAGTTGTGCCTGACGTGCTGACAGCCTTGGGGACAAGGGTGGGTATTTCATGGCCAGAGGCCGTGTTGCATTAAGCTTTAGATTTCCAAGGCAAACTATGGATTGCCTAGGCAAACTTTATGATGAAAGTAGCCAGCTCTACATTCCTACTAGTGATAGCGTTATTGGAATCATCAAGAAAACTGCAGGAATAGGTTTTACGTACCTTCTGGTTTCCTACGCACTCGTGTTTCATTGGCAGCGTGACGAACGGTCTGCCTGGGAATAGCCATTGGGAAATTATGACGGGGCCAATCAGAATTTATGGATGGCTACATTAAGAGTAGGCATTTAGGCGGGGAGGGGCAGCGTGTGAGGAGAGATGATAGCAAGGGGGGGTGGTGGTACCTGCGGGCGCAGCCGATCAAGGCAGCGAGGGGATGGGGTCGTGGTCAAGCAGGAGCCTGGTGGTGAGGAGAATTGGTTGTGCGAGAGGGAGGAAGGAGGGACTCGTCGTGCTCTGGGTCTAAGCACTTTCTAGCACATGCAGAGTTACCGGCTCTCAAGCGTATACACCTTTTTTGCATCTGCACACTTAAAAGGAGCGAAATCGTCATGTACGTACTCAGGCCTGGCATTCTCCTCTCAAAGCAACGTGTGCAGCCGCCCGGGCCTCTGATACCGCCAGCACGGATGACTGCACTATGATCTTCTCACTCACACACACACACACGTACACACACACGCCTACGCATACACACACACACACATACACACGCCTACGCATACACACATGCGCGCAACACACACACATATACACATACACACACACGGGCGCGCACAACACATACACACACCCCAACACCCAAACCAAGGTCTGGCGTTTCTTCTTAAGCAATGCTACCCGCCTGGCAGCCATCCTTGTAGTGCCAGCTACAACAAATGATTGAAAATTTTGCTCATCCCATGTAAATGCACCCTCACCCAGGTCTGGCGCTTCTCTGAAGGCAGCATGTGCAGCTCTCCCAGCCTGGCAGCTAGTTTAGTGCTACCACAGCAGCAGCAACAGCAGCAACAGCAGCAGCAGCAAGGGGGAAGGGGAGGTCGGGGGGGAAAGGGCCAGCCACGAGGAGGGGCAGGGGGGGCTTCTGCAACCAGGCAGTGGCTGTCTGCATGCTTTTTGCCTGCTCCTCGCAGTGAGAGCATGCGTGGCCTGACTGAGGGGGGTGGGGGAGGCAGCTGTGGCGTGGCTGTGGGCTCTGGGACTGGGGAGGTGTACCTGTACTGTGTGCGCCTAGGTGCGTGTGCTAGTAGTTTGTTTGTGTGTGTGTTGTGTATTATGTGTGTGTGCGCACATGGATGGGGGTGTGTTTACATGTGTGTGTGCACATGGATGGGGGTGTGTTTGCACGTGTGTGTGTGCGTGTGAACAATGTGCCCTACATCCTGTACGCCTGGATCACACATTGGCCTGCTCGATGTATTATTTTGTTATGCATGCAATTGCCGAAAGCCCACCCACCCATTGACACGCACACACATGCACAGGTACTGGCCTGCTTGAGCCCCCAGCCAAGGTCATCAAAGTGCACTCCCGCCCCATCTTTGGCATGCTGGCCATGCCTGTGCTGCCCAATGCTAGTACACCCACCACCGCTGTTGCCACCACCCACACCACCTCCACCACCACCACCACTAACACCACCACCACCACTCCTGGCCCCCCCGGGCATGACAGCACCAGTAGTCGTGCAGTTTCGTTGCCTTGCGAGAAAGCAGCCAGTGGGAGGGGGGCAGATGCTGGCAGTGGAGTTGCAGTGGTGGGTGGAGAGAACACGGCCGTGGATGCACAGCATGGCACTCGTCAGCCTGGGCCTTCTCCTTCCAAACAGCTGCAGCAGCAGCAGCAGCAGCAGCACCAAGTACAGCAGCAGCAGCAGCAGCAGCTAGGGCAGCAAGGGGGCAGTGAGAACGCGTCAGTGGAAGTTACATTAGTGACTGCCTCTCAGGACCGTTTCTTTGTGCTGTCTCACCTGAGCCTTACCTGCGGTCAGGGCACTTACACCCCTGCTGCTTGTGCCAGGGTGCGCGCCATCGCAGATGAAACCGCACACCACCAGGCACTCGACGCGGCTGCAGCTGCGGCGGCAAAAGCAGCAGCAGCTGCATCGGCAGCTGGGAGGGGGAACGGGGGTGGGGTTATGGGTTACCCTGGAGGGGGTGGGTTGGGGCAAAATGGTGGTGGTGGTGGGTTTGGAATTGTCGGCGGTGGCAGCAATGCTTCTGGAGAGGGCCTGCATCAACATTCTCAGGGCGGTGGCCCTCACACACCCCAAGAGGGTGCAGGGCCCAATTTTAGTGGCTGGCGTCGCAGTGCGGCTGACAAAGCAGCAGGTGGAGTGCTCCTCATTTGATGCTCCTCATTTGATCATGCATATTTGCACCCTGTTCATTGCACCTGTTCATCGTTTGATCATACATATTTGCACCCTGTTCATTGCACCTGTTCATTGTTTGGTCATGCATATTTGCACCCTGTTCATTGCACATGTCCATTGTTAAATCATGCATATTTGCACCTTGTTTAATGCACCCTATGCATTGCACCCTGTTCATCATATGATAATGCTTGTTTGCCGTATGATAATGCTTGTTTGATATTTGATTATGCTTGTTTGATGTATGGATATGCTTGTTTGCCGTATGAATATGCTTGTTTGCCCTGTTCATTTTGGTAGCAGGAGCCGACATTGCCATCGCATGATGTGCTACTCCTTCCTGTGCACAAGGCACCGACATACGTCTGTCGGTGGTTATGACACAGCAACGAGCCTGCCCAACGCACGTTGGATGTCTTAGGTGTTCCCTTGTATCAGTGCGAGCATCTAATGAAACGATGCCCACACCCCCCTGCACGCTTTTTGCAACAGGAGTGGCAGCTACGGCAGCAAGCCTGGCACGTGGGATGTTTTAGGTGTTCCCTTGTATCAATGCGAGCATCTTATGAAAAGGTGCCCACACCCCCCTGCACGCTTTTTGCAACAGGAGTGGCAGCCACGGCAGCAAGCCTGGCACGTGAGACGTTCCGTGTAGCTGCTGGTCCTCCTGCTCAATATGCAGAGGGCAAGCCACTATTGACAGGGGAGCGTGGGTTTGGAGGGCCCCTGCTGCGTTTGCCTCTGGAGCTGCGGCTGAGGTGTGTGTGTGTGTGCGTGCGCGTATGTGTGTGTGCGTGTATGTGCGTGTATGTGTGTGTGCGTATGTGTGCATGTGCATGTGCGTGTGCGTGTGCATGTGCGTTTGTGTGCATGTGCATGCGTGTTGTGTATTTGCATGTGTGTGCGTGTGTGTACGTGTGCGCGTGTATTATGTGTGTGTGATAAGTCGTGTATCCTTTCTCTGCAAGTAACTTACGCATCGCGGCTGCAGGGTACTCTTTGGCTGTGGTCGTCTGTCTGTATATTTGTATTTTTTACATCAAGTTTTTGGGTAAAATTGTGGTTGCAGGCCAGGCAGTGAATGGCAAATTCTTTGGTTAGTGGCCAATATAAGTAGACAAGATAGGAATTGCTATGCAACTGGCATGGTCTTCAGTAATTTGACTGCAAGGAAGCTGGCTGTCCCCACGGACGACCTACCCCTTTGCAAGCCATACAGTCCTATTTAACTTCGAGTCACCGTATCTGTAACCCCTGCATCTTTTTGAGACCTGGGACATGCGTTGGAAAGCTAAATTTTCTTACATGTCCTGACATGTCTATAAAAAAGCAGGCAGAAAGACCCAGTGGATGGCCTGCTAAAAAAACTTTGAAAGTTTGTTAAGGTACACAGACATCATTGCTCACAAACCGCACCAATCCGTGCCCTCTATATTTTATTATCCTTGATAATTTGGTCTGCAACTGATAATTTGGCAACCATGGCAAACCATGGTGTAAAATTGAGTGTGTGAAATGGAGCCGAAAAAGTTCCAGCCAAAACTGCTTGCATGTCATGCTACACCATATTGCACCAAAATCAACCAGACCACCGATTGGCCCCATTTTAATTTCATTATATTTTTGTTTCGGTCCGCAACTCTGAGAGCAAAATCCAGGCTGAAACTCGAAACAGGTACGGAGCTACAGACTTTTTTGTCTTTTCCCCCTGTGTCCCTTATGTGAGTGCCTCCCACTCGCCGGCATTACCAGTACCCCTGCCCCAAATTTGACACAACTGCATTGTTATACAACATTTATAACTTATAATGCTTATATTTTGAAGCAGAGTTTGATCGGGGCAACTTCAGAAATGCACCTTTTTCATGCCAAAGTGGGTGCAAAATACGCACCAGGCCCCACAGAACCCCCAGAATGCCGAATTTCCAGCAAATGTCAATGGCTTAAATTTACTATCAAGTATCTTGCCCTCAGATGAGGTATAGGGGGCTTTAAATTGGGTGGAGAGCTAAGTGAGACTGTTTGGGGGGGGTTGTTCATGGGGACAGCCAGCTGTGAAAGGCATTGCTTTTTGTTCAGAGGATAGAGGACATTTTGCGCATTTGTATGACCTGGCTTTTGCCGCTAGATGCTTTTAGAAATGTTTGCTCTATTTTCAAGTTGACGGCACATCGAAAAAGGCAGCTGCATGTACCACTATCCTCTTGGCGCCCCTCTTTCATTAGTCAGCCTGGCTGTATCTCCCAACGTGCTTCCTAAGTTAATAAAAGGAGCCTTTGTGGTGCTGGGAACCGTAAAAGGAAGCTCCATTTTTAAGTTTGCTGCAATATAATTGTGCTTGCATCTTTCTCTGAGGTTTCGCGAGCAGGAGCTGCAGCTGCAAGCATTCAATGCTCTACCCCTACCGATCTCAGTACTAGCATTGTCCTGTCGCCTCGTACATTTTAGCTGCAGGAGCGGCAGCCGCACCCACGTGCTCACCATTGCTTTTTTATCTCAGTGCTTGTATTTCCCTCTCTTACAGGCAACACAAGCAGGAGCAGCAGCTGCAATTGTCGTGCATTCCCATTATTTTTTTCCATCTCTGAGTTCGCATTTTCCTGTTGCCTCGCATATTTCACCAGCAGGAACGGCTGCTGCAAGTGCCGTAGTTGTACATCATTTCCTTTTATCTTTGTGTTTTCTGAGAGATTGCCAGCAAGAGCATTTCCACCACCTTCTGAATCTCTGTGTTCGCATTTCCCTGTTGCCTCGCAATGTTTGCCAGCAGGAGCGGCAGTGCAAGTACCGTGCATCTCCACCACTCGTTCAACCTCTGTGCTTGCGTCTTTTTGAACTCGCCTCGTAGGTACCAACAGGAGCGGCAGCTGCAAGAGCAGCAGGAGCAGCAGCAGCAGCAGAAGCCCGAGCAGCGCCAACAAGGAGGCAACCCTGCTCAGCCAGAACATGAGTCGGAGGGTGCACTGCCTACGGCAGCAGTTGCTGCTCAACAAGCTGTGCTAGGAGGAGGGGGATCTGCAGCAGAAGCAGCAGCGGCAGCAGCAGCCGCAGCAACAGCAGCAACGACAGTGGCAACCCCCCCTCCTCCCCCCCCTGCTCCCCCCGGTCCTGTGCCTGTGAGAGTGCACCAGCACGTGTTTCCTCAGCCTGGAGAGCACTACACAAACCTCAAGTACGTGCAGCTCTTGCTGTGCAGCGCTCCGGTTGTGTGACTGTGTGTGTGCGTGTGTGTCTGTGCTGTCCGTTTCAGTCATCTCCCTTGTGGCTTTGTGCCTGTGAGAGACCACGTGTCCCCTCAGCCTTTTTCCTTAGATCTTCAAATCCTTATATCTCCGCCCAATCCTTATATCTCTAATCCTTCAATCTCCAATAAGTTTGAATATTTATTTATATTCCAGCCTCAAGTGTGGAGCTGGTGCGCTAGTTGTATGGTGGTGTGACCCTTGTCTGCCTGCTTTGGCACTACTGATCGTTATTTTCCTTGTTTCCCACTGTACAGCATTTTGTAATCTGCTAAGTCTGGGCATGTACACACCAACGCGTAGCTATAAGAATTGCATTTGCATGCTTTCAATACTGTACACACTTGTTACACCCTTACCCACTGCATGCTTGCGTTACGGTACACACTTGCTACACCCTTACCCTGCATCTCATGCTAGGCTTCAGTGGTTTTGTACACACTACGACCGTTTCCCTGCGACAGCTCAGACACACCACTTTTTACACGTACCGCCCCATTGCTTTTTCCCACAGGGCAGACTCCTGCTCCCCCTTGCTGCGTCTGCTAGGCCTGGGCGGCTATGCGCATGCTGTCGATGTAGCCGGTGCATCTCTGGCCTGCCCCCCCCTGTGGGCTGACCACACGCACGCCACCCACCCAGCATCCCTGTCTGTACCAGGCCAGGTTTCCCAACTTGGCCCTTCTCAGCTACAAGCAGATATCACCAGTGCTGAGCCTCAGCCGTCCCAGCAACAGCAGTCACAGCAGCAGAAGGTGTCAAGCCAAGCCGGTCCTGGTATGTGTTTGGAAAACGGTGGGGTCAGCTGCGAGTTGGCCAGGAATACAGGAGGCGCAGATGCCGCGCACTGGCGCAGCCAGATTGCCGTAGCTTGTGGGGACAAGACTGTGCGGGTTTTGTGTGGGGAGTGGGAGGTGCGTGAATTGGCGTCTGGAAGTGGTGGGAAGGGGGCAGGGGGTGGAGGCGGTGGTGGTGGTGGTGGTGGTGATTGTAGTGGAGATTTGGAGAAGGGAGGCTTGTGTGTAGCAAAAGGTGATATTGGGGAGTCTGAAGCGTCAGCGTCAGCTGCAGCAGCGCCTGGAGCAGCAGCAGGAGCGACACCACCCACAGCAGCTAGCGATGTTGCAGCAGGTGGTGCCACAGCTGATGCAGTTGAGCCTGCAGCTTCTGCTCCGTCACGTGGGCCTGCCAGTGGCTGTTCGGTGGCGTGCAGCGCGGCCGCAGTGACCAGCACTATGAGCTTGTGGCGCAACCTGTCAGACCAAGTACTGTGTGTGGCGCACCACCCCTACGACCCACGTAAGGCGCGCCAGCTGTCACAGGGTTTGTGATCTGACCATGTGCCGTGTGTGGCGCATGCCCCCTACGGACCTTGTAAGACGTGCCTGCTGCTAGATGATGAGGGTTGGCCAGAACCGTGTACATGCATTGCATATGGCCGTTCATTTGGTGATTTCCGAGCCCAAGCACCACTTGTATGGTTCTGGCTGACCCTATAAATGATGCTTCTTGTGTCTCAGCTCGTAATCATCTTACCGTGCTCCGTGCGTGGTGCACGCCCCCTACAATCAACGGAAGATGCCAGGCCTTGCCGGCTGTCATGTTTCGAATGAACAAAGGAATTACTGTGTGTGAGCTGACTATGCTCCGTGCGTGGTGCACGCCCCCTACAATCAACGGATGATGCCAGGCCTTGCCGGCTGTCATGTTTTGAATGAACAAAGGATTTACTGTGTGTGATTTGACTGTGCTCCGTGCGTGGTGCATGCCCCCTACAATCAACGGAAGATGCCAGGCCTTGCCGGCTGTCATGTTTTGAATGAACAAAGGAACTACTGTGTGTGATCTGACCGTGCTCCGTGCGTGGTGCACGCCCCCTACAATCAACGGAAGATGCCAGGCCTTGCCGGCTGTCATGTTTTGAATGAACAAAGGAACTACTGTGTGTGATCTGCCTGTGCTCCGTGTGTGGTGCACGCCCCCTACAATCAACAGAAGATGCCAGGCCTTGCCGGCTGTCATGTTTTGAATGAACAAAGGATTTACTGTGTGTGAGCTGACTGTGCTCCGTGCGTGGTGCACGCCCCCTACAATCAACGGAAGATGCCAGGCCTTGCCGGCTGTCATGTTTTGAATGAACAAAGGATTTTCTGTGTGTGATCTGACCATGTGCTGTGTGTGGCATACCATCACCCCGGTGATTCACGCATCCACTTCGACAAAGAGCAGACAGCATTTTCAGTATTTCCCCCTGGTATTACAAAAGTAACTGCAAACGCAGCCTTCCTTTCCCTGTGTACCTTGCAACCTCACAACCGCATCTGCTGCACTGTTTCATAAAACACATCCGCAGACACAAACACATAGTTCCAACTCAGTCTGCCCAAACCCATGCCACACCCACACACCCAGCAACACCAAGCTCATGCTTCACCAAACTGCTAACAATACGCCTTGCGTACACAATGTGGTAGAATACACAATTTTGCACACAATGTGGTAGGGTACACGATTTGGTACACAATGTGGTGGGGTGCACGATTTGGTACACGATGTGGTAGGGTGCATGATTTGGTACACGATGTGAAAGGGTACACAATTTGGTGCACAATGTGGTAGGGTACACAATTTGGTACATGATATGGTACACGATGTGGTAGGGTACGCGATTTTGGTACAAGATATGGTAGGGTGCATGATTTGGTACACGATGTGGTAGGGTGTACGATTTGGTACACATTGTGGTAAGGTACACGATTTGGTACACGATGTGGTAGGGTGCACGATTTGGTACACAATGTGGTAGATAACACGATGTGGTACACGATGTGGTAGGGTACACGATTTGGTACACGATGTGGTACACGATGTGGTAGGGTGCACGATTTGGTACACAATGTGGTGGGGTGCACGATTCTGTACACGATGTGGTAGGGTGCACAATTTTGTACACAATGTGGTAGGGTGCGCGATTTGGTACACAATGTGGTGGGGTACACGATTTGGTACACAATGTGGTGGGGTGCACAATTTGGTGCACAATGTGGTAGGGTACACGATTTGGTACACGATGTGGTAGGGTACGCGATTTGGTACACAATGTGGTGGGGTGCACGATTTGGTACACAATGTGGTAGGGTACGCGATTTGGTACACGATGTGGTAGGGTCAGTGTTGTGCACTTTACGGTTGACGCCATCAACCGTCATTTGACGATCAGGCGTAAATTACGGCCAGGCCGGGCCAGGCTCGACTGACTCAGGGCCACACGAGCTCTCTTGGCCTGATTTCCGGAGGACATTTTATATTTATATCGCAAATTGTTTGTGGGGAAATCGGGGCGCTGAGAGCGCCCCTTGAGCTTGGGCTTGAGTTGGCACTCTGAGCCACTGAGTACCTGACGCCGCACCGTTACTTACGATTTCCCACCGTCAGTATGAATTTCACCGTTAATTACGGTTATGTGACGTAGACGTCATTTAAGCACTGTAATAACGGTGCCATTTTTGATTGACCCCGTATGTGCACAACACTGGGTAGGGTGCACAATTTGGTACACAATGTTGTAGGGTGCACGATTTGGTGCAAGATTTGGTACACAATGTGGTAGGGTACACAATTTGGTACACGATGTGGTAGGGTACGCAATATGGTACACAATGTGGTGGGGTGCACGATTTGGTACACGATGTGGTGGGGTGAACGATTTGGTACACAATCTGGTAGGATACGCGATTTGGTACAAAATGTGGTGGGTTGCACAATTTGGTACACGATGTGGTGGGGTGCACGATTTGGTACACGATGTACTAGGGTACACGATTTGGTACACGATGTGGTAGGGTACACGAGGTTACGTTGCTTATGGGTACCATGCATTTCTCGGTCAGAAAGCTAACAATGCAATCTGTGTGTACGTAGGCTATGTGGCGTATGGGTGCCATGACGGCCAAGTGGGGGTCTTCGACATTCACACACAGAACTCTGTTGTGTACCCTATCAGGTATGCTGCCCTGAATTGAATGTCGTGCAGTGCCTTGACATTCGGTTACTTTATGCCTTGGTCTGTGATGAGTGGGCCTAGATCACTTAACAACTACCTCACACTACAGAC
>Ga0307947_1001885_pt1 | contig 16732 bp, 17 predicted proteins | sample OrgLakmetagen232_FD_201840 | JGI IMG/M metagenome (GOLD analysis project Ga0307947, IMG submission 201840) | Saline water microbial communities from Organic Lake, Antarctica - #232 | ecosystem: Environmental > Aquatic > Non-marine Saline and Alkaline > Saline | place: Antarctica: Organic Lake...
GGTACGCGTACATGACCTACTACAAATTTAACACACATGTACGCGTATATGACCTACTACAAAATTAACACACATGTACGCGTACATGACCTACTACAAAATTAACACACATGTACGCGTACAAGACCTACAAAAATAGCACACATGTACGTGTACATGACCTACCACAAACTCAACACACATGTACGCGTATATGACCTACAAAATTAACACACATGTACGCGTACATGACCTACTACACGCGCATATGCTCACACAGGTGCACGCAGCATTGTGAGCATGAAGTCCATTGCCCCGTCCATGCCAGCCTCCACACACCAGTCAGACGATGATGAGGTGTGTGTGTGTGTTCGTGCGTGCCTTTTCACTAACCTTGTGTGTACAGCTAAAGAAACTTTGTCCGTGCGCGTGTTGGATTAATTTGAGCGGAAAAATGTACACGAACAATTTTAACAGCCTTTTCACATTTACGTGTCCTCAGTCAACCCAGCACCTGATCTTGACGTGCAGATAACATGAATACGCTTGCGGCTGCGTTTCCTACTTTATGTACGGGAGTGATCGTGCAATCTGCACACTTTTTACCGTCAAAATCCAAAATATCAACTCACCAACTTCACAATATAGGCGCTTTACATTTCTTTCAATCGTCCACAATTCAGGCGTCTCAGTCTGGGTTTGACGACGGAGCTTCCATTTTTGGCGTGAGGCCAAAGCAAAAGGCAAGTTTGGAGGTCCTGCACCCTATTGCCCTGCAACCATAAGGTATTGATCCTGCTCAGCCATGCATTTCAATGCCGCACGTTTCAGGTATAGGTTACACGATATGGGTGGGCTTCTATGTCAGAGCATAACTTATTTGCTAGATAGGATGTGCATGCTCATTTTTTTTAACAGCGACATGCTGCATGTGTGTTTTGTTTACTCAGGGAACCAGTGACAGCCACGAGCCATCACAATCAAGGCTAACTGCAGGTGGGTTGTGTGTGTATGTGAATGTGCGTGTGTTTGTGTGTGTGTTTGTGTGTGTGTGTGTTTGTGTGTGTATGCGTGTGTGCGTGTGTGTGTGTGTGTGTGTGTGTGTGTGTGTGTGTGCGCGCGCGCAACCGTGTATGTACTTGCGTATGTGTGTGTGCCAAGTGCATATCCCTGGTCCCCGGTACACTTTCTATGAGTAAATTTGCCTCCTTTGTTCCCTAACAAGCGTTGTAGTATAAAACAAGGGGTAGAAGGATACAAGCAGAATACAATTAAACCATGCAAGCTGATTCAGGCCTTGGCACGCCGAGCCACGGTGCTCCTGCCAAAAAGCGACCTTGGCATGTCCTAGCATATGAAAACGAGCGCTCCTGCCAATATTAAAACCTCGGCATGCCCCAGTGCATGAAATTGAGTGCTTCTGCAGACGAAGGAATCTCAACTACCTCTGACGCATGAAAATGAGTGCTCCAAAACCAATTTAACAACCAGGAGCGCTCCTGCCAAGATGGCAACCTTGACACCTTCTAATTTCACATAAAACATGAACACCAGCGTCCAGTTGAATCGTTCCTCTCCACCTTTGAGTTCTCCTGCTGACTCATAGGCAGTAGGCAGCAGGCAAGACGACCTCCACCTGATTGCTGCTCACTTTTGCCTACAATGCTGGGTGCCTACGTGTGTTTGTGTGTGTGCGTGTGTGTGCGTGTGTGTGCGTCACAGAGTCACTGCTCAACTTCCAAAGGCAGCTCCAGCAGAGCAGGGGCAGTGGAGAGAGCAGGGGGATTACTTACAAGCTCCCTCCCCGTGGCAGCACAGCTGGCACCCCAGCCAAGCCTCAGACTGCCTTCAAGCTGGGTGGCATTAGAACTGGGTCACAAGCAAGGTGGGTTTGGATTGTCGGCGCTGTGGTGCTGTTACGCCAAATGGTGGAGGTTTGCTTGTGTGCGTATGTGTGCTTGCACCTGCTTGTGTGTTTGTGTGTATGTGAGTTCGTGGGGGTTTTAAGGCCGAGTGTGTGCGCGTGTGTGTTTTGTGTGTGTGTGTGTGTGTGTGTGTGTGTGTTTGTGTGCAATTGACATGCATGTGCCACCGCTCCACTCAGCCAGACTGCTCTGTTTTGACAACGTGACAGAGGTTTAGAATCGGCCAGGACTGTTTGTTCACTCCATACATGATTGTATATGCTGAGCATTTCCTGCCAACAAACTTGTACATCCATACCTCACATATTACTCACTACCCCCATGGAAACAATATGTGTTTCCCGCAAAACAAGAACACTGAGTATGTAGGCTCTGGCTAACCCTTTGACATGTGCCAATAGGCTTGCCTGCTTTGTGAGATGACCTGCACATGCACCCTTGCACGTTCATGTAAGTCTTTGCTTAAATAGCACAGTCACTCACACTGACCTCCATGCACTGCTGGCTCACTCTATGCAGGCCCAAGCATGAAGAGGGCCCCGATGATTCTACCAGCGCCTCCTCAAAGCCTGACACCCCAACACGGTGTGTGTTTGAGCAATGGGGCATCCATTCTTAAGCTGCTTCTTTTGAGCATGCGGCCATGTCAGTCACATTTGTCCCCATTCCATCTGCCATCCTTCGCCCGTGGGGGAATACATGAGCGCAGTTATGTGGAGATGGCCAGCATTAATCATATACAAACTAAGCAGTTGGCCGTGCTCCTTGCAAAAAGTACCATGTTGACGGTCCTTGCCATTCCCACAACCACACAGGTAGGGTTGGCCAGAACCGTGTACATATATACACCGTATATGACCGTATATTTGGTGAATTTTCTGCCAAAAATACCATATATACACCGTACATATGTGGTTCTGGCCAACCCTACACACAGGCATACGCAGAGTGTGTTGACTCATGGTGAGGAGGAGACGCAGTGTATTGACTCATGGTGTATTGACTCATGGTGTGTTGACTCATGGTGTATTGACTCATGGTGTGTTGACTCATGGTGTGGAGGATACTCAGCGTGTTGACTCATGGTGTGGAGGAGCCGCGCCCCTGCGCTGGGCGGAGCTTTTCTACTGTTTTTGCCTGCATGAGATCACTCTTTCTTAGGGTCTGCCAGAATCGCACCGTATACAACTTTATATTTGATTGAATCCCTGCCAATCATACCGTATGTACACCGTATATATATGGTTCTGGCCAGCCCTACTCTTTCTCCATTGAACAACTCCTACTCGCAGGGGAGCAGCAAAGGGTGTGGCCTTTTCGTCATCAAAGCACTTGCGGAAAGACTCTGGAGAAGGGGCTGGGGCGAGTGGCGCAGCCACAGAAAAGGCCTTTGGGGGTGTCTCCTTTGGTGGGGGCAAGGACGCTTGGGGTGCTGCAAGGAAGGCTTCGGATAAAAACCCTGAGCTGTCGCGAAGGTGTGTGCATGTATGTGTGCGTGTGTGCGTGTGCGTGTGTGTACGGGTGTACATGTATGCATTTCTATTTGGGCATGTTGTGTAAGACGCACAGGTTGAGCTCCGTGGTGTGTTTTGCTGTGCATTCTTAGGCTGCTTGTGCAGTTATCTGCATTGCCAGAGGCTGCTTGTGCAGTGATCTGCATTGCCAGGGGCTAGCTTGCAGTGATCTGCACTGCTAGAGGCTGCTTGTGCAGTGATCTGCATTGCCAGAGGCTGGCTTTGTAGTGTTCTGCATTGCTAGAGGCTGCTTGTGCAGTGATCTGCATTGCCAGAGGCTGCTTGTGCAGTGATCTGCATTGCCAGAGGCTGGCTTTGCAGTGATCTGCATTGCTAGAGGCTGCTTGTGCAGTGATCTGCATTGCCAGAGGCTGCTTGTGCAGTGATCTGCATTGCCAGGGGCTGGCTTTGCAGTGATCTGGGCGATGGTACTGCCAGCTTTGCTCCTTTCAAAGAGCGCACACAACCTTGCACGTCTGCTGAAAGCAGACACACACACATACACACACGCACGCACATGCTCATGAGTGCACCACGGATGTCACAAGAAACAAGCGACCTTCTGTCTTTTGTAGCTCTTACACGAAACCGAGCCTGCACAATCCTCCACAGTCTTGTAAAGATGTAGCATGTAGTATATGCATCATAGAGGGCACTCTTGCATAGATGTAGCATGTAGTATGTGCATCATAAGAGGGTGAATTTTAGTCACTTCCTATCTTACTGTGGAGGCTGTCACGCAAGTCAAGCATACCAACACCTATCTCACTGTGCAGGCTGTCACACAATTCAAGCACACCAACACCTATCTCACTGTGCAGGCTGTCACACAATTCAAGCACACCAGCACCTATCTCACTGTGCAGGCTGTCACACAAGATCAGCATAGGCAGTATCGCAATGGGCAGCGTCGCCTCCATGCGGTCCCGCAAGGTTGGCCCAATGAAAGTCGACCCTGCCACTCTGAAGGCACTGCTATGGTCAGGGGAGGTGAGTCCACCACGACAGTGGTCCACGCTTATCCTAAGGTTGCTTATACTAGGGTTTGGGTCATTTACGGGTCTGTAGTAACTGCAGTCTTGAGAGGTGAGAGTATCTGCCCAGCAGCCTTAAGAGGTGAGAGGTCTGCAGTCTTGAGAGGGTCTGTAGTATCTGCAGTCTTGAGAGGTGCAGATCTGCCCAACTTTTAACCTACATCTGCCGTCTGGCCTGTGTGGGGTCACTGTGATCTGGATCACGTGCGCATACTTAGGGTTGGCCAGAACCGTATGTATACCGCCTGTTCACGATCACTTTGGTTATTAAGTAATTATTTGGCAAAAAAAAATTAAAAATTCTCGGAGCCCTCTCCGAACTGTTATTCACATTTTAATGACATTTTAAGTATTTTCGTTCACGGTTCCAATTTGCCGTAGCACACAGGCGAAGTGCCCCTTGCGGGTTTTGAATTAATCCTGATCTTTCTCAGAACTAGAAACGAAAATCTTATTAATTGTTTAATGGTGTCACGATGTGATCGTGAACAGACGGTACTCTGTACTCTGTATATGACCGTATATTTGGTGTTTTCCCAGCAAAAACGCCGTATATACAGCGTATGTATATGGTTCTGGCCAACCTTACGTATGCTACATGTTTACTGCTTTGCAGTTCCAAAGGTCTGGGAAGCACCTTGGAAGGTGTGGGAAGCAGTTTTGGTGATTTAGGTTGCCAGCATCTTGTCCTATACCCAACCGTGCCCGTACAATTTGGCTACTATTTGCCTACCACTCCATGTATATACACCCACAGCAACAGCAAATGTGTATATGTATGTGTGTGTGTGTGCGTGTGTGTGCGTGTGTGTGTGTGTGTGTGTTTGGCCCGGTGGAATGGGAAGCTGCCCTGACAGTTTTTTAAGTCTATGATTAGGCCATGCTCCGCTCAAGTAACAGATACAAATCCACCAGGTGATGTGGTTACTAAGCTGCCTGACAGCAACAGGCTTTGTTCCTGTAAACAATGCTCGAGGTAGTGCAGCCGCTTGTGTATAACTTTGTTTTGCAGTCTTGCAGTCGACCCTTTTTGGAGCCAAGTGCTTCTGCACGTATACAACACAATATAACACTTATACAAACACTTCTGCACTTACAAACAATTCTGCACTTACAATTGACCATTTCCAGCTGCTTTGTTAAGGAGACGACGCTTATATGTTCTTGCTTCATTTTGGTATTGGATCGTTGACCTTGCAACCTTGCTGATTCTCCGGTTGGCACGGTGTCGCTTTGAGGCTGTTGCTTTCAATCATTTTTTGGTGGCTGGCACATCCCTGCTTCTGCTCAACACATACATACCCCCGTCATTATGCAATCACCAACAAAACAGAGGCAACAATGCAGGTCACCACTGTGTTTTGTACTGAGCACACAAGCACACGTGCAGTGACAATGGGTATTAAAATGTGTTGTGCATGATAGCAAATAGCATACCACACCAAGGCCTTCAATTATGTGTAGGAAATTTTGCAATGGCTGAAACTTGCATCTGCCCGACTCACGCTCACTCACATTCACACACACGCACACACACACACACACACACATGCAGGTGTCGTCACTGACAAGCAATAAAGATGTAAGCACCGAGCTGGTAGCAGAGCTCGTTTGGGCCGTGACGGACATGCAGAACCAGGCTTCAAACCATAACACGAATGCCAAAGAAACTGTGCAGGTGCGTACATATGATTGTATGTGTACAAATATGTATTTATCTCTGCCCGTGCGTATGAATACGTTTTACGTCTTGTGCATGTGAACATATGATTATTCGTGTGCACGATGTTGCATATGCCTGTGTGTGTGCTAGATATGTGCATACATTTCATTGCTCGTGTGCATGCTTATGCGTATAACTGTGTGTGTGTGTACATGCACTGCGTGCACGCTTGCTTGCACGTACCTCCCTGTGTAGGTTTGGTGTGTTTGTCCGTGCACGTGCATGCTCATGTGTACGTCTGTGTACGGTTTGTGCGCGTGCACGGACAGTTCAAGAGTGCGTGTTGTTGTTTGTGTGAGCGTGTGTGAGAGTGTGCAAGAGTGTGTGAGTGTGTGTGTGTGTTTGTGTGTGTGTGTGTGTGTGTGTGTGTGCAACTTGCGACCTCCCTTCTTGGTACGTGCTAAAGCTCCTTGCCACGTACCAAGCAATTGCACGCATCAGACATAGTTGCGTAAAATCCTCACATATTTGATGACGTGTCTATAAGCATCACTCATGTCACACGCAAACAAGCATACACGTACACTGAAGGGGACACGACATACATTCGTGCACACAACAAGTGCTCTGATTATGTGCCTGGCACCTGAAAGGCCTGACTTTGTGAGCACTAGGCGCTTTTAGGCCAATGATATGCTTCATAAGGTAGCCCTTCCATTAGCTGCTCCTCTCGTCCATGTATACGGTCATTTGTCAATTACGATGTGTACAAATCCGGCCAGCTCTACCTAAGTGCCCTGGCTTTCACCCGAAGGCTAATTTGTATGACCAAGAGCTTCACACACACACACACACACACACACACACACACACGTGTCAAGCATGCGCACCCACGATCTGCCCACGTTCACCGCAGGTGCCCGCCTTTGCGGGCTTCAGCTGCCCGGGCCAGTGGCTGGCAGAGCATTCCCTGCTGCCGTACCTTACCGACACGCCCAAGCCACGCACACACCGTGCCAGCGTGCTTGCGGCATCGTCGCTTACTTGCTGTGTGCTGGAGGGGAAGAAGTTCAAGATGGCCATGGAACTCGTGCAAGGTACGAGTCGATCTCGTAAAGACCAGAAAAACTACGCGGACAGCAATAGCCAACCCCCCACATTAACTCAGGAGAAGGAGCTACTTTGGTACTGGGTGCCGTGAATCTCCTCCACCACAAGATGTCATGGGTACATAGTGTCAAGTGTCAAGTGTACCCCGCAACAGTTGCGAGGATAGGTACCCGTCTTTTCTTTTTGCCGTAGCCTCCTATAGTGTGAAATAGGGGGCTTCATGCTATGTGTAATCCATAATGTGTGAGGGGAAGTAGCCGTTTCAGACCATTGCCAAAAGCTCGTGTGAAATAAGGAGCTATGTGCTATGTGTACTCTTTATGGTGTGAGGGAAAGTAGCCGTCGTAGGCTGTAGCAACCTATTGTGTGAAATAGGAAGCTATGTGTGCACGTGTGCATCTTAATGTGTGAGGGAAAGTACCCGTCTCAGGCCGTACCAAAAACCTAGTGTGAAATAGGGAGCTATATACTAGCTTTATTATATTTGTACTCCTTACGTGTGAGGTGGTAACTCATAACCTCTGTTTCCGTTCCTTTCAATGTAACAAACCTCCCAATCCACTAACTGGGACACGCAGCACTGCCCAATCGCCCATGAAGCATGAAGCTTTCCTAAGAAGGCTATGGACGGCTCATGCAAGATGGGATGCAGACCTCTACGTGTGGGGGATATGAAACAGGTCTTTGTTTGTGATTGAAAGCAAGGAGTGAGAGATGCAGGGACTACTGCATCTCCTGGTTTGAGGGGTGCAGCTGTGCAGAAGGGGATGCAGGGGCACTGCATCTGCTGGTTTGAGGGGTGCAGCTGTGCAGAAGGGGATGCAGGGGCACCTCATCTGTTTGTTTGAGGGGTGCAGCTGTGCAGAAGGGCGCGCAGGGGCACTGCATATGTTTGTTTGAGGGGTGCAGCTGTGCAGAAGGGCGCGCAGGGGCACTGCATCTGCTTGTTTGAGGGGTACAGCTGTGCAGAAGGGCGCGCAGGGGCACCTCATCTGTTTGTTTGTGGGGTGTGGGGTGCATCTGAGCACTAGTGTGTGGGGTACACTTACACAAGGTTCTACTAACCTAGCCAGGAGGCCCTGTCTGTGCCGAGTTTTGCTGGGTAGGGTGCAGGCCAAGCTTCTGTGTTTTTCTTTTTAGAACCCATCTTAAATGCGTGTGTTTGTGTGTGTTCGTGTTTGCAAATGTAGTGGCGCAAGGCTGCTTGCTGTGTCCACCGCAGAATTTAAGGAGTCCCTCCTTCCAAACACAGCTCTGACCTGATCCCCACTGGTCACTGCAGCGCCACCTACATGCTGCGCTTAAACCATACAAGGTTCCTCCTCCCAAATACATCTCTGACCTAATCCCCACACAGGTCACTGCAGCGCCACCTACATGCTGCGCCCAGACCACTTGTTGAACCTCTCCAGCACGGATCCAAAGTCACGCAGTACGATGGAGGAAGCCAAGCTCGTCCACTACCTGTCCGGTGTCACATCATTGACGCACCTGCCCAAAGAGATCAGGCTCAAACTCTCCAGGTACCTACTGGCTTGCTGTCTTGTCAAGCCATGGCCGTACCTAAACTTCATCGTGTGAAATAAGGACTATGTACGTGAGCCAGTGCTGGCTCGACACACTCATTAGCTCATCAGTGGCGTACAGCGTGTTGGGCCTGTAAAGAAAGAAGAAGAAGAAAAAAGTACGCAGGCAGTGAAAGCCACTCCCCAATTAATTAAAAAAACGGAGCCACTTTGGTACCGAGTACCGTAAAGCTCCTCCACTGCGAAAAGGGAAAGGAACATGGGCCTGTATCATATGTCCTCTCCTAACACACCTGCCCTAGAAACAACTGTGTGTGTCTGGATCCCTTCAATCTTACTGGCTGGTTCTTAGTTGGTCGTGCAGCTGACACCTGCCCTAGCAAACAGGCTGGATCCTTCAGTTTACTGGCCAGTCCTTGATCGGTTGTGCAGCTCACGCCTGCCCTACAAAGCAGGCTGGATCCCTTCAGTTTTACTGGCTAGTCCTTGATTGGTTGTGCAGCTCACGCCTGCCCTACAAAGCAGGTTGTATCCCTTGTTCTTTTATCCAATTCATTTTCCTGGCCACCCTTTAGTTGGCCTTGTATCTGGCCGTGCGGCAACACTGATCCCTTGTTCTCACGCGTTGCTGCGTGTCCTACGTGCTCATGCACTGCCTTTATTGTGCAAACGAAGAACTTACATACCCTTGTACTGTTTACCTGTACAAATGCACTGCTCCTACGCCTACGCACAACTCCCTTGTACTGTTTACCTGTACAAATGAACTGCTCCTATGCCTACGCACAACTCCCTTGTACTGTTTACCTGTACAAATGAGCTACTCCTATGCCTACGCACAACTCCCATGTACTGTTTACCTGTACAAATGAACTACTTCTACGCCTACGCACAACTCTTTTGTACTGTTTACCTGTACAAATGCACTGCTCCTACGCCTACGCACAACTCCCTTGTACTGTTCACCTGCACAAATGCACTGCTCCTACGCCTACGCACAACTCCCTTGTACTGTTTACCTGTACAAATGAACTACTCCTACGCCTACGCACAACTCCCTTGTACTGTTTACCTGTACAAATGCACTGCTCCTACGCCTACGCACAACTCCCTTGTACTGTTTACCTGTACAAATGAACTGCTCCTATGCCTACGCACAACTCCCTTGTACTGTTTACCTGTACAAATGAACTGCTCCTACGCCTACGCACAACTCCCTTGTACTGTTTTTTACCTGTACAAATGAACTGCTCCTATGCCTACGCACAACTCCATGTGTATCATCAGCATCATCCATCATACCAGGGTATATCCCTGTGTGCGTGTCGTGTTAGCATAAACTATCCCGATATGAACATGCACGCCCCCAAGTTCCAAACAGGGCACGTCTTTCTTGACAAAGTCAGATCACAGCCTTACGCAAGCTCACACGCCACTCTATTCAACATCATCTTATGTGTGCATTTCACGTGCTTGTGTGTTTGCGGCTCTCGGTGCAGGTGCTTAAAGCCCATTTCTTTCTTGAGTGGCGACGTGGTGATACGACAAGGCTTGGCCTCCACTGGAATGTACATCCTGCTGGAGGGAAACGTAGGCCTTTTCCAGAGGCCTCTAGGTAGATGCTGCTTGCACATGCTTATATGCAAACAAACGCATACTCACTGCTCCGGAGCCATCAGGAATGCGACACATCTACATGCCCAAGTGCACACACACGCAACGTGCACTGTTCTTGATGCCTTAAGAATGCTATTTATAATTGTAAATGAGCAAACACACACACATGCACTTGTACACACATACAAACACATACCAAAGCGCACATGCATGCTAAGACACACACACGCACAAAATTGCATTCAGGTGACCAAGGCCTTGCCTGGCACCTTGGCAAGGGCAACGCTAGCCCCCACTCCAACCTGAACGCCGATTCAGACACAGACAACGCTCGCTCCAGCCCAGGGCGCAAGCGCTCTTCAACAGGATCCCGCCGTACGTCTTCAGCAGGAAACAACTTACACTCCACTTTCAATGACCACCACCAATCTAACCGCAACCATCGGCATCAGACTCAGCCTCAGAGTGCCCCCCGCCGCAGCAGCCACTCAGGTGAGATCCATTGTTTGGCAGCTTTTGCAACTGACAATGCTGTAGGCAGTGTGGGTGGATACGTATATGTAGGGTTGGCCAGAGCCATACATTTATAGGTATATACGGTGAATATACGGTATCATTGGCAGGGAAATCACCATACATACGGTCACGTATGGTGTGTATATACGGTTCTGGCCAACCCTACGTATATCACATCTATAACGTATATGACATCTATAATCTGTAACCAAAGCTTGAAACTGCCAACGCTGCGAAAGACCCACAGGTGAGAGCTCGGTTGCTCCCTTTGTATACTAAGCGACTACCGGTATGCTACCAGTATGCTAACGCCGACCTTGAACCGGTATGCTTCCGGTATGCTACCGGTATGCTGACGCCGACCTTAAACCGGTATGCTGCAGCCGACATGGCTAGGCCCATGTGATACAGTGACTCTCAGCAGTACCCATCCCTCTGGACAAGGGTGCCAGGGTGCCACTGAGCTATTGGCAATAATTCAAATCATTCACTGCAAATGCAGGGGATTGAGTGCTGCTGCGCTGCCCTTATTGTGGCAGGGTTACGGCATTGCAAATCTGTCTAATGTACGCCGCAGATTGTCGCTTATGTCTGTCCGGCCGTGTCTGAAACTTTTCTTAAATTGTCTGTAGTTTGAGGATGATTGTTTATGTCTATGTGGCCATGTTCCAGGAATTTAGGGGATGAAGTGTTCATACGTACGCTTTTTGTTCACAGTATGTGTCACCATATGTGAGGCCCACTTCATTTAGGCGTACGTTGTTCACGGTGTGTGTGTGTGTGTGTGTGTTTGTGTGTGTGTGTGTCATGTGTGAGGCTCACAAGCACAAGCATCCAAGGACACATGCAGAGTTTCCAGACCGCATGCGTACGTGCTTTAGAGCAGATTTGTAGGCAGGAAGCTACCTACAGATAAGAATGGTCGCTTTATTAATACACATTTGCATCTCAGCTCCGTGTACATACGTATGATCATGCATACACTTATTTCACGTACTAATATACATTTACACACTCTCTCACTCTCTCTCTATCTATCTATCTATCTCTCTCTCTCTCTCTCTCTCTCTCTCTCTCTCTCTCTCTTTCACATATATACTATTTTACTATATTTGCATTCCTCTCTCAAACTCTCTTAAATTCTCTCAACACACACACTTATGCATACACACTGACAAACAAATGCGCCAACACTTCCATGTGTGTATTTAGGCGATGCCTCTCCCCCACAGAACCTCAGACGCAGTACCAACGGCTCTAGCTCAGGAGTCCACCAACGCAGCAGCAACGAAGGGATCGCTCCGCCTCCTCCTCTGCCTCAAAATGATCACCACAACCCACCCCACCCACAACAGCAAGGCCATCATCAGCTTAGCAGCAGTGCACCTCAATTTGGCCGATTTTCTTCCTTGCAGTACCGCAGCACTGCCCAAGGTACGGTAATTCATGTTATGAGTGCGTGGGTCCCTTTGGGGAGGCAAGCAGCAGGATTAGGGCTGGCCGAAACCATAGGCATATACATCCATATGTTGTACTGTCTTTTATATATGGAAATTAACACCGGTATGGTGAAATGCGGTGCATATGTATACCATTCTGGTTATCTTTTAGCAGGAGCTGAATGGGAAGGCGAACTGGTGTCAAAGGATGGATTAGGAGCTCCTCTTTCTGTGCAAGGATGGATTAGAAGCTCCTCTTTCTGTGCAAGGATGGATTAGAAGCTCCTCTTTCTGTGCAAGGATGGACTAGAAGCTCCTCTTTCTGTGCAAGGATGGATTAGAAGCTCCTCTTTCTGTGCAAGGATGGATTAGAAGCTCCTCTTTCTGTGCAAGGATGGATTAAAAGCTCCTCTTTCTGTGCAAGGATGGATTAGAAGCTCCTCTTTCTGTGCAAGGATGGATTAGAAGCTCCTCTTTCTGTGCAAGGATGGATTAGAAGTTCCTCTTTCTGTGCAAGGATGGATTAGAAGCTCCTCTTTCTGTGCAAGGATGGATTAGAAGCTTCTCTAACTGTACAAGGATGAATTAGAAGCTCCTCTTTCGGTGCGAGCATGCCAGTAAATCGCTGACCCTTCCTTTCCCGGAACATGGTTGTTGAGTGTGCTTCTACAAATCCTCCGGACGCATGGTGCATGATGGGTGAGTCAAACATGCCTTGATCTCAACCCATCTTGCAAGCCACGTACTCTGAAAGTGCGTGCCGGTGTGCCGGTGTGATGTTCTGACTTGATCCGTCCTTTCTCACAATTTCTGGTGCTTCCTTATCCCACGGTTGCTGGGACTTCTCCACAAAAGCTGGAGTATGCCAGGACCTTTACTGTCTAGACCATTTCACCATTGCCTTCCAGGGTACCCAAGAATAGTAATTGGCCCCTGATCTTTTCTTTTATGCGCGTTGGTATGATTCCAACAGGAGCCGGCGTGTATACAGAGTACGATCAGGACGTGCTTGCCAGAGCGAGGAGCAGTGGCGATGACGAGGTCGATGGTGCATCGGGTGAGTCATAATAGGAAGAGGAGAGGAAGGAGGAGGAATGCATGAGCGTTTGAAAAACAGGTGGCAATAACGAGATTGAGGGTGCGGTGGGAAATTAGCAAATGAAGGTGTAGCAGTAGGAACAGAAAGAGAGAGAAAATAGAAGGAGGAGGCGTTGCACACACAATTGACTAGAATGAAAATTTTTGTGATGATGCGATTGAGGCTGCGATGGGCAGTTTGCTAAGAATGAAAGGAAGAGAAAATTGTACGAACGGTTGACGGAAACATAAGAATTAGTGGTGATGGTCAGATTGAGGGTGTGTTTCCTTTGTAGGAAAAGTAGAACAAGGAGAAAGAAGAAAGAAATCTGCGCGTGCATTTCAAGAATAAGGTGACAATGACAAGATTTAGGGGTGTGGTAGGAGAGTCGTCAAGTGAGAAAGGGAGAGGAAGGAAGAACTGCGCAGGCATTTCAAAAAGAGTTGTGGTGACGACATAGTGAAGATGCAGTGGGTAGGAAAAGGAGAAGAGAACACAGGCAACAGAAGGGAGAAGAGAGCACGGACAGCAGGGAGGAGAAAAGAACATGGGCAGCGGTGAGGAGAAGGGAGCACGGGCAGCGGTGAGGAGAAAAAAGCACGGGCAGCAGGGAGGAGAAAAGAACATGGGCAGCAGAGACGTATGGAATGAAGAAGAATGGAAAGGTGGCTGTAAGATTTAGGGGGCAACACAATAATTTGAATATGCAGTTTCTCCCAAAGGGTAGCACTCCTTCAAACTCTCAGGAATGGGTACTTGTTTTGAGGTGTCCTGGGGGGGAAGTGTCTTGAGGGTGTGTTCGTGTGTATTCGTGTGTGTTGGTGTGTGTTCGTATGTGCCTTTGTGTTGTCACAGAACTTCTGTAAAAATGCGTGTATATCTTTATGTTCTCATAGTAGTTCTGTACAAATGCATGTGTGTCTTTGTGTTCTCACAGTAGTTCTGTACAAATGCGTGTGTGTCTTTGTGTTCTCACAGTAGTTCTGTACAAATGCGTGTGTGTCTCTGTGTTTTCACAGTAGTTCTGTACAAATGCGTGTGTGTCTCTGTGTTCTCTCAGTACTTCTGTACAAATGCGTGTGTGCCTTTGTGTTCTCACAGTAGTTCTGTACAAATGCGTGTGTGCCTTTGTGTTCTCACAGTAGTTCTGTACAAATGCGTGTGTGTCTTTGTGTTCTCACAGTAGTTCTGTACAAATGCGTGTGTCTCTCTGTGTTCTCACACTACTTCTTTACAAATGCGTGTGTGCCTTTGTGTTCTCACAGTAGTTCTGTACAACTGTGTGTGTGTCTGTGTTCTCACAGTAGTTCTGTACAAATGCGTGTGTCTTTGTGTTTTCACAGTAGTTCTGTACAAATGCGTGTGTGTCTCTGTGTTCTCACAGTACTTCTGTACAAATGCGTGTGTGCCTTTGTGTTCTCACAGTAGTTCTGTACAAATGCGTGTGTGCCTTTGTGTTCTCACAGTAGTTCTGTACAAATGCGTGTGTGTCTTTGTGTTCTCACAGTAGTTCTGTACAGATGCTTGTGTGCCTTTGTGTTCTCCCAGTAGTTCTGTACAACTGCGTGTGTGTGTCTTTGTGTTCTCACAGTCTGTACAAATGCGTGTGTGTCTTTGTGTTCTCACAGTCTGAACAAATGCTTGTACGTATGTCATTACAGGCAAGGCTACACTCAGGGTGAGCCCAAGGGTTGGTGGAGACAACTCGAAAGCAACCTCCAGGCTGCAGGTGTGTCTTGTGTGTATGTGTGTGTATTTATTCGTTTGTGTGTGTGTCTATGTCTGCATAAGTGTGTATGAGTGTATGGGAGCAGCATAGGTGCAAGTGTATGTATGAGTGTGAGTGTGAGTGTGGGCGTGAGTACGCTTGCCGGTGTGGATGTAATTGCAATTGAGACAGGAGGACACAGGGTGTGTAAAATCAGGTTATATCTGCTGTGCACTATACAGGAGCGCATACATTTTGTCACACACGCGTAATAGCTGCTTGGCCTGCATCAGCAATGCTGTGATGATTCTCTTCTTGCCAGATGAAACGGCCTTCCCCTGAAATAACAGAGCAGGTGTCTGAGGAATTGTAGCTTGCTCTTTGGGTCCATGATACAGCAGCAACCATCAGTCTGGCATGTGAGCACACACACACACACACATTTACACACACATACACACACAACCTCAGACACACACAAATACACATACGTGTACACCCTACCACCCAAATGCACACACACTCACACACAAATACACATACGTGAGCACCCTCCCCCCCAAATGCACACACGCTCACACACATACACACACACGTCAAACATGCGTCAACTCCCCCTGCAGGTCGGCAGCAGTGACGCCCACCCTGCCGCCCACACCTTGCCTGCACCTCAGCCCACGGTGCAAGCCCGCCCCCACCCCAAGTACTCCTCCCTTGTAATAGACCCGAGCGGCATTCCTGGTCACGCGCACAGCAATAGCACAAACCCCACCCCCACAAGTGGTGGTTTGAGTGATGAGGGGGGAGCAGCAGAGAGCAGCTCCGAAGGAGCCACTCCGACTCCAAGGGGGGGGAGTGCATACCCTACGGGAGGGACGTGCAAGCTCCACAAGTAGGTTTAAATGCAGAAGCGTGTGTTTGTGTGTGTGTAGTATGTGTGTGTTTGTGTGTATGTGCGTGTGTGTGTTTGCGTGTGTGGTTGTGTATGTGTTTGCGTGTGTGCATGTGTGTTGCATGTGTGTTTGTATGTGTGTGTGCAAGTGTGCATGTAGGGCTCCTTGTTCAAGCGGTTCGAGTGTTCAAGCACGACTCTTTCTTTGCGGTGCACTTCCCCTTGCATGCATGACACGTGCGCCAGAGCAAAAACACAACCTTCATACCCACACAGGGTACAAAATGTACATTACCTCTCACAGGCCTCCTTTGTCAAGCAAAATTGTGTGCTCCTCTCAACATTGCTTTACGGTTTGTGCCAAACACACCAGGGTGGACACACGTTGCCAATTACGCCAGGGTGGACACACGAGTGCCAGCCACTTTAGGGTGGAATATGTGTGTGGAAGCCCTCAGTCTTATCACCTTTGCACTTCAACCGTGCGTTTTACACACACATCTACGCTACTCATCTTACACTACACATTTTACACTTCAACCGTGCGTTTTACGCCACACATTCTACGCTACACATCTTACACTACACATTTTACACTTCAACCGTGTGTTTTACACCACACATTCTACGCTACACATCTTACACTACACATTTTACACTTCAACCGTGTGTTTTACACCACACATTCTACGCTACACATCTTACACTACACATTTTACACTTCAACCGTG
>Ga0307947_1001887_pt1:0-12500 | contig 16717 bp, 22 predicted proteins | sample OrgLakmetagen232_FD_201840 | JGI IMG/M metagenome (GOLD analysis project Ga0307947, IMG submission 201840) | Saline water microbial communities from Organic Lake, Antarctica - #232 | ecosystem: Environmental > Aquatic > Non-marine Saline and Alkaline > Saline | place: Antarctica: Organic...
TAATACGGCCCAATTTGTTCAATACGGTAAAATACGGGTTAAATACCATACGGCGTATGTTACGAATACGCCGTATGACCCATCCCTGTTGACAACAAAACACGGTTGCATACTCACATGGTTAAGGTTGTATGCCACGATGATGGTGTAGCAAAGGAGCTCCACAATATTGGACACCAGTGAGAGGCCCTCTGTACTCTGGGCACGCACCACCTGTGTGTGTGTGAGTGCGTGTGTACGTTGCGTGTGTATATGTGTGTATGTGTGTTTGTAAGGCGTGTGTGTGCGCGTAATTTCAAAAGCACTGTATATTGCGTTATCGCACGGGTGTGTTCATGATCATGTTTCCATGGATCTTAAGCAGCTCACCCACTCAGAAACGCATGCATGTACCTGAAGTACAGTCTTTAGTCTCTAGTCTTTTTATATCAACACCCTCACAAACAAGTATAGGGAGGAGGGGGGAGGCAGCGACCAAATCGCTCAGCAGGGTCAATTATTACTCTTTCGCTTTTGGAGGGGGTAGTTTGAGTCTTAAAGTGTGTAAATGCATCAAATACTATGACAATCCATATTGTTTTAGAGGTGGTTTTTAAGGACGTGCAGCAGTGTGTAAATGCATAAAAAACTATGACAATCCATGTTGTTTTAGAGGTGGTTTTTAGGACGTGCAGCAGTGTGTACATGCATAAAAAACTATGACAATCCATGTTGTTTTAGAGGTGGTTTTTAGGACGTGCAGCAGTGTGTACATGCATAAAAAACTATGACAATCCATGTTGTTTCAAAGGTGGTTTTTAGGAAGTGCAGCAGTGTGCACATGCATCAAAAACTATGACAATCCATGTTGTTTCAAAGGTGGTTTTTAGGAAGTGCAGCAGTGTGCACATGCATCAAAAACTATGACAACCCATGCTGTTTTAAAGGTGGTTTTTAAGACGTAAAGCAATGAGGTCAAGCCTGGTTTAGCAGCGGCGGTTGTCTGGCTGGGTGCAAGGAAACAACTGCCTAGCTAGCTCTTACAAGCCGTGAGAAGAGGACCCACAGACACCAGCAGCTGCTGCCTTGTCATCAGGTCGACGTCCGCCAGCATCTGGGTATAGCTGCTGTATATCCCCTTGTTGAACCGAGTAAAGATGTCCTCTATGCTGATGGGGGAGGGCAGTTTCTGGAGGAACCATGGCTTGGTCATGCTGCGGTCATTTCCCCTCTTAAAGTTATCTGATTCCGAAAGAGGGGAAATGACCGCAACATGACCAAGCCATGGTTCCTCCAGAAACTGCCCTCGCCCATCAGCATAGAGGACATCATTACTCGGTTCAACAAGGGGATCGGTTCAACAAGGGGAGATGTAACCAGCAGCTATACCCAGATGCTGGCGGACGTCGACCTGATGACAAGGCAGCGGCTGCTGGTGTGGACCAGTTGCTGAAAACAATAATTATTAGTGGGATGTGCTTTTTTAGATTATGTTGTTTGGGGGAGGGGGGATGGGAAATGTATAATGCGTTGCAATCCGTTATTAGCATGCAGCATTCTAGTCATAAATCTAGTCATAAATCCTTGTCATAAAAGAAGGCTGTACAAAGCAAGTCAGGAGTTTGGAACAGCCAGCTACACATGCATACACACTTTCAGAGTTTTGAAGCGCGCGAAAGAGCAGGATCCAATGAGCACAGCACAGCAACACACACATGATTATACACATTTTCAAAACCTGCCAATAGGACATGCTAAACAAAAGGAGCTGACCAGCAGAAAGTAGACCGGTGCGCACACACACACACACACACACACACACACACACACACACGCATGAACGCACGCACGCACACACACACACCCACACGTACACGCAGGTTAAAAAATCTGGGACCGCTAAAGAGTAGGCGCTGATCAGCACAACACAGCCAGCACACCAAACACGCCAGACACACAAAGCACGCACGCACGCACACACACACAAACACACATACACACACACACACACACACACACACACACACCTTCAGGATCTGGGGCACGCTACGGAAGCAGGATCCAATGAGGACAGCGTAGCCCAGAACTACCGCGATGGCCTTTGTCGATATAGCAGGGCCAGCAGCGGCGGCGGCAGTGCCTGCAAAAGAAATGAAAAAAGGAAAATCCATGTAAATGCAGCAGGGCCAGCAGCGGCGGCAGCAGTGCCTGCGAAAGAAATGAAAAAAGGAAAATTAATGCAAATGCAGCAGGGCCAGCAGCGGCGGCAGCAGTGCCTGCGAAAGAAATGAAGAAAGGAAAATTAATGCAAATGCAGCAGGGCCAGCAGCAGCGGCAGCAGTGCCTGCGAAAGAAATGAAAAAAGGAAAATTAATGCAAATGCAGCAGGGCCAGCAGCGGCGGCAGCAGTGCCTGCAAAAGAAATGAAAAAAGGAAAAAAAGGAAAATTAATGTTTATGCAGCAGGGCCAGCAGCAGCGGTGGCGGCAGTGCCGGCACACGAAATGAAAAAAGGGGAAATTGATGTAAATGCAGCAGGGCCAGCAGCAGCGGTGGCGGCAGTGCCTGCAAAAAAAATAAAAAAATAAAAAAAGGAAAAATAATGTTAATGCAGCAGGGCCAGCAGCAGCGGTGGCGGCAGTGCCGGCACACGAATGAAGATAGAAAGAGAATAGAGACAGCAGGGTCGGCAGCAGCGGCGGCGGCAGTGCCTGCAAAACATGGACACAAATTGCACATACCTGTGTATTGCACATACCTATGTATAGCACGTACCTATGTATTGCACGTACGATGTATGCACATACCTATGTAGTGCACGTACCTATGTATTAGATGCACTGAACATTCAAAAAGCTACGGGGCAAGCAACCATTAGGTCCTGCACCTGCTTTCTGTTACAGGTGCCTGCGGTGGACAGCTGTACATAAAACACACAGCGCCAAATATATATATATATATATATAATATATGCAGCAGCAAATCATGTGCTCACCCGCGGCAGTTGAGGGCGCTGATGCAGTGGTGGCAGCAGTGAAAGATGCAACTGTACATAAAACACACAGCGCCATGTACGTATACACACAGCAGATCTTGTGCTCACCCGCGGCAGTTGAGGGTGCTGATGCAGTGGTGGCAGCAGTGGAAGATGGAACTGTACATAAAACACACAGCGCCATATATATGCAGCAGCAAATCATGTGCTCACCTGCGGCAGTTGAGGGCGCTGATGCAGTGGTGGCAGCAGTGGAAGATGCAACTGTACATAAAACACACAGCGCCATATACGTATACACACAGCAGATCATGTGCTCACCCGCGGCAGTTGAGGGTGCTGATGCAGTGGTGGCAGCAGTGGAAGATGCAACTGTACATAAAACACACAGCGCCATGTAAGTATACACACAGCAGATCATTTGCTCGCCCGCGGCAGTTGAGGGTGCGGATGCAGCAGTAGCAGCAGCAGCAGCAGAGGGTGCACCTGATTGCCACCACACACACACACACACACACACACACACACACAGACACACACACAGACACACACACAAACAGCAGCAGCAGCAGCCCATACGCTCACCCGCGGCAGTAGAGGGTGCGGATGCAGTGGCAGCAGCAGAGGGTGCACCTGATTGCCACTACACGTACACACACACAGCAGCAGCAGCAGCCCATACGCTCACCTGCAGCAGTTGAGGGTGCGGATGCAGCAGTGGCAGCGGCGGAAGATGCGTTGGCGAAGGCGCATGGGGGAGGGCAGCGGCCGTGGTGCGTGGAGGAAGTGAAGAAGGGCCTGCAAGTTGTGTGTGTGCGTTTGTATGTATGTGTGTTTGTGTGTGTATGGTGTGTGTGTGTGTGCTTGTACGTGTGTGTGTGCGTGTGTGTATGTGTATGTGTGTGCTTGTACGTGTGTGTGCGTTTGTATGTGTGTGTGTGTGCTTGTACGTGTGTGTGCGTTTGTGTGTATGTGTGTTTGTGTGTGTATGGTGTGTGCTTGTACGTGTGTGTGTGTGTGTGTGTGCGCTTGTACGTGTGTGTGTGTGCTTGTATGTGTGTATGTATGTGTGTGTGTGTTGTGTTGCATGCACAGTCTACGACAAAGAGAGCTTGTCTGCAGAGTACAGATCAGCTGATGTGATCTCAGACATTGGTAAGCACATGCAGTGCCACCTGCACACATAAATCCCCTTAATAAATTTTTAAGATGGGTTGGTCAGCACCACATATACATATCTATACGGTATTTATACATATATATAGACAGTATTTTGGCTGGGAAATCACCAAATACAAGGTCATGTGCGGTGCACCAATTGTGGTTTTGAGGGTGATTTCCAAAATGAGCTCCCAGCGTACCAGTATGAACCCCCCGGCTCTGTTCTTGAAGCCCCTGTCCCCAGCTGAGGCTGGGTGCTCAACAGAGAGACAATGAGAAGCTGCAGAATTACAGCGCCTCATGGTCACTCTGGGAGAGGCAGCTTGTAACGATATATACTCTGGAAATGCCTCTGGTGGTATCCAGTTCCAAAATCAGTTTTGGTGGCTGAGTGCTCAATCCGTTACACAGCTCAGGGAGCTGGCAGAGGTACAGGAGGGCAGGCGCATGAGTGCTCAATCCGTTACACAGCTCAGGGAGCTGGCAGAGGAACAGGGGGGCAGGCACAGTCTAGGAGTGCCCTTGTGAGGTTGTGAGCACGTGCGGACTAAACGGCTGAAACTTTCCTTCCCTATTTGCGTTTGCCCCTTCTCGTTCCCCATTTGCGTTTGCCCCTTTGTGTGGCTATTGCTGCATGTAAACCCCTCGCCTCTCCTCCCCTGCAACTGAGCACTGTGCAGCGTCAGCATCAGCCTTAGCCACAGCTTCAGCCACGGGCTCAGACCCAGCCTCACCCTCAGCCTCAGCCACAGCTTCAGCCTCTCCAACAAACATCAGTAGCAGTGCACAGGCAGCATTCACGGGGGGCTCTCGAAGCTATCGAATTCAAAAATAGTTCCCGACAGGGTCCTCCCGAACTCAAAAGATAATCCCTAGACCCAATTTGATTATTTTTTAAAGTGTGGCCCCGAAGTGATCGTGAACATACGATGTATACGGTTCTGGCCAACCCTATGAATGATTTGGCATCACACCCTATTACGTCCATTTCTTACCACTAGAGTCCCAGCCTTCACCCGTAGGCGGGGTTGGCCAGAACCGTACACACACACACACACCATATATGACCGTACGTTTGATGATCTCCCCGTAAAAAAGAACAGCTATATACACCGTATGTATATGGTTCTGGCCAACCCTACCCATAGGCCTCCCAGCACTGTGCCTGCATGGATGGCATTTAACTACAATCAACGCCTCAATCTTGCTTACCCCCCAAAGCTCAGGCATATACACACACAGTGTGTCCGTTGAGCCTTGCTTTGCAAACCTAGCGCAGCACTCAGGAGTTGCGTCAGCCGCACAGCTCCTAAATACCTTGCACATCTGATTTCTGGAATCCTTGCGACATGCCCCTGCGTCTTGATAACGCTGTCCTTAGACCAACATCTGATTCCTGGAATCCTTGTGACATACCCCTGCGTCCTAATACCGCTGTCCTTGGACCATCATCTGACTTCTGGATTCCTTGCGACATGCCCCTGCGTCTTAAAACCGCTGTCCTTGGACCGACATCTGATTTCTGGATTCCTTGCGACATATCCCTGCGTCTTAATACCGCTGTCCTTGGGCCAACATCGGATTCCTGGAATCCTTGCGACATGCCCCTGCGTCTTAATACCACTGTACCTAGACCAACATCTGATTCCTGGATTCCTTGTAACTTGGAACACGCCCCCTGCGTCTTAGAACCACTATCCTTGGACCATCATTCGATTTCTGGGCCAAATCCTTCGATTACTAGGCCAAATCCTTCAATTTCTGCGCCAAAAGGGGAACAGGCTCACATCAATCGACAACGTTGCACGACGCTGAATGGCGTTGGACAACGTTGACCCTGCCCATTGACACACACACACACACACACACTCACCGCAAGGGAGACATCCATTTGGGTGCACTTTTATGGAAGGCGGTAGACACAGGGAAAGCAGCGGTAGAGGTAGGGGAGGGAGGCAAGCCGCCGCCAAATGATGCAGCTGCGTTAGTGCATGTTTGTACTTTTTTGTGTGTGCCTGTGCGCGTGCGTGCATACGTGCATGCATGCCCATGTGCGTACTTGCAGGTGTGTGCCCCCCTGTTTGCTTGCATTCATGTGTTTATGCGAACTGCGTGTATGTGTGCGTTTGTTTGCAATTCTCTGTGGATGTGGGAGTGTGTGTGTATGTGTGTGTGCATTTGGATGTGTGTGTGTGTGTGTGCATGCTTGTGTGTGCCATGCGTACGTGTATGTGCAGGTGTGTTGTTGATTGTGCGTGCACGTGTTGGACACACATGTGGCGTGCGTGTGTGTGCACGTGTTGGACACACATGTGGCGTGCGTGTGTGTGCATGAGTGAACAATTGTGAGTGTGTGTGTGTGTGTGTGTGTGTGTGTGTGTGAGAGAGAGAGAGAGAGAGAGCAGGAAATCATGCCTGGTTGTGGAATCAGGACCCACCAGCAACAAAGGTGGCTGTCCCTTCGGCTGATTGATGGCGGTGGTGGTGTGCGTGTGAGTCATCAACCAAGTAGTGGTGTGCGTGTGGGTCGTTACACATGTGGCGGTCCTCAAGCTGAGAACACGCACTGCGTGCGTGCAGCTGCTCCACTGCAGCCCCCCCAGGATTGCTCCTCCACAGACCTCCGTCGCAGACGACGCCAGCACGCCCATGCAGAGTGCTGTGTGTGGGGTCCCTCTGTCCTTCGTCTCCACACACGCTCGCTGCTGCTGCTGCTGCTGCTGCTGCTGCTGCTGCTACGAGCTGCTGCTGCTGTTGCTGCTGCACGGACTGGTGCGTGAATGGCAGGGGTCCTGCAGCGACGTCTACTGCGTGCGTCTCTGCCTGAAATTGCTGCACAAACTGGTACGGGTGCGCTGATGAGGCAGGGGTGGGGGTGTGTGGGATAGGGGTGGGGGTAGGGCAGAGTGTGTGCGTGTGTGAAGTATGGGGTGTACTGCTGGGGGCACCACTGTAACTCACCCCGCGCGTCTCCCTATCACTATCTCCACCACCACCACCACCACCACCACCACCACTGCTGCTGCTGCTACTGCTGCTGCTACTGCGGCGGCGGCCGAGGCTTTCGTTGCTGTGTGTGCTGCTGCTGCACGTGTGTACCGGCCTCTGCCTCCGGAGGGGATGGGTGACCCTCACTCTTTGGGAGGTGCCAGCACCCACACCCACACTCCTACCCCCACGGCCAAGAGGTGTGGCTCCACTTGCAATGCCTGCAGATGGAGAACAGGCGGATGCTGCAGCAGCAGCGGTGCTTGTGCCCGTGCGCGGTGCAGGTGTGGACATAGAGGGAGTGTGTAGCATGTCGGTAGGGGTAGAGAGGGAAGAGGTTGAGGGGGTTGTGAGTGAGGAGGCGGGGGTGGAGGTGGCGAGGTTGCTGCGTCGGGCAAGCCTGTGTGTGTTTATGAATGTGTGGTGTGGGTGTGTGTGTGTGCTTGCGTGTGCGTGTGTGCATTTGTGTTTTTGAGTGTTTGTGCGTGTGTTAACAAAAGTGAGTGTGCATACATGAGTGTGTGTGTGTGTGTGTGTGTGAAAGTGTGCGAGTAGGAGTGTGCATGTGTGCACATATGTTTATGCTCGTGTTTGTGCACGCGTGTGTATGGATATATGCCTCTGTGTGCGGTGTGTACCTCTGTCAAGGCAATGTGTGCTTGTGTGTGTGTGCGTGTGTGTGCATGCTCTTATGTGCATGCATACATGTGCATCCATGCATTTGTGTGTATGTGCATCTGTGTGTGTGTGTGTGCGTGCGTGCATACATGTGTGCAAGGGCAAAGCTATTCAAGCACGCAAGCACATACACACACACCTCAGGGAGGGCAGAGATGGCAGCGATGCCCGTGCAAGCCTGTGAGGACGTACACAGCCATGCACAGTAAACTGTGAGTCATACATATTGATATAAGAGTTGTACACAGTGACATGTGAGTCATGCACAGTGACATGGTCATACACAGAGACACAAGAGTCATGCACAGTGCAATGTGAGTCACAAACAGAGACACAAGAGTCATGCACAGTGACATGTGAGTCATGCTCAGTGACATGTGAGTCATACACAGAGACATGTGAGTCATGCACAGTGCAATGTGAGTCACACACAGAGACACAAGAGTCATGCACAGTGACATGTGAGTCATGCTCAGTGACATGTGAGTCATGCACTGTGACATGTGAGTCAGGCACTGTGACATGTGAATCATACACAGAGACATGAGAGTCATACTGAGTGACATGTGAGTCATGCACAGTGACATGTGAGTCATGCACTGTGACATGTGAGTCATACACAGAGACATGTGAGTCACACACAGTGACATGAGAGTCATACTGAGTGCAATGTGAGTCATGCACAGTGACATGTGAGTCATACACGGTGATGTGACATTCTTGGGTATGAGGAATGCTCAGTGATGTGAGACACATTAATGATATGAAAGCAATGCTCAGTGATGTGACACATTCAGTAATATGAGTAACGCTCACTGATGTGAGACGCAATCAGTGATATGAGATATGAGATATGATACATAATCAGTGATATCAGATCTGAGACACAATCAGTGATACGAGATATGAGACACCATCAGTGATACGAGATATGAGACACAATCAGTGATATCAGATATGAGACACAATCAGTGATATCAGATATGAGACACCATCAGTGATACGAGATATGAGACAAAATCAGTGATACGAGATATGAGACACCATCAGTGATATTAGATATGAGACACAATCAGTGATACGAGATATGAGACACAATCAGTGATATCAGATATGAGGCACAATCAGTGATACGAGATATGAGACACAATCAGTGATATCAGATCTGAGACACAATCAGTGATATCAGATCTGAGACACAATTGTGATACTAGATATGAGACACAATCAGTGATACGAGATATGAGACACAATCAGTGATATGAGAGTTAGGAAGGGTGCACATGGAACTTACGATTGGCTGCCGTTGTGTAGATGTTTGCGGAAAAGAAAAAAGCTATGCAGGCAGTAAATAACACGCCCCACGTTAATTGCAGCTAATAGGAGTTCATGTGCTAAAAATTGAAAGTCTATGCTCATAAAGATTAGTATGCATTAAAGAAAGGCTCTCCCCAAACACAAATTGGTACCAAGTATTGTAAAACTCCCAAACCACCTCAAAGAGGGAGATATAATTCAGCTGAGGGGTGACCTCTAGACGGAAGGGAGCTCACAGAACTAGGATAAATAGTTGAACTGAAATAGGGCCGACGTGGTGTGGATTGTTGCAGAAAGTGAAGGTCTGTAAGGAGGGGTGCAGCCATAAACTGAAATAGGGCCGGCGTGGTGTGGATTGTTGCAGAAAGTGAAGGTATGAAAGGAGGGGTGCAGCCATTAACTGAAATAGGGCCGGCGTGGTGTGGATTGTTGCAGAAATTGAAGGTCTGAAAGGAGGGGTGCAGCCATTAACTGAAATAGGGCCGGCGTGGTGTGGATTGTTGCAGAAAGTGAAGGTCTGAAAGGAGGGGTGTAGCCATAAACCGAAATAAAGCCGGCGTGGTGTGGATTGTTGCAGTAAGCCGGCATAGTGTGGATTGTTGCAGAGGGTGGAAGGTCTGAAAGGAGGGGTGTAGCCATAAACTGAAACAGGGCCGGCGTGGTGTGGATTGTTGCAGAAAGTAAAGGTCTGAAAGGAGGGGTGTAGCCATAAACTGAAACAGGGCCGGCATGGTGTGGATTGTTGCAAGGGGGTGAATGTTAAGGGAGGGGGGGAAGGGGGGAGGAGCAATATTAAGGGAGGGGGGTGAATGTTAAGGGAGAGGGGGGGGGAGGAGCACAGGGGTCAGGAGCACCGTGTGGGCACTCCAGGGTGCGTAGGCCAAAAACAAATCAAGCCTGCGTGTAGGGCTGTGGACCGCGGAGCACACAGGGGCATGCACACAGGGCCATGCACACAGGGGCATGCACACAGGGGCATGCACACAGGGCCATGCACACAGGGCCATGCACACAGGGGTGAAGATCACGTGAACGGCCGATGGTGAGCACACAAACCGTGACCATACCTAAGCACGCCTCCCTAACAAAGATCCTGCACTGATGACAACTAAATATTCATAAACTATATAAATGTCTATGGCCATACCTTAGGGTTGACTTACTTAAGTATCGCGACTCCTACTTATTGGGAGGTGCCAAAATGATTAGCATGATTTATTTGCGAATAGTTTGGCTTTGAAAGGTCAGCCAAATTAATTTATAATTACCGCATTTTTGCAAGTTCTCAATACCCCCTTTGCTCTGTTCCCTGTTGTAACCTTCATGTATGAGGGGGTTTGCAATTCCTTGGGTCACCCCATCTGAAATGGCAAAAAGCTCCAGGTGAATAGCAAAAAGTACATTTCGGCAGGGATCCGAACCCAAGACCTGCAGGCTGCAGTCAAAAATCGGCTTTATGAAGACAAAGTATTGCAAGACCCAAATTTTTGCAAATATTTTTGGTATCAAACATTGCGAGGTACCCAAATAATCAATTGTTTACTCGCAAATCTACCAGTACCACTGCGGTGAGTATACATACATTTATGGTCGAGCATATACACTTATGTTGACAACCGTAGTAAATATTTTATTATTTCATATACATATGGAAGCGGCCGGCCCTCATCATACGATCATACAGGTCTACCACACACATGCCCCCATTGGGACCTATCAGTGCTCTGCTTCCTCTTTTGCCGCGTAAGAAACACCTCTCAGCTGCCCAGCTCGTCTCCCAGGTTTCAACATGGTGGCTATTCCTATCCAAACCAAGCACTTGTCCTTCAAGCCTACAAAGAGGAGTGGGTCTGCCCGTTGACAGTGCATTTGAACTCCGCTCGTTGGTCATCTTGACGGAGAGGCTGGCAAGAGTAGGCAGGTTTTATGCGTTTCCACGCGTCTCCACTCATTGACTACAATGGGGGGGCCCATGCAAACTTATGACGTAGGGCAAGCTTGACGCAGAAGTACTCACACCCGCGCACACCCCCTTCCCCCCTTTCCCCAGTCGCCCGCACAACAAAAACGCAGCAATACACACAGCAGCAACACTATCCCACGATCCACGTCTCACGTTCTCACGTCTCACAATTGAAGTACATACACACGTTTAAAACAAGTCACATACACACACAGCGCACCTAAGGGAGGGCATTGAGGGTAGGGATGCCAGGTTGGGTGTGGCAAAGTAGGGCTTGCAAGGTGCCCACGCCCCTTGGAGACGCCCGGAGCACCTGTGTCATAAGAGTGTGTGTGTGTGTATATGTGTGTGTAAGTGTGTGTGTGTGTGTTTGTGTGTGTGCGCGTGTGCATGTGTGTGCGTGTGTGAGTGTGTGTGTATATGTGTGTGAAAGTGTGTGTGTGTGATTGTGTGTGCGTGCATTTTTTGTGTTTGTGTGTGTATATGTTTGCGTCTGTATGTGCACACGAGTGTCTATTCGTTCCTGTGTTTGCATGAGACAGTAATTGCGTGTATGTGTTCATGCCTTTTGAGTAGGGTTGGCCAGAACCATATATGTACACCGTATATGACCATATGTACGGAAATTTCCCTGCTAAATTTACCATAGATACACCACGTATACGTATGTATGTATGGTTTTGGCCTATTTACTTTTTAGAAGTGAGGGTGTCAGGGTGTGCAACATGATTTGAAGGTTGGTGACACACACACACACACACACACACACACACACACACACACACACACACACGCAGACACACAACCACACAAACACACACAAATAGAGAAGCTAACTATCCCTGGCTACCAGCCTTTCTAGTAACGCAAAGCAGCAAGGATCATAAGGAAGGTAGTCAGGGCAGCCACCTCCCTCACACACTCAGCGAGGTCATGCCACCAACCGCTTCTCCACAGTAGTACATGACAAGGGCAAGGGGATTGATGACCCCTCACCTACTTTCGCCCCCTTCTCCAATGAGGAATGCTCACACAATGCACACATGTGCGTGCATGCATGTCACATATCACATATCGTGCAAATGCATAGAAATAGGTAGCATTCACACATACACACGTGCATACACACACACGCAACCACACACGCGCGTGCATATACACACATACACACATGTCCATACAAACACATTCGCACAAACACACACAAAACACACACACTCTACTCACGACGCGGATGCAGTGGCTAGAAGGTCCATGCAGGCGGACAGCTGTACAGGTATGTAAGTGCGCAAGGGCTGTACAGCTGCGGCAGGCACCAGCGATGGCTTGACCTGCGCATGTGCATTGTGCGCGTATGCACGTTTATATGTATGCACGCGTATTGTACCAATGTGGACGTAATTGTACGTGCAGTTGCAAG
>Ga0307947_1001889_pt1 | contig 16703 bp, 14 predicted proteins | sample OrgLakmetagen232_FD_201840 | JGI IMG/M metagenome (GOLD analysis project Ga0307947, IMG submission 201840) | Saline water microbial communities from Organic Lake, Antarctica - #232 | ecosystem: Environmental > Aquatic > Non-marine Saline and Alkaline > Saline | place: Antarctica: Organic Lake...
GGCAGGTGTGGGCAGGTGTGCAAGTGTGCGTATGCGCATGTCTGTGTTGCTTGTGTGTGAGCATAGTCGACTTGCATAGTCTAAGGCACTCCACACTTCTTGCAACGCTGCAGCATTTGATCCATCCTGATTCAAATTGTCATAACAATGACTGATTATTTAACGTCTTTTTGTCGTTTTAGACCTTGTCCCAGCAAGTGTTTGTGATCCCATGGCTACAAGCTTAAGCATGCTCTCGCCTCAGCAAAGGATGGAGTGGACACAACCCTTGTAGGCAAAGCTATGACAGGCAATTACATACCCGCTACTGCATCATTCAAGGACTTACCCCTAGTGTGATCTCAAGGTCAAAAGTCATAAAATCATTACATGTGTTCACACATCCGCTACTGCATCGTTCAAGGAGGGCATACCCCTAGTTTTATCAAAGGTGATTAGTTTTCAGGCAGTGCTTTTGGTTTGTGCTGGCGTGGCCTGAAACGCCCAGAACGCTTCCCGTTCAGTTACGGTGACTCATGGAGTGCAGCAAATTTGAGGGGTCTACGCACTGGGAGGCTGTGCCCCCAAAAAGGGCGTGAAACTTGATCCGGGTGCGGCCTCCAATGTCTCAGCTGTTTGCCACAGCTCTCAGAAAGCACTCGTTGAAGATTGGATGGGAACCTGGCTTCTGCGGGCCTAAGTTTCATTGCATGTAGGTCATGTCAGCTTGCAGACTCTCACTCTTGCTTTGGTAACACTTTCTTTTGCAGCAACCTGTTTCCACCGACCCAGACATCTGCTGAGCTGAACGCCTTGTTCGCCACAAAAGGGTTTGGGTGGCTAGTGGGGGAAATGGAGCGGCAGAGAGGGGACATCAAGGTGCGCGGTGTGCTTGCATGCTGGCGAACGTGCTTGCTGGTGGTGGGGAGGGTGTGTATTTGAGGTTAAACACTTGCAGGTGAATGTGTGTGTGAGTGTGTGTGTATGCTCGTGTGCAATTGTGTGCGCATGTGCATGTCTAAGCCCTACCAAGGTAAGGTTACATGGCTGTATATGCTTCAAAGGCATCGTAGCGGAAGCTTGGCAAAAGCCTGAAACCACACCTGGCTAAACAAAAGAGTCAGGAGCTAGAGGAAACAGATACAGATGTATGTAGAAGAGAAAGTGGGAGAGTAGAGGAAGGCTTTACTAATGTCGCCCTCACGATCAGCAATGCTTGTGTGTGTCTGTACCCTACCGCTATATGTGTGTTCTTGCTTTTAAAACTCTTGAATGGATCCTTTCAGGACTTCTCTGTTTGTGATTACGTCCACACGTCCACCTGACCGTTCTTCTCGCCCATGCAGCAAATGGCCCCGCATCCCATTCCCCCTCTTGCTTGCAGATAAGCCCTGATGAGGTCCGTCCTCAAGATAGCATCGTCAAAATCAAAAAGTGTCGGTATCTGGAAGCGAGCGGGTGTGTTGGCATGGTGAGTCTTGCCTTGCTGGCGCTGGCACTGGAGTTGTTTGTAGTGCAGCTTTTACTCTTCCCCCCTGTGCAGCTTCCGGTAAAGGTTTGGCTTGCTTTGCAGCTCCTTGAGTCAAAGGAGAAGAAAGGTCCGCAAGGCAGTGCAGCTGAGCACCTATCTTCTTAGCATTAGTGCAACTATTTTAAGGTTAGCAAGGCAGCTCAGCTAAGCACCGATCTTCTTAGCATTAGTGCAACGGCACATCTGAGTCAAGTTCCTCCCTCCACCCTTGCAAGGGAAGCCGAGTATTTTAACGCGCAATAATCCCCTTCCCCTATGTTCTGTTGCTCTGCGCAGTGTACAAACGTGTGTAAAATGCCAACCCAGGTAAGCCGCGTGCGTGTGCACACTATCAGATGTGGCAATCTGGTCACATAGCGCGCCCCTACATCATTTTTGTTATAAACATTAGAGCAGATGCTGGCAACAGCAGATAGCAATGCAAAATGACAAGCATCAACGTCACCGTGTGTAAACATACATGTAAAGTAAGAATAACTGTAAATAAGAACTCTTGATGAAAAATGGAATTATGGAAATGGTTCTGAAGCCTGTTTAACTGGCAGCTCAGACTTTTTTTAATAAAAGCGTGGCTAGCCTTGTATGCACATAATTGCCTTTGTCACTTGTCACATGTATCTGGAGCAAAAAAGGAGCTCATCTAATAAAGGGAATCCATCCTTCATCTTTGACCCCGCCTTGCTGTTTGCCTGAGCTGTGCTTAACAGTCAGATGTTCTTTGTGTGTTTATAAGTAGGGTTGGCCAGGACCGTATATATGTACCGTATATGATCGTATATTTGGTGATTTCCCTGCAAAAATTACCGTATGTACACCATATACATACGGTTCTGGCCAACTTTATTTATAAGGTACAACGTGGTATTTAAGTGTCACCTGATGCTTCACCTTTTTTCTTCTCTTCTATGGGTTTAAGTTTGCATGCTCTCTCTCACTCTAATATTTCACTCTCTTTCCCTCTTTTATCTCTCACTCTCTCTCTCTCTCTCTCTCTCTCTCTCTCTCTCTCACTCACGTTTCCACCGCATTTTGTTACGTCCCATGCTTACATCAAGTCTTTGTCCCATGCAGTGCATCCTTTAATTCTTTTTGACCTCTGTTATAGTCTGCCCATTGGTAGGGCTCAAGCTAGTTTGAGCACTAGCTGCGAGTCTTTTCTTTGTACATGCTGATCGATGCTACCTTATACTTGTAGCCTGCCCATACTGACACACACAACTACATACACATGCACACACACACACATACACACACTTATACACACACATATCATGCACAGCCTCACAAAGCTCACGTAACCCCCTCCCCTCCCCTGACCCTCCTGCAGACATTTTTCACTGAGGAGTTTGGCCTTCCTTTGACCATGAAGCCCAACTTTGAGGACTTGTCCTGCGAGATGATATTTGGTCAGGTGGGTGCAGGCGGTGAAAGACAAGGTCTTACACAGCTCGTGGATGATAAAACAGGTTAGGAGCTGGTGAGGTAAAAAAAAGAAAGCGTGGCTACATATTTTGCTGCAATGATTGAGGGTGGCAAGGTGGAGTGCAAGAGGGATATGCCGTGCTTTCGTTTCATGCTTCCTGGCTGCTCTTTCAAGCTGGTCAGCTCGTGGGTGTATAACTGCTCTGCCCACCCTACCTGCAGCCCCCAGAAGCCAGGGAAAACGACGAAGCATTCAAGCAGCCGTGCTTCGTCAACAACTGCAACATTGCCATGGTACGTGCTGGATCAGCAGACTCTGCTCCGTGCTTTGTGCCAGGGACTTGCTGTACACTCTTTAGCAATAAGAACTGTTGGTAGGATAATGAGTTTGTCCATGATCCATGCTTTGCAGGAACGACAGCTTGCCAAGGAGAACTCACCCTGCCCCAAGATGAACAGCAAGTCAAAAAATTGATCTGGGTGCATGCCCGTGCATTAGCTTTGGGGTGTTCATGTCTGTACTTCAGTGATTCTTGTGCAGTTTTTATGTTAGGCTATCACCAGAGAAGATTAGGTGCAGCATGTCAGGCAGCAGATGATTTCTGTATTTTGATGAGGGCAGTGTGTCTGACACGGCCATCAAGTTGTAGTGCGACCTAAAGTAAGCGTAAAAGCCCAAAGGCACACTGCTCCTTTAGGAACACAAGCCTGCTTGACGTCCTGATGCGCTGATACACCAAACGAGTTTTGTTGAGAGAATCGTTCCATATTTTGCTGCGTATACTCGTCTTCTTTCCTGTGGGCATCCACAGCGCGAATACTGTGAGTGAAAAGTGGTGTGTTAACTTGAGAGCTGGTCGTTGTTGATGGTAGAGACAAATTACTTTGATGGGACATGCGACATGGTCAAGTCAACTGTACGCATCTGATGCAGATTTTATTGAGAGGGTGAGGGAGGTGTGTATGCAGGAATGCTGATGTGAGCGTGTTGAGTAGAGACAGCGGAGAGGAACTAATTCTTCTATTCATGCGCATGCAGTTGCTAAGCCTTACAGGTGCTAGTACTGTGTGTAACCATTATTTGCTGGAAAGCTCTGTTCAATAGGGCACGAACTTGGTCTCAATTGTTCAATTGCTGGCCATTTGGCCACATTTATTAGGAACTCTTGTAGATGAAGAGATGCGGTATATGTAAACCCTCGCCTTTTCTTTGGGCTCTCGACAGGTTGCCCCCCGATTACTCTAATGGAATCCGTAACCAAGATACTGGGTTTCATTGCCTGGCGTCACCTAGCTTAGCCTACTAATACTAGTAGCCAAAAGAAAAGACAAAGAACACAGATAGTGGAAACAAGGGCGAGGAGCGATGCATGTTGTTTTGAGTTTTGCACCACCCAATGGATGCAGTGACACACACCATCCCACCTGGAGAATAAAAGCAAGAGATTTTTTCCAGTGGCAATCAGGTAGTTGGAAGGCAGAAGCCTGCACATCACCAGGAGTATTGCTCAGATATTTGTGGGAGTTGTAATCAATGTCTCGTCTCATCTGTATAATTTTATTTGCAGATCTGACTGCATGTAGGCTATATTTTCGTGAGTGCTGTGAAATGTAGATACTTGTAGTCGCTCATAACTATTTCTTATAACTTAGATGTAGAGCCTGGGGCCACGTTTGCCGCGGCAGTTATTGTGCAGAATGATAGCCAGATACTATACCCTATGCCAGGTCGTGCAACTACTTGCTGTACTGTCGTAGTACTGCCACAACCTAGTATAAAGCCTGTCAGCTGCCCACCCTACTTGATGGCAATTTTGACATGCGTTTTCTTGTTGACCCAAAAAGGAGATTATAGCTACCTCCGTAAGTTGAACTCATATGGTCGAATGAAACTGACTCTACTCGCTTCATGCAGACTTACCACCAGCCATCAGATGCTTGCATGTTTGTTAAAGCACACGAACAACAAGAACAAACTAAGGAGGTGGTCGCAAGGGGCAAAAGCAAATGCTCCACCAGGTCCTAGCATTCCCATCAACATCAATTCCTCTGTCCCAGCAGCCGCACAAGCAGTCCACTCCACAGCCTTGAAGTTACTGGTCGAAATACTACAATGTTCATTAAAACCGAGCTGGCCCTCATTAGGTTTGCAACGAGAATCATACAAATCAGACGCAACATCAAGCTGAAAAACCCTATGATTTTTAGGCAATACCCCTGAGTGGTGATGTGCAGGCGAAGGATCTTCAAGCACCTCATTGAGCGAGCAGCCCTCTTATTCGTTTGCAAATTGGTAGAGGGGGTCCATCGGCACATGTTGTAATGCTCACTATGTGCGACAAGACTGGCAACTCCATTATTTGTTTCCTTTGCTGCCGCAAAAGTATGAGAGCCTGGTACTTGGATAGCACCACATTCAATCTGCTGTGGCATGCACCCACCTCATTATGAACACAACTGTGAGAACCTGCTGACGCCGCACAGGGACAGCATTAAGAATGCTGCCATCGTCTTTAAGGAGCCTCCATTACTCTGCAAACCATCCTCTTAAGTGTGGGTGGCACCATTTACAACGCTCAAACGCTGAAGCCTTGGAGGCAATCGGGGTCTTGATTCAAAGAGGCAAATAATTGCCCTTATAAGTAACATGGGTGCCAACTACGCTGCCAAACTTGTCCATGCCAGACGTGCCCTTTCCAATACCATTACCAAGTCTCATCAGGAGCCGGTTAGCAATCACAGTTCATGCCAAATAGGCGGCATCAATGAATGTGAGCCTCCCTGAGTTTAATTAATATTATTTAGATCGTCAATTGAGGTTTTTTGCAAAGGTAGTTACGCTTTTTAAAGCTGTTGATTTGCTTGCCAGAAAGTGGTAAAGGCAGTGGATATGGCATCATAATTGCAATGACGTGGCTTGCCACAGTTATTCCCTGTCATTCTTCATATCTCCTGTGCGCTTTCTACCTGTTCTAAGAACTTGAAATGCAGTTGCTTCACTTTGCTGTTTGCCTCAACAAGGCTGACAGGCTTCCGGTGCTTGTAGTAAGAGTGTGTAATGCAAGGGATTATATTTAGAGGCGAATAATCAGCAGACTTGACTGTGGTTGGAGCGGTTGAAATCAATCGCGGTTGAAATCTGTGGTTGAAGCAGCTGAAATTAACTGCACAGTCTGGTACAGTTGAAGAGCGGTTGAAGCGGATTTGTTTCCTTTATCAATGTGGGGAGTGATATTTTGCTGCCTGCGTAGTGTCTCCTTTTTTCTTTTGGCCTCGGGAACCAAAAGACATCCCTGAAACATATTAGGCCGTAATGCCACGGAGGCCCAGAATCTGAACCCCTTAACCTCAAATTTTTATAAGCACTAAATCACAGGTAGATGGCAAATGTTGGCTTGTATGATTGGAAATGAAATGTGATATGGTATCCCTGGATTTTGTCTTTCTTAATAGATCTGCTATGGCTCCACCATACAGTCAACTTGCAGTCACTGTCTCATTCAATCTTTAGACAACCTACGTAGCAGACCTCAATAGCCCTGAGGCGCAAAGCTACTAGTAGGCTCGGTCTCTTTTACATCATTTTGTGCTTCTTTGCTCTCTGATACCAATTTAACGCTTCCTCCACCAGACAGCGCTCGAGCCAGCCCCCCCCGCTGAAGAATTTTCATTGTTTGGTTGTAAACATGGCAGACATCACCTTGTTCTCCTGCAAATTTGCAAAAAACACAGTCTTGCGTTATAACTCACTAAGTGATAGTGCGTTCAGTATGTCAACTACTACTACTACTACTTGCCAAGGAGAAAGCTAAAAAGCTTAGCTCATGTCCAGCAGAAACAATAGATAAATCTAATTAGTAATTGATTCTTATAAGCAAGTTGAGCACAATGAATTGCACGCTTGCAACGCTCGCCTTGGCCTCCGCGAGCTTTGCCGTGTACAGCATGTCCAAATGGCGCATAGCCTGCAATGACAGTGCGAGGAGAACAAGGGAGAGTATCATGATCCGATTGAAACAATGGAGCCAATTACTTGGTGGAGCTTTATATACTAAACATCTTATCCTTGATTAAATGTGGAAGCAAATTTTCACTGCTTGTGTAGTTCTTCATTTCTTTTTTACTTTTTTTGTCTTTCTGCAATGTAAACTTTTGGTTTATGTCAAGCTTTGGTTTGTGTCAATTTGAAACACAAATTGACCAAAATAAATACAAAGCTACCTATTTTTAATTATTTCCTTGATGCACCATTTTTTGCACTCATTCGAAGGGTGCAAGCAAGTTTTGTGTTGACAAGATCAAGCACCTGCGTGGTTGCGCGGGGGAGGTACCGCTAGCACAAGAGACCCCGATTGTGTACGAGGTTGTGGATTATGATGAGCCACGTCAGGCTCGTTCATGCTGCATACTACATGCACACGAAACGTAGAATAAAATAAATAGGGGAGGAGCCTTGCTGATAGGACAAGCAAAACAGCACGCACTTGCAGGTTGCTGGACGTCTGAAGCCTTTCTGGCAGCTCGGGCGGTGGGACCAACTCCTTGGCTTGGCTCCTAGGATCCGGAAGGTAGCACAGTTTTTTTGCAGATATATGCAGCAAAACCCAGCAAGCGGAAAGGCATAGCATAGGGAATACAAAAACAACTCTCAGCTGCGCATCGGGATCTGCCCCTAGGGAGAAATCCAGCACACAAGAGACTGTAGTAATAATACCATTCGAGACGGCGATCTAAGGAGCTCCGCAGCTGGAGCTGGAATTCATTTTGAGGAGAGCAACAGTTGCGTGGACTGCAGCTTCAAAGAAGCACCTTTACCAAAAAGGCTCTTTACCAACACTGTTTGGCGCATCATTCTCAAAAATGATGAGCTCCTCTGGCACCTGGGGTAAACAATAAACAGTAAATTGTGTGCATGTTTTTAGTGCTGGAATACCTTGTTCTTTCTTTTGCGATCTTAACGGGGGTGTCATCTTACCGAAGGAGCAGGACTGTCCATTCAGAATTTAAAAAATAAAATGATGTGCAATTAAAGCAAAAACATATGCATTCACGCAGCTTTACTCTCTGTACTCCTGCAATCCGTGTGTTTTTTAATTTATGAAAATAAGATCTGAGAGAGAAAACTCAGAGTTGAGTGAACTAGGGTTTTGGTTTCCACAAATCATTTTTTATATATACCATAACCATGCTCCTCGTCCCGTCCCTCCGCCAGCACCTGGTGCCACTCCTGCCGTCGTCCGCCCTCCTCCTCCGCACGACGACGTCCTCTACCACTGCCACGCCCCGCCCCGCCAGCACTCCTCTCCTCTCGCACTACCGCAGCCTGAATGTGCAGGCCTCGCTCGTGCACGCGGGCAGCGCCATCCCGTCGGCCTCTACTACTCCTCCATCAGGTGCCAAGTCTGAGGCAAGCAAGCAAGCAGACCGTATCTTCGCTGAGAGCAAGCCTGGCCCCCAGCCGCTTGTATGAGTGCAGCAGAGTCACTGATTCATCCTTGTATGCGTTAAACCTTGCATGCAGGCGCAATGATGGCTTCCTCCTACCCCAAGACGCACGCCGCAACGCACTGCGTTGGTGAGCCCATCTCTCGAGCCAGACCGGTGGTGTGGAGGAGCAAGGTGAGAGCGTGGGGGGGCTTGTTTATCATGGAGGAGACGTGTTGGAGGCCGCTCAAACAAACTCAAACCCTAGTTACGTCAGATGGAAACTGGTCAAGACTGAGTGCAGCTTCTGTCCAGTTTCCAGTCCATCATCCTTGGCTTATGTTCACTAAAATGGGGTGTGTCTGACTCCCACAACATCCTACCATCCTTTTATACTACACATTATGCAAGCGATCTACTATTATGCAAGCGTGTCGGCGTGTTTTCCATAAACACCTAAAAATACAAGCTCATTATTAGTAAAGCTGCCTTCTTCAGGTTTGGATCAGCTTACCTGCCTGTTCCCTTGTCCAGACGCTCTACAAGAGGAAACGGGGACCCTGCTAGTCCAGACTTTTTGCAATACACATACCCTGACCAATGTGCATGTTGGGTATCATCATCTTCATTGATTTTTACATACCTACTACTTTTGCTTATTTTTTCCTCCTGGCTGGCTGGCAGGGCCTGCATGCCGTGAGTCCGTTCCAGGCTCGAGCTTCAAACGAGAGCGCTGTGGAGACAGGAACAGACCTTTCCAAGCTCAACCCTTCTGACCAGGCCAGTGGTTGAATGATGTGGTTGGTTTGGCTTACAAGAATGCATCATGAAAAGCTGAAACAGTACGCCACCTCATTGTGCATCACAACGGCGCAGTCTATACTAAGCACGAGCGGATGTTTGCTGAATAAACGTTTGTACCTGTAGATAGCACTCTGGCATGGGTATGTGAGGCTGCTTGATCTTAATCCCACAATCCTAGCACCTGCAAATGGAGCTGCTGGCTAGGTAGTGTCAGGGGAGTTTGCCCCGAGTGGTCTTGTTTCTTTGTTTTGCTGGCTGCGATATCTCCAGCAAAGGTGGTATTTTTGTTTTGTACAAGTTTTCCAGCTGATGATTGCGCTGATGGTTTTGGCTTGCTGTGACATGCTTGTGAAGGAAACCAAAGTCCTGGGCAATTTCCGCCTTGAGAAACTAATTTTCCGGTTTGTGTTTTTGCACTGCACTGTACATTACAAGCTTTACAGCCACTGTACAATAGAGTACACTATTTGAGAACTGATGAAACCAATTTTCCGATTCATGTTTTTGCATTGCACTGTACATACATTACAGGCTTTACAGCCACTGTACAGTAGAGTACACTATTTGAGAATTGATGAATTGTTTGTAAGAATTCTGTTCCATTTTTACAGATTAAGCCACTGTACAGTACAAGAGTACACTATTTGATGATTAATGCATTGTACGTAAGAATTCTGTTCCAGATTGACGTCTTGTAGGCACTTGCTGTAAACAGCACCTTCTTGTAAATACTGTACATATTCTATGTAAATAATCAATGTAACATTATGTTGCCTTTTTGAGCATTTCCTTGTCCATGTAAACAAATGTTGTTAATTGGATTTTAGGCGAGAAAGAAGCATGGATTTCCTGCTTGCAAAGGTAGGAGTAGAAAAATAGATAGCCTGGAAAGTGAAAAAATAACGCTGCCGGCAAAACAAAGGTTGAGCATCGCTCATTCACAAGACACAATGGAATGGGAGAACCTACCGACGAAGAGAAACTAATAATAATAATTTAGAAGGAAAAGTCAGGCAAGTTCTAGAAGAATTCAGAGCCGGCTTCACCTAGGTTACAGAGGCTGTAAACAGATTAAGCCATCAGTCAAAAAGTCAGTCAAAAAAGAACTGGCGTAAGGCTTTCTGATAGTATGGACTTATGGCTTTAGGTTCAAATTGACAATGGATCACTTTGGGGATTTGGGGGGAATTCGTAAGTACGTGCTGATAGTCAATCAGATTCAAAGATGACTCTGTAACACGCTTGACAAAATTTATATTGACTCCAATCGCTAGTTACCTATCACTGCTGCTGCTGCACATCAACTACTGATCAAACAGCGGGTTACCCGAAACGTCAGGCCACTTACGCTGTAGCCCGTGCCAATCACTGGAGGGGTGCTCTTGATTTTGTTGGCGGGATGGGTGAGTGTATGGACCCCCCCTCCCCTTCTCTCTATCTGATCTAGAGGGGCCCATCTGCCACTCAACCCCTTGTGACCTCCTTGGAAAGGGAGCATTATGGGTGTGAGAATTCCAATGCTCATGCACAGAGCTTTGCCATTCTTGGCTTGAGGATGGATGCATGTGCTGAGATCGCGGCCGCTTGCCCCTGGCAGCAGGCGGAGGAGGCTGTAGTTTCTGAGGGTGAACGACATACTGATCCTGCCACTCAGCCACTTTTGCAATGCTGCTTGATGCGGCTCCTTCCCAAGGCTTTTGTCTCCCTAACCTGCTTGACGAATCCTCAGTGGACGGAGACCGTGGGAAGCTTTGCTGTTGGTACTGCTGGTAATTGGGCTTTGAGAGTGCGTACTGCTGTTGTTGCTGCTGCCGCATAGAGCGAGTTGGGGAGGGAGGAAAATTTATGCCATGTTGCCCACTTTGCTTGCGCCAGCTGCTTGCATACCCACCTACGTATGTGAGTGTATGTATGTCGTCTGAATATAGGTATGTTGTCACGCCCAATCAGTGGCAGCGGCAAACCGTGTGACAGAGCAGTTAGTTGGTTGACAGTTGAGAGTTTCTACATGTCTTGTCCAATAAGCTGGATGGCCAGCCCCACCACGCAGGTATTAGTAGATGTGCTGAGTCTTATACTTTGCAGTGACGGTCATTTGATCTTACAATGTAGATTAATGTGTGTACTGACGATGTGTGTGCAGTTTAAGGTTGCTTGGTAGAGAGCTGCATCAAGCTGTGTTTGCACAGCCATACAGAGTGAGTTTTGTTGGGGAGTAAGTTACAAGCCTAGTAGATCATTTCCTGCTTCAGTCACAATAGAATCAGATGTCGCTGAACTGCCTACACGTTTAAAATCTTGAGTTTTTGTTGTGAGATTCAGCATATCTGGGTCTTAAAATTGGCAGGTGCCACTTGGTTACAGTGCAAGCACCTTCCTGTTCCTGTCAACTTACCTGCTGAATCCTCCAGAGTGAAGTCTGAAGCATACCCCTCCCACTCCTCCTCTTCTTGAACCTTTCCTGACTGCCCCTGACCCCTTGCATCGTATAAACCCTTACGCCTTCTTTCGTTTGCTGGCCTGCCCAGCCTGTGGTGATTTTGAGGTCTGGTACTGCTGTGGCCGAATCTCTCAGCGCTTGAAGCACGTGGAGGCATAGAGGATGGCCGGTGCAGGTGGCGGGTACTTGAAGCAGGGCCAGTGTAGACATGTTTGGAGTGGGAGGTAGGGAAGGTTGTATGGCTGGAGTTGTGGTCGAGGTGGTGGTGGGATGGTGAAAGTGCATTTGGTGCTGGTAGGAAGGAGGGGTTGTCGTGTGAGAGCTTGGCGAGAGGGTTTGTGTACTGTGAAGTGGGCATGGCCCTGGTACCCAAGGTGTGCTTTGGAGCTGCTTTGGAGGGCTGAGCTGAGAGTGGTTTGGTGGGAGGGTTCTCTGGGTCGAACCCGGCTCCGTGGTGCCGGTTCATGTATGCTGAGGAACTGGGTCTACCTTTGTGTGGGAATGCAGCTGGTCCTTGCTGCAATAGCAGGGTGTAGGAGTGTGGGCGCTTGTTTGCATAATAGGTGCCTGAAAGAAGTATTGAGGACATGCATTCTAAAGCGAAGACTTGTTTTTGAAATACGGGCACGCGGCAAACTAAGACTGATCTAACTTTGCTTAGCCACTAACTGGGTGCTTTCTACCTGTAACCGGATCTCTTTATTAGTTTGAATATAGGAATAAGGTGCGTAGACGTATGGGGACAACAACAGGAATACAAGGGCATGCTATGGTCATTCACACAAAGACAAAAGTCTGGAGATGATCACAGGAAAGCAAGGGCAAAGAGATGGTATTACATCAACTTACAACACTGCATAGACTTGTGCACATGTATATACACATAAGGCTAAACCTGTGTACTGTTCTACATTCTTGATATTTGCGAGCTTGATCTACATTTGTGTGAGCTCCTCATCCCCTTTCACACTGACCTTGGATGCAGCTGTGGGAGCAGCTGCATTGTAGGGGCCATACTTGTAGGCAGGGCTATTCGCAGCATAGTAGCTTTCCTTTCTGCTTTGCCTTCTGCTCTTGCCCCTGCCTCCCGCACACAGGCAGTTTGCAATTGTTGACACGGCTGTGGTGAGCATTCCAGTTTTGGCAAGTACCTTAAAAGCGTTTTGTGCAAGAAAGGTTGGATTCAACAAAGAGTATTATACTACAAATTCGACATGGCAAATTCCCGACATATGTGTATGTGTATCAGAGGAAGTTAAAAAAACGAGAAACAGTTATAGCGGTTTTAGTGCAGCATTTATATTCGACTTTCATGACCAGATCACCCACACCCTTTGAGGTGCTAGCCTTGATGGCTCCAGAGAGCGAATACTACTAGAAGCAGCACCGTCCAAAAACATGCAAGCCCAATGTAGATCTAAACTAATTAATGTCTTTCAGACTCACCCCCAACACAGCTAGCCCAGCTCCGATGCCTGCAAGTATGCCCAAAAAGCTCCCAAAATGTCCCCAGCATCCATTGGACACAAAGCACAAAGCATCAAACGCGTTGTCACAGGCCTGTGTTAAGTGTTAAGTGTGTGCACAGGTCACCTCTGGTTGCAATTAAAATGGTTAAGCACAACTGAATTGGACAAGAGCAGAAGGAAGGGAGCAGGCATGATGTGTGCAAAGGTTATATAGGATGCTGTATGTTTGTATCTAGCGTACGAAAAGTATATCACCGACCCTTAATTATTGTTTTTTGGTGGGGGCGGTGACGGGGCGGTTGTGAGGCGGTGGCGAAAATGAGCGTTTTTGAGCAGCACGAGCGATGAGTGGTCAGGAAGCTTTCCCAGCACTCCCTGACCCCCCAGCCCCAGCCCCAGCCCTGCCTGCACCCGTTGCACCCGTCGGGAAGTTCCAGCGAGGGGGGGCGGTTGCAGTACAAAACTGTATAACATTCATTTGTGGGGGGCCGGTTGCACAATTTGACCATTTGATACCTATTTTTTCCATGGGGGGCAATGGATCCATGGATGTACGGTACTACCTTCTCTTCCCCTTACCTGTAAGAAAACACTCGATGTACTCATTTCACTTGTCAGGTTGGCTGCTATTCCAAAGTTTGTACTTATGAAATTGGAGTCGCAAGCCTTAATGTTGCCTCTTAGATAGGGTACAGGTCAAAGTGCATCAAATCCAACAGTGACATCGGCAACGTTTTGCAAAAGTTGAAGTCCGTACGTTACAAGGTTTGACTGAATTCTACTTTCCCTCTATGGCGGCTTTTCTTACAGCCCAGAGACACGCATGCTTTACAAGTAACTTAGCTCTTCAAAGTCCACTAGTCCTTTTGATGGCACTCGTGCCTTAAGTTAAGGCACTAGTGTAGGTTCGTCCTGGGACCAACTCCTTAAATAATCCACATTCTCTGATCATCGCTTGCATAAATTTTCTCACCTTATCACAGTCCACTGGTTTTTTTGGTCCATCCCCAGGTCCATCCCCGTCGCCCTCAAAGCCCCCCTCAGGCCTTTCATCAAACTCTGTTGCGTTTGTAAAGAACCCCAGCTTCTTGCTGTCTGTGATGCTTCCCTACAGATTTGATCAACAGATTTTAAATCAAATTTTTTGTTTCACAGGAACTACATTTCCTGCCAAAAGGTTTCAAGTCAAGGGCACGCAGCATATAACACAGGTACTATAAGCAAGGGAAAAGTTTGCAAGGAGTTACTCATATGTCAGAAAATATGCAGGATGTAAGCACAGCATATGCACCTGTTCACAAGTCATCGATACTTGTCTCTTTCAACATGGAATCAGAGCAGATCAGGCAAGCTGTGAATCACCATTAACAAGCATAATCACAGCACAAACCCATCAGCGACACACATTCCGACCAAGGTTACGCACCTGGGAGTCATAAAGGTCTACCCAGCAGTGACGATCTGTGTCTGCCTGGTTGTCTTCAACAAACAGCTCAGGTGGAGGGCGCACCTGGAAGTAGCACCACAGTAATGATTTTGACATAAGTGAATCCCACTCCAGGATGATCACGGTTTGGGAAACATTTTTTTTGTTATTTTGGTAGCTACCCTGAAAGCCTAGTGGATCATAATCAGGCTAAACTTTTTGTGATGTCATGGGATCAAATCCGCTGGTAGCGTGAGCTCGTTGCTGTCTGACAGCAACGCCCCCATTTCCTTAATCCATGCTCAGGGTTTATTACCACTTGCGTTTGCATCAAAAATAATGCTTTTTTTTATCGCTGATCATTGGAGCTAAGCAGGCCACAGATTGCTGCAACTTGAAGTATTAATGGAGGAGCAAATAAACGCCATTCCCTTTGCTATCTTTCCAATTAGCTTGAGTTCTTTGCTGAAAAGGCATTTGACACTGCCACAAATATCCCAGCTAGAGCAAATACTACCTTGGAAGGATATCCTTTTCTTGATGCGCGCTCACGAGCTCAGACTTTCACGAAATTTTGTATAACTAGGGAAAAGAGAGAAAGAACCCCTGAACTTACAATAATGGGCTTCTCAGGGTCAAGAGACAGCCTTCTTGCCTCTATCGGTCGCACGTTCACGGAGCAGTTTGAAACCTGTGTGCGATAATCAGCAAGCGTCATTTTTTGAAAATGGGAAAAATTGTTAAGCTGCTTTGAGACATTGCTGCAGCCTGTCATCCTGCGCCCTGTACCATAGATGAAGCTTTTCGGTCATCATGGCCAAAACTTGAAGTAAAGACTGCGTTGAGATGCGACACCACTAATCAAAAGCTGATTCACCCTTCTTGGAGCAGGGTGATGAGCATTTGTCACTAAAAGAAATAGGGTATGTTAAACTTATTTGGTCCTTACCGTAAGGGTGTATGCAGCAGCAATGCTGCCGGTGTTTGTGAGGTTGGCCCAGACAAAGCCTCGGGATGCTCCAGCCTCAAAGCCTCCACAACGCACATCGTCCAACGTGCAAAGCCTAAGGCTGTTAATTCTACCAGGCGAGCGGTTCGTCACAAGGCGCACGCTGTCCGCACTGTGTGTGCGTGTGTATTTGTGTGTGCGCGTGCGTGTTGTGTGGATGGGTGTGTTTGGGTGCGTGTCCAAGGCACATATATGGTACACTTTACTGTGCATGCCTTGTGTATAAATTACTGGTGTATGTGTTGTTGAGTGTGTGCAGTGTGTCGTGTAAGTGCACACGTGAGTAGGTTTAAATTTAGGTGTGGGTGTGAGTGTGGTTGTGGTGTGAACGTGAACGTGTGAACACAGTGTCAATCTGAGCTGCTTTAAGTGTATAATGCTTCACCAATACACTGTAACACTCACCTAGCACTGATGGTGACCAGTGACGTGCTCTCACTGGAAAGAGGGATTGCAAAGGACAGGGGCCCTCCACCAAAGCTTTCCAACTGCACAGATTTTGTAGGACCGATTTCGAAATTTGTGATCATTATTCCAGCATGGACTCCAATGTACTGCCAGACAGATAGCAAGGGGTTACTGCTGCAAGCTGCATCCCAGTGATTGGCAAAGCAGACAAGGTGGATATTGCATTGCAATAATAATATGACGTATTGTAAAGGAAAAGAGGGTGACGAGGGTCTCACATACCAAGAAGTCAGATCCGTGGATGCAAAATGTCACCAAATTCTGGGGCACTCTGCCCTCTTGATCTAATTGGTTTGCATTGTGAGATGGCAATGGAATCTATTAGGATCATAAGCAGGGAACTAAAAAGATCACACAACACTCAGAAGGGCGCTTCACACACCAGGGAGTCAGATCCGTAGGTGTAGCGTGTCACTAAGTGCTGGGGCACTTTGCCTTCTTTGATCCTCTTTTTATCATCAGCAATCAAATCTTTCACCTGATTTTGCAGGCAAACCTGCAATAGAGCACAAAAGCAGTCGTATTTGCAATGCAGCTTCACGATGCAGCTCGAATAGCAAGTTGTGAACCAAAAGAAGATGAAAAAGACAGACATACACATTCACACACATAGGTGCGTGTACATACACACACACACACGCACGCACACTTGTGCTTATATGTGTGATAGCGTGCAAGTGATGAATGACCTGTGGTGCGTGTGTGTGTGTGTGTGTGTGTGTGTGTGTGTG
>Ga0307947_1001896_pt1 | contig 16671 bp, 20 predicted proteins | sample OrgLakmetagen232_FD_201840 | JGI IMG/M metagenome (GOLD analysis project Ga0307947, IMG submission 201840) | Saline water microbial communities from Organic Lake, Antarctica - #232 | ecosystem: Environmental > Aquatic > Non-marine Saline and Alkaline > Saline | place: Antarctica: Organic Lake...
TGACACCCTTTTCATTAGTGTGGGGGGTCAGAAAGGGGGTTTGGGGGGGGGGGCATTTTGGGCCCAAAGCCCAAAATTGACACCTGACTGTCATGAATACTTACTTTTTAGCTGGAAAAATCTAGCACAGCAGTATTCCCTCTGAATCTGCCTTCCGGCCTTCCATCTACCTCTACATAACTCTCTACACAGCCACGTTGTGCGCTGCCTTTCAAAGAACCTTACCTTGTTGGCTGTTGCCATTATAGGTGCAATTGATTAAAATTCAGGCCAGCCATCCTTATAAGAGTTCTTGCCCCAAAGCAAAAAGGAAAGTACATTTAAGTATGTAGGAACCTTAATTAGATATATGATATATCTAAGCACCCCTGCACACTCAATTTGTGGGGGGAGGTGCCCAGGTGGGCAGGGTGGAAATCCCTGCCAAATTGGACTTCCAAAAGCGCCTCCCCGGTACCATCAACTTACCAGGGGTGTTTGCAATATCATTGGGGACATTTTGGTGAAGGTCCAGGGGTCTGGGGTCAAGGTCCGGTTTTGGGCCCCCCTTTTGGCAGGGAAACTACTAAAAACCAAGGCTTTGGGTGGGTTGTTTGGATTGCAAAGCTGATTTTCCGGCCCACTCACAGCTCCTCCTGAGGTGAGATCGTCATTATATATAGTAAACTCGCAACCAAGACACCTGGTCGAGTCGGATTTGTAGCTAGACAGCTGAGCACAAATCCTCGTTTTTTTTATCTCAATCGCCGTTGCCCACCACGGCCCACCCTCAGCATTCCAGACCATAAAACTGGACAGGGCATGCCTTGGGAGCATACTGAAGGGTTCTTGACCCTCAGGTGATGGCCAGAAAGCGTGTTTCCGGGGTTTCCAGGAAATGCACCATTTTTGCCCAGCAAACAGGCCCACGCACTAAGTCCTTTAGGGGCAAATTTTCACCCCTCTTTTTTTTTGCTTTGATGGGTATGATTGACCCTAAACCTATCTGGTGACAAAAGAATTGGTGAAATTTGGACCAAGACCTGCATTTTTACACCCATGCCACCTTTCTGGCAGGGAAATGGTACAAATTTAGCCCCCCACTCACACCCTTGACCACTAACTCAAAATTTTTTATGCAGATGTGTTACATTTATGTAAAGAACCATTGGGTGACCTCAGATGTGCAATTCAGGAAAGGGGCATTAATCTCCCCTTTTTGGGTGGGGCTTGGCTGGGCTGATTAAAAATGGAAAAGCCAGATAAGCATATCGTTGTCTTGATCAAACAGGTGCACACGATTACGCGAACATCACATAAACGCACACGCACACACACATGCACCCCCCCCCCCCACACACACACACGCACACCCACACATACGCACATACGCACACACGCACGCACACGCACATGCACACACATGACAAACACACACGTACACACACGCACACACGCAACGCACAACACACACTACACACCTTGACTGAGGGAAGGTAAGGCGTCTCCAGAACGCTCGGATGAACATTTAGGAACCGCTGCAGTATTCCCTCTTGGTAGTATGGACCTCCCTCTTGGTGCTTCTGTCGCTGATGACTCCTGTATGCCCCAACATCCCCCTCATTATCATTTCCAAAAACTCCTGCCCTCCTTCCAAAGCCCCCACCTTCATGAACAGACCTGCCCACTCCAAACCCTTGATCATCCCAGCCATCATCTTCAATTGCTTCCTTGGCAGGCAGCGTGAGTAGGAACAGCAAGAGAAGGGCGCCACATGCAGTAAACATCACCTGTATTTTGAATGTGTGTGTGTAAGCGTGTGTGTGCGTATGTGTGTGTGTGTGTGTAAGCGTGTGTGTGCGTATGTGTGTGTGTGTGTGTGTGTGTGTGTGCGTGTGTGTGAGTGTGTGTGTGTGTGTGAGTGTGTGTGTGTGTGTGTGAGCGTGTACGTGTGCGCGTGTGCATGCGTGTGCTCCCCCACCTTGGTCATCGATGGCTGAACAAAAAGCGCGCTGAGATTGCGGGGGCATGCTTCCCTCTTCCTTGGCATTAGCCTTTGACTGGTGCTCAGAAGAGGAGGCATATTGAGAAAGCTTGCACTGCAACTGCACAGTCAGAAATTCGGTCAAAGCTCCATATCGTGATATTTTTGGAGTAATTAGGCATTTAATTAATGTTCAAGTGCTCCTCGCACTGCAAAATATCTCCGATTATTTTGTTCTTCGGTCAGTCGGATAATGTGCATTTCATGGTACCGACCCTGTCGGCTTCCACACCAGAATGACTAGTGTGTACTAGCATCTATATCAGTGCTACTTCCCATATAAGCCTTCTCCTCCAATCCAGATACAGGTAACATCTCCTTACCCTAAGATCATGTACAGAGCAAATAAACCAACACAAACGGTCCAAACATGACCATTTTATTTATGGTTGGGCAAAATAGAGTGCAAACTCCTAAAACAGTTTTTTGGTTGTTTCTTAGAACATGAAGCGGCAGGTCTGCAACAGTCATTGGCTGGATGCTTACAAATAATAAAACCTTTAGCCCCAGAGAACAGAAATCACTGTTATATATTCATTCCTGGAGGGAACTGGGTTTTTGTAGCATACCCTTCAGGCACCTCGATCCCTTTCTACGTGATTAAAAAGAAATAACACGCAGGCCTTTAACACCACTCCCCACATCAATCAAGGAAAAGGAGTCACTTTGGCAATGGGTTCTCCACCAAAAGAAAAAGAAAAGATTAACGGGGTTAGGAGGGTTGCAGGCTTGACCTGAAACTGTCTGCTGATGAGAGTTGGGCATGGTAATGGAAAGGGGTTGTCTGGTATGGGCAAGTATATCAGCGTGTTTGACAGAGTGCACATGGAGCTTGAAGTATGTCCCTTACTTCTTTGAAGATCAAGACTCAAGTCCTTGCCTTGATAAAAGGTTATATTGGGTGAATTTTGTAGATGGTGCCACCGACACCCGGCTGGGCCCAGCAAGAGAGTGGAGTGCCACCGACACCCGGCTGGGCCCAGCAAGAGAGTGGAGTTAAAACGGAGGCTCCTTGGAGAATGGTGCAGAGATCTGTGTGCTGTTCCTTTACGGCAATGTGCAATTAGTTTATGGTCAAGTGTCCTCCCAGTATTTGATCTCAATGAAGTGGATGCCACATTGATGTTTGCCAAAATCTTTAGGTTGTTGCTGTCCGGTAAGCTTCATTCAAGCAATATTTCACCCAAATTTGAGTAGCTTGGGTCTGTCTAGTTCTATGAAACCAGTATTGATATGATTTAGTCATACGCCTTTGAGTCTTTTGCCCAAATAAATAACCCCCTTTAAATGATGACTGTGGCTGGATCTACTGGGCCTTTTCTCCTGATTAGCATTATTTGTGATGATGATATTACAGATTTACGGTGCGTTTACAAAACTTTCGCAGACGACGAATGAAGCTACGTCAATTAATCTTTGTTAGTCCGATCCACCACCGAAACCAATGCAATTAGAAGATCGGCTAAACTTCGCAGCCACGCACCAGGAATCAAATGCAATTCAAGGGGCAGCTCGCCCTGCCCAACAGTTTTGGCCCTGGGTCAGTACCTTAGCTTGTTTACATGTGCTTCTGCCGCGCGTATACGTAAAATTGCACAATTGCACATCACAGCGCCTTTGGAGACCTCCTCCGCCTCCGCCTCCGCAACACCACGAACCACAATATAATATTCAAAGTAAAGAAAGACGCCTGCGTTGGCGAGCAGCGACCATGTGTTCTGGCATGGCGTGGTAGAAAAAGGGTTTGGAAATCTGAGCAGACCAAAATTGTCGAAGTATTAAATCTGCGTGCATATATTGATCGTAACTTAAGTGTTTAGCAAAATGCTGGCTTCCAAGAGCAGATGCACAGCGCTCTCTACTAGCCGAGGACCCAGCTCGCAGGCGCGAGTGCCCCGCGTTGGAGCTCCTTCCAGGCGGCCAGTAGCATGTAAAGTGGCAGTGTTGGACGTGACAGACAAGTCTTTCCAGGCGGATGTCATTGCTGCCCCATCCGTGAGTGGACAGTCTGGGGGGGGGAACTGTGCTGCTTGCACCATTCACAGCCTGACACCTGCCTGCCTATGCCTACTACTACCTGCAGGTGCCAGTCCTCGTAGACTTCTGGGCCCCCTGTGAGTGCTTGTCCAGAAAGAGTCCCCCCCATTCCCCACCTCTCTTGCCCACCCCTCTCCGAGACATAGAGATGAATTTATTTGCGTGGTCACTCTCTTTTGTTGCGGGGTTGGACCAGCGGGATGCGTGCATAATCCATCTCCTACCACGCTGTTTGCACACATACACACACACGCACTGCCCATAACCAGGCGCACACACTTACCTAGCAACCAAAGCACAGATTCACACGCAAATTGCTCTGTTCTGTGCACCTCAATCCCTCTCAATCCTCTCGCCCACGACGCGCACACGATTACCGGTCCAGGGTGCGGGCCGTGCCAAATGATTGCGCCCATGCTGGACGAAATCCAGGCCGAGTTCAAGGACAAGGTCAGATGCGTGAAGCTGAACACGGACGAGAGCCCCACGGTGGCCACTGACTAGGGCATCCGCTCCATCCCCACGGTGTGTGTGTGTGTGTGTGTGTGTGTGTGTGTGTGTGTGTGTGCGCGTGCGCGTGCGCGTGCGCGTGCGCGTGCGCGTGCGCGTGCGCGTGCGCGTGCGCGTGTGTGTGTGTGTGTGTGTGTGTGCGCGTGCGTGCGTGCGTGCGTGCGTGCGTGCTTGTGTATGTGTGAGTGCGAGTGCGTGCGGGTGTGGGTGTGGGTGTGGGTGGGTGTATGTGTGTGTGTGTGTGCGTGCGTGCGGGTGTTCGTGCATGTGTGTATGTGCGCGTGTGTGTGTGTGTGTGTGTGTGTGTGTGTGTGTGTGTGTGTAACAGTCGTCCTCAGCCCTCCGCCATACTACACGTCCTTAGAGGTATGAACATATGCACGCATGCTCATACACATATGTATGCACTTATGCAAATCAACACAACCTCACACATGCATACACCAGCATGCACTCATGAGCAAGAGAATGGAATGTGTGAGCCCAGGAGGTAGACATGCAGTCGATGATTGCTTTCCTTAGATGCATGTGCAGACAGCCTTGCACCATCGTGCAAGGCAACAAGCGTTCGTTGAGTATTCAAGAAGTGCTGAGCAAAATTGAAACAATGCTCCTTTCTGCATTCAAGGGGCAACTACTCACTCGCCACTTAGTCAAATTGGGACCAATCTAACTTATAATCAAGCTGACATTATAAGCTGCCAGAGCATGTGCTCAAATCCGTGTGAGTCGCTTTGTGTACAGATTGACAAGACGAAACGCACACGCAGTGCAGCTGTACCCTTTATACTCGCTTATAATTAAGAATTAAGACGCAGCCAACTAGACACGTGTGCTAGAGTTTGAGCTAGGCTGCTATATGATATATAATCCTACTCTATGTATTAGTGCTGAGCGTGAAAACAGCGTGTCGTCGTTTATGTACCAGGGACATTGAAAAGTGAGCCCATACTGCACCTCAAATTCTCCCCCCTGGCAATTATCTTTTTATAATAAAGCCTCCGCCATATTTAGCCAAAAGCGCGTCTGTTTTTTACTTAAATAGGATGGAACCCATGATCTCAAGAGCGTGTAACAATTACTGATTGGCAGGGCCAACAGTCTGCTGTATGTGTAAATACACACTTTTCCTGCCGTTGTTGTAGGTCATGATTTTCAAGGACGGCAAGAAGATGGACACCATTATCGGCGCTGTGCCAAAGGCCTCGCTCATCAAGGCCATAGAGAAGTACATGTAGACGTAGTTTTTATCATAGCATAGGGAACTCGAACGGGGATGGTTAGATGGTTTTTGGCCCCTTGCTGAGGGACATGTTTTTTGGTCACGTATTGTTTTTTCTTTTGTTGCTGCCATATTGTCTGTGGTAGCCTCCTTGGGAGATCAACTAGAAAACTAGGCGATGTCTTCTGTTTGTTTTGCAGTGAAAACATGCTTCCAGCAATCCAATATCAGTGAAAGATACTGGGTAATCTTTTTCTGTGGCTTGCAAATGTCTGGTCCTTCTCTTGATCTGCCTTGTAAATGCTTCAATTCTGCCACTACTTTTTTTTTGCCGTGCTTCCTAATCTGACGTATCCTATCTTGAGAAGGAAAATAAAAGGCAAGGTTCCATTGCTATATGTCTCGGGGGGGGGGGGGGGCATTTGAGCGTAAGGTTAAGGTTACATCACTATGTATGCCTCAAAGGGCATCTCAGCGGAAGCTTGGAAAAAGCCTGCAACCTAACCTATGTAAACAAAGGGGAGGCGACTATGATAAGAAAGAGAAAGAGACGGAAAAAAGGTCTAGGCTGGAGAAGAAAAGGAGAGTCAGGAATGGCTTAAGAACTAGCAGAAAAAGGATTTGAGCGTAAGCTTGGGAAAGGCCGGTAACAGGATTTACAGATAAAGCCATCAGTCAAGACGTGCGACTGCGAGAAAGGCCGGTAACAGAGTTTACTTGGTTTCGAACGAACAGACGTCTTGTTGCTGCACTGTCAAACCAAGTTGACTTGGTGTCGCTCCAAAACAGGGCTGACAAGAAACAGCAGCAACAAGACGCTGACAGAGTTTACAAAAAGAAAAACTACGCAGGCAGTGAAAACCACTCCCCACATTGATTAAGGAAAAGTAAGCCACTTTTGTACCGAGTACCGTAAAACTCCTTTACCGGCAGACAAAAAAGGCCCAGTCAGAGCGTCCAACAGAGTACCAGAAGGAGAGAAGAAGTCACAAAGAGACCGGAGTACCAGCCTCAAACAAGCAAGAGCACCAGGCACAGACATTGCAGAGCTAAGCTAAGGGTCTACAGGGATGACCACCCATCTCGGCCACTGCCAATCCACAAAAGCTACCGAGTCTCATAGCCAGCCCTATAGCACTGAACCTGCCGTGCTACTCTACCAACACAGTCACTCGGAAACAGAGTTTACTGAATTTACTACAGTTCAAGCCATCAGTCAAAACGTGCGACTGCTAGGTGTGTGTACAAACTTTGTGATAGTTGTTGTTGTAGCACCAGAAATGCCTGATATAAACCAAAAAGGCGCTGGAATAAATCTAGGGAAAAGGGCTAGGCACAGCCACATAAGAGGCCACACGATACGAGAAAGTGACGCTGCCTAGCATACTCAACTGAGTTGGCCATTAAAACTACAATTTCTTACCCAGTTGGTGTTTAAAGGAGTACCTCAGTTTTGAAACTGAGGCTTTCTCAATTGGTGTATAAAGTAAGGGACAAACTACCAGTTTCTAAACTGTCAACTGGGCAATTTCTTCCGTTTCCCTCCCTAGGCCCTCAAAACTGCCAACTTCGCCAACTTCACCAACTTCACCAACTGAGGTGGTGAAGTTGCAACTGGCAACTCCCAGTTTCTAAACTGTCAACTGGGTTGACTCCTCCTCACTACCAACTTTGTCAACTAAGTCTGCCAAAGTTGCAGTTGGCAGGAGAGCTTTTATGGCTTATTAAACTTATAGACGTTCTTCATCAAACCTAAAACTTGGTACAATGGGTACAATCTAGGCATTGAACTTTTGACAATTACGACAAGTGAGGTTCTTATGTTTCCTTCAAAAACCAGCATAACTAAATAAATATGCATACCTAAACCCTAACCCTAACCCTAACCCTAACCCTAACCCTAACCCTAACCCTAACCCTAACCCTAAGCCTAACCTTAACCCTAACCCTAACCCTAACCCTAACCCTAACCCTAACCCTTACTAACCCTAACCCTAACCCTAATCCTAACCCTAAACCCTAGCGAGCTACCAGAGTGCAAAGCGCACAAGGGTGCTTTTCCTAAGGTAAATACACAAGGGTGCTTTTCCTAAGCAACCGCTTGGCGGTTGCAATAAGTTCTTGGGTGCGGAATTCACAAGAGCGCTTTTCCTCAGATATTTTAGTTGACATTGACAGTTTGGAAACTGGGAATTGTCAGTTGCAACTTTGGCAACTCAGTTGGCGAAGTTGGTGAAGTTGGTTAAGTTGGCAGTTTCTGAGGCCCCGGGATAGAAATAGAGGAGTGATTGTGGGATTGAGGTGGCCTAGTCGCCTGTGCCACAGCTGTGCATCTGATTGCTGGCCTGTGCATGCTAGCTGCTTGGTGCGCATGGGAGTTGATGCTTTCTGCTATGAACGTGAAGAGATTGGTGTGTATGGGATTGCTGCTGGCTGCGCACGAATGCATACACCCCCTGGCCATTTAATCTGCCTGCCCTCCCTTTTTGCACTCACCCTCGCTCCTGCACGCTGTGCCCTTATTTCACTGAACAGCTGGCACCCTGCTATAGGCACCCAGAGCACTTCTCGCAGCTCCACGATCTGCGGCTGCTTCTGCGGCTGCTTCACTGCTAGCCACAATGTGCCCTTTCCTGCTGCTGCTGTTGGCGCGTCCCCCAAAAATTATCGTTTGCTGGCTATCAATGGTGGTATCTATAGACTTTTTGCAAACGTGGTCAGGGACTTGGGTTGTTGTGTATCTGGTAAGTGGTTGTCGGGTTGATGATATTGATATGCTGAATGGGAGAAGTTGTTATTTGTGTGAACTGTGAACGCTTTGTTGCATGGTGGTTGTGGCTAGTGATTTGTGAGCGTGTGGTGCGTTAGTTTGGTTGACTGTTTGTAGGTTGTTTAGTAGACTGAATTACTATCTGTGAGTTTAATGCAACATTGTCTTTGTTTTGAGTCAGGGGCGTATGTTGCTGACTTTCTGTTTGGCTGCGTGTCCTCTTTCTGGTACCGGGGAGGGTATTTTGTGTATGCCGTGCACGCTTTGTTTGTTGGTCTTGGGAGAGAGTGGCCAGTTGGTTAGTGGGTGCAGGGTCAGAGAGGCAAGTGATAGCTGTAGTTTGTGGCAGTGGTATTGGCGATTTGCTTTTAGAGTTGTGGTTCCTTTTTGTTTGGTTGGATACCCTTTGTGAGTAGCGTTGTGAGCGCGGGGTTTCCGTTCGTGGTGAAGGTGGAGGCCCTTCCACTGTTGTGGCGAGGAAGTGATGTGTTTGGGGACTTGTGTTCTTAGAAGGCATTGGCAGCGTTTTTCTTGCTCCTACTGTTCCATCTTATATAGCGTAAGTAACCTTACTGATCCATCTTTACACAGACCTCAATGAGCATATGTACTAAGTAGTAACAACTGAGTAAAAGCTAATAAGTAGAAGCGCCTATTCATGAAGCCCCCTTTTAAGCAGCTCGCTCAAAAACGTAGACACCATGGACGTATAGATTGACATTAAGAACAAGCTCTTACTACTACATGTCCCCCGTGACTTGAACAAAGCAGAGCAAAACAAGAGGACTTGCGTAACTATTTACTACAGCGTTCATAGCATACATCTTGATCCATGTAATTATGGTGACTGAGATTAAATGAGGGAAGGGCGAGTGATGCTTAAATCAGAGGAGTCACATGCTGGCTTCTGCTCCTGGTGCCAGAAATTATTTGTCATGTTGTCATATCATCTACTTAAACCTTACTTTACATCTCCTGACCCAACTTAGTTCTGCTGGAGCACTCCAATACAAGACACCCACAAAACCCTGGATGCTGCGAAATAAATTTCACACCATCACAAACACACACCGAAAGTGCTGTGAAACAGGCCTGCAACTCTGGAGGAGAAGCTTGGGGTGAGTGCCTTACTATATTAGCCAAGCTCGCCTACCCTTTTGGGGGGGGAAGGGGCGGCCTGGGCGGGCGTGGGGCGCGGGTTCTTGAGGGAGCAGGTGGAGGTGATGCAGTATCAGGAAAGACCTGCAATGGAGAAAGGTCTGACAGAAATCAGGAGAGTGAATTTCAATCCATTCATCTCGTGGCCTTGAGGGAGCAGCTGGAGGTGAAGGAAGTCAGGTAGCGCCTGATGTCAGGTTTGAGCTTCACTCGTTTACACAGGTCCACTTGTTACGGTCATTATATTTGCCTGCTTCACTCTATCCATTATCCTCTTCTTTTATTACTTCACATTTCCCCCTCTCTCCCCTATCAATATTGCGGCTTATTCTGGAATAGTTGTACTGTCCATGTAGCGTTTCTTCATTCCCCCCTAGACGCCAAGGAAGAAACCTGCCAATTTGTAGAAGCAGCAAGGGCGAGGGAACAGGTGCTGACAGGCATGAGTGTTGCATGCCGCCTGATGACTGCAAGCGCCACTCATGATACCCAACGTGAAACACAGAAATTGTCGCTCGACAGAGATCAGGTGGGTGAGAGGCTGCTGCTCTCAAGCGACCAACGGGCCAAAGGAGTGTAGCATGCAAGAGCCGCATGCTGCTTCCTGGCTTGTTTGGCACGATGGACTCAATCACAAATCAACAAGCAAGAGGGCTGTTGGGAACACATTGTAATTCAAAACGAAAGCAAGGCAGTGCGAGAGTCAAGGTAGTCACACACACACACACACACACACACACACACGTGCTCACAGACATTTACACACATGCATACGTTCACACACAAGCACGAGCGCAAACACAAACATATACACACATTCCCCCTCCATACCTGAGTGTTGCTTGGCACTAGACCTGTCTCCTGCTTAAACCCGTTTGTGTGGCTCTGCTGGCTTAGCTGCAGCTCTGCAGCCTCTGCCGCATGCCTGTCAAAGGAGCGGACCTGCAGCGCATGTCCAACAGAATGATTGTGTCACAGGGTAGTACACAGGGTACCCAAATTATTCGGGTAGACCCGGAACAGCCTGTAAAATGTTTCAGGGTCTCCCGGAACTGCTTTTCAAGTTATTCAGGGTGTTATAAAAATCCCAAGCGCGATGTTACTCTTCTTCAAGCACTGAAGGAGTCAAGGGCTTCGGTTTACAAATTGGCAAATTTGCTAAATCATCACGTCTTCAAAAGCACTCACTGCCATCGCTAGAGGTTATATGCTCGTGTGTGTGTATGTGTGTGTGTGTTTGTGTGTGTGTGTGGGGGGGGGGGGTGTGTGGGTGTGGGTGTGGGTGCGGGTGTGTGTGTATGTGTGTATTTGTGTATGTGTATGTGTATGTGTATGTAGGGATCGGCGTTTGCTTATAGCGCTATATAGCGCTATAATATTTTTCAAATATAGCGCGTGTCAAAATTGAATTATCCGAATCGCTTCAATACGGCTCATGCCACACGCTTCGAACTCAGCTCAAATTTGTGCTTGGGCGTCCATAGAACACAAACACGTACCCTATGGAGTGCTGTAGGCACCACATATCATGGGAGGACCACCGCAGGGATCATGAGCACCAGTAATGTACCATCCAAGACATCTTGAGCACCACAAGGAACAAATGCACAGACATGCCTGCACTTGCACACAAGTGCTGGCATACACACCTGCAGTGCTTGCACGCACGCACGCACGCACGCACGCACGCACGCACGCACATACACACACACGCATGCATGCACACGCACACATGCACGCACACGCACGCGCGCACACTCACACACACCACACATACGCACACGCACACACACGCATGCACGCGAACACACGCACGCACGCACACACGCACGCACGTGCACACACACGCACGCACGCACGCGCACACACACGCACGCACACACACACACACACACGAGCGCACGTGCACGCACGCACACGCACACACGCATGCATGCACTCGCGGGCGCACGCTTGAACGTGCACACACGCACGCACGCATGCACTTGCGGGCGCACGCACACACACACACACACACACACATACACACACACACACACACACACACACCACACACACACACACACTTACACGCATGCACGCGCACACAGGCCTAGGCATGCACGCACACACGCACACAAGCACGCTCAGCTCAGTCTTGATCCAACACTTTGGCCAGGGGACATGCTGTTCTACAGGCTTGCCTGTGTCCACATGTGTGTAAGGCACAGAACCACAGGTAAAGCGCTATAATTTGGACCTAAATACCGCCAGAGCCCGACAGAACCAAATTTCCGAATTAATTTTTTGCCAGGGAGCATTGTGCACGGTACCCTGCATGCCTTCCAAATCCGATGCCGAAATTCCTTCGGCAAGGGGGAGTTCTGGCAGATATAGCGGCTGAAATATAGCACAATATAGCGCTATATCGCTATATATCGCTATACGCCGATCCCTATGTGTATGTGTATGTGTATGTGTATGTGTGTGTGCGTACGTGCGTGCGTGTGTGTGTACGTGCGTGTGCGTGTGTGTGTGTGTGTGCTTGTGTGTGTTGTGTGTGTGCGTGCGTATGTGTGTGTTGTGTGTGCGTGTGTGCGTATGTGTGTATGTGCGTATATGCATGTGTGTGTATATGTGCATGTGTGTGCGTGTGCGTGTGTGTATGTGCATATTTGTGTGTGTGTATTGTGTGCGTGTGTGTGTGCGTGCGTGTGCATGTATGTGTGTTTGTGTGTGTGTGTGCGTGTGTTTGTGCGTGCGTGTGCATGCGTGTGTGTGTATGCGTGTACACGTATGTGCGTATGTGTGTGTGTTGTGTGTGTATGTGCGTATATGCATGTGTGTGTATATGTGCATGTGTGTGTGTATATGTGCATGTGTGTGCGTGTATGTGTGTATGTGTATGTATGCGAGCATGTGTGTGTATGCATGCATGTATGTGAGTGCATATGTGTGTGTGCTCGCATGCACTAAACCACTAGACATTGCTCAAACTTCGCGCATGGCTGTTTGTTGAGGCTTCGTCAGGGCAAAAGGCAGGAGGAGGGGGGGAGCAGAGGGAGGAGGAGCGGCTTCTAGAGTCAGTCTTTGGTGCAAGCTGCCGAGGTGCCTGCCATGCAAGATGCGAGCGTTCAAGCCCAGCACTTGCATGCTTCGTAGGGAGGCCTGGTCAGGAAGAAGGGCCCTGCTGGCTGGCCCCTTCCCCTTTCTGCTGGCTGGCCCCTCCCCCTTTCTGCTGGCTGACCTTTCCCTCTTCTTCCCATTCTCACTGTTTCATTCTCACTGTCATTCCCAAAGTTCACTGCAAACTACCCAAAACTGCATATAAAATTTTACCGGGTCTCCCTGGCTGTCACCCCTGCAATTTCAGGAAGACCCGGACCGGCTTTGGGCTGCCCTCTGGTACAGCCCAAAATTTTGTTATCTATTCCGGTTCCCGGACGGGATGTACATCCCTGTCGTGTCAGCAGTTACATTTTACTTTGGCTGCCACGATCAGCTAAAAATTCGAAAAAACACTGATGACAGTCGTGTGTGGAATCAAATTGCTAGGTGCTTTTATAGGAGGAGGCACCTTTTTTTATGAATGCAAGGTGCAGATTTGCTAGGGGCAGTTTTGCTGAGTACAGTGTCACTTCATGTCCAACTGATACGGCTGAATGCCTTTGTTCGGCGCAAGGCCTTTGTTCAACGCAAAAAAAGATGGCATTCATATAACCAATTTTATGGCAAATTCAAGCCTCTTCTTGAAACAGGTCTGAGCTCATAAACCTGGACAGGCTCTAAAAGTGGCAGCAGTTGTAATGTTCCCTTCCTTGCGATTTTATTCAAACCGTTATGTAATGACAGTTGTATGGGACATTGTGTCACCCTTCAGCCCATCCCTTCTGACAGAAATAGCTAAATCAGCATACACATGCACGCGCACACATACAAGCACACACACACACACACACACACACACACAGACACCGGCATGCATCGATTCAAGGTAAAGCTTCCCTGGGAACGACAGGAAAGCCTCCCTATTGCCTAAGCACTCACTCTTTCAAAGTCCATGCGGTAGATGCGAGTTGCGGCCAGTACTTGCTCCGGCAGCTCCTCCGGCAAGTTCCCCTGCATTTTGGAAATCACGCTGGATGTGTTAATACTACCAGCGTAGCCATTCTGTTTTGTTTTTGAAGCAGGGATGAAATGCGTGACATGAAAGTTGTGACGATAAACTATGTGGTCAGGTGAATTGTGATGCCCAGTGCTATGTCAGGATGCAAACACACATACACAGGTTATATGTAGGGTTGGCCCAAACCGTATATGGGATTTCCATATAACGTATATATGCCGTATATGACCGTATATACACCGTATAACCGTATATACCGTATATAAGGAAATTTTGATAAACTCAGAATTAATTCATAAGGGGGTCATTTTGTAGCTCTTGAAGAGCTGACCACGCATAAACCAATGTTTCATACCCAAAAATTGAAATGCTGGGGAGCTAGGCCTGCTCGAAGCCAAAAAGACCAAAAAGTGGCATTTTTCAGTGTAAAGAAAGGCTTAACTACCATAACCATACATTATACAAAGTATTTAATGCAAATGCATGCATATAAGTGTAAGAAGTTAAGGGAATGCTCAGTTTAAAAAGCCGCGAGAAAAAAAAATTGGACCAAAAAGAGCAAAAAACCGCTTTTGCAAGGAATCGAACCCGAGTCTGGGGTGTACCACCTGCAAATACGGTCCATATACGGTCATATACGGTCAGAAATCTCAAATACGGTACCGGATATACGGCGTACCGAGGATACGGCGTATATACGGTCATACGGATAGGGCCAACCCTAGTTATATGATATGACACACATATGACACACATATGACACACAGGGACGCACATACACAGTAAAAAACTGCATAATAAACGTTGTCTCCCATACAACACACTACACTTCACGCACCTTCACAATAAACACCGTCTCCCCATCTATATACTGCGCTACACACACCTAAGACATTGAACAAAGTCTCCCCCATACTACATGGGGCATTACACACACTTGCAGGCATGCAATGTGTGCCCTCTGCAGTAGGGTCTACACTCACATACACTCACATACCTTGGACAACATATCCAATATCCACACACACACACACACACACACACACACACACACACACACACACACACACACACACAACAAGATCCTCCCCCCTACAATACGTTGTCCTACAAACACACACCTGCACGATGAATGCGGTCTCCCACACTACGTGTTGCAGGCGTGCGATGTATGCGGTGATGGCCCTTCGAGCTAAGTAGGTGTACTGGTGTATGTCAAAATCAATCTCCAGGTAGTTCTCGCCGGAGTAGAAGAATTGCTGCACGCAGGACAGACGCGTGGCAGTCAGCATGAAACGCAAAACAAACGCGCATGCACGCAGGACAGACACATGAAACGCGTATGAAACACGCATGCACGCAGGACAGACGTATGAAACGCGTATGAAACACGCATGCACGCAGGACAGACACATGAAACGCGTATGAAACGCGCATGCACGCAGGACAGACGCGCATGCAAGCAGGATAGACGCGTAGCAGTCAGCATGATACGCAAGGCAATTAGCTTAAATTGTGTGTTTATGATCGTCTGATTCACTCAAACAATGGTGCTGGACAAAAAAGTTTTAAGATATAACACTGTAAGTCAAATGAGGCCCCAGGAACCCTTCCTTATAATACCGTTTCGAAATGTTGTAATACTCAAACATACCACACAAAAAACGATGTCAAGCAAAAAAATTCAATTGGGCGGACACACCACTCTGCCAGGCTGACCATGCTTGTACTGTACGCAACAACAGCAAACACCCACTCCAATGAGACACAGACTCACATTCATGTCAGCCGCGCAGTCAGCATATTAGCCACATTACGACAGTGCCCAGTGCCTTACTCGCATTGCGCATACGTCTGGATTTACACTACAAACTACAAACACAATCAAGGTGAACTAAGCTGCGAAGTGTCCACAGGGGGAACCATCTTGACCACCCATCTCAGGCTATTATGAAGCTTGTCAAGTTGCTCCCACACGTATCCGCTTCACGTACGTTTAAACAAACAAACACACACCAACGCACATACACACATGTGCTCACACGTGCACACACACCTGGGGGCGGGTGAGGATTGGCTTCTCGTTGTATGTCGACAGCAATCGATGCTCTGCTTGATACAGATACACACAAACGCACATACACACATGTGCTCACACACTTGGGGGCGGGTGAGGATTGGCTTCTCGTTGTATGTCGACAGCAATCGATGCTCTGCTTGATACAGAAACACACAAACGCACGTACACACATGTGCTCACACACCTGGGGGCGGGTGAGGATTGGCTTCTCGTTGTATGTCGACAGTAATCGATGCTCTGCTTAATAGGTACACACAAACGCACATACACACATGTGCTCACACACCTGGGGGCGGGTGAGGATTGGCTTCTCGTTGTATGTCGACAGCAACCGATGCTCTGCTTGCGACAAGGGTCCCTTTTGCATCCACTCCTCTACATTGACCACGCGCGGCACCAACTTTAACCTGCGTGTATATGTGTGTTTGTGTGTGAGTTCACACAATTTGAAATCATATCAGCAAACCCGCTGCGTATTTGTAGAAAATGGGAGGAAATGACAGCTGTCAGCATCTTGTGGGTAGGTTGGCCTGAACTGTGTAGTAAAACCGTATGTGAATGTATTATATTGGTAATATATAAATCAGGGATGGGTCATACGGCGTAAGCGTATTGCATTATACGTTATACGTCGTATCGTATTTATCACGTATTTAACCGTATTTTTCGAATTGCTCCGTATAATACGATTTTGGGCACTTAACGAATTTTGCAGCCACAAGGCCCCCAGAGCCCCCCAGAAGCACTCCCAGGCCCTCTAGAGCCC
>Ga0307947_1001897_pt1 | contig 16671 bp, 17 predicted proteins | sample OrgLakmetagen232_FD_201840 | JGI IMG/M metagenome (GOLD analysis project Ga0307947, IMG submission 201840) | Saline water microbial communities from Organic Lake, Antarctica - #232 | ecosystem: Environmental > Aquatic > Non-marine Saline and Alkaline > Saline | place: Antarctica: Organic Lake...
GAACAACGGAGCTGGTGTCATGACCGCTGGCAGAGTGATGGCAAGCGCCAGAGCTGTCACTGCAACCGTCGCGCCCGCTGTTGCAAGCCGAAACCCACGAAACCCTAGTTGACGGCGAGGCTTGCCCTGGGCGGCTCTAGCGACTATCGACTGGTTTAGTTCTGGAGCGCCCCTCGCGGGATCAGCGTCAGAAATTCTCTTCCTGAGTTCAAATTCTTCGTTCATGATATGTATGCGTAACCAGTCACCGAATATTTTCAGGCTTGAGTAAATTCTTGAGCTTTTGCTTCGCTCTTGTTAGCTTTATCGCCGCAGCATTTTCAGACACTTCGATTGCTTTTGCAATTTCCACATTGGTCAGACCCTCCAGTGCCCACAGCGAGATAATTTCTCGATCAGGAGCACTCAACCCAGCAAGAGCATCGCTCAATTCGATATCTGCCAGAGCAATTGATTCGGCAGAAGGAGCCGCGACTGGCTCGGCAAGTCTGGCCAAAATACTTGTTCGTCCTGATTGCTTGCGGTGGAAATTCGAAACAAGGAAACGAGCGGTTTTGTAAAGCCAAGGAAGCTCAAATCCTTCGGGGATTTTGTCTTTTTTACTCCATGCAACCTCAAATAGATCGGAGGCTAAGTCCTCTACTTCACTAAAAGGTACTCGTCTGGCCAAGTACGCGCTAATCATCGGCAACTGAGCGCGAAACACTCGGTTGAATTCCTCTGGCGACATAGCTCTCCTCTAACTACTCAACGTAGTCAGTACCGGTATATTTTCAGTCTGATAAAAAACAATTGGGGGAGTGGCTTTTCACGATTCCAGTGGATTGCATTAGGGCATACATGGTTGTCGAGCCGACAAAGCTAAAACCTAGTCGCTTAAGCTCTTTGCTTAGAGCATCTGACTCCGGAGTTGTTGTGACTGAAGCTGCCTCTTGAGCCATTGCCGGCGAAGTGCGTTCAAAGGACCAAAGAATCTCTGTTATGTCCAGAGATTGGTAAAGAACTAGCTGAGCGTTGGCGATGGTTGCCCTTATTTTTGCTCGATTGCGGATGATGCTGGTGTTGGACATAAGTTCTTCGACTTTCGAATCGTCAAAGGATGCAACCTTTTCCAGGTCGAAGTTTTCAAAGGCTACTCGAAAGCCCTCTCTGCGCTTGAGGATCGTTAGCCAGCTGAGCCCAGCTTGAAAGCCCTCAAGAGAAATCTTTTCAAACAGGTTTCGCTGACCCTTGAGGTCTCTTCCCCACTCGTTGTCGTGGTAATCGATATAAATCTGGTCGGAGCTGACCCACGGGCACCTAATTGGCTCGCGAGGGGCAGTTTCGCTGGTCATTCCTTGAAGTCAATCTGTTCGAAGGACAACAGCCAACGCTTGGTTATAAGACCCTCACCGCCAGAGTATCCGGTGATGCGTCTTTGGGAGCCTAGTACTCGATGACAGCCAACCAGCAGCGGTACCGGGTTTGCGCCAACAGCTCCGCCAACGGCACGGACTGCCTTTGGGTTTCCGATCGCCTGGGCCAAGTCGGCATAGGTCTTTTGTTCACCGAAGCCGAGATTAGAGATTTGGCTCCAAATTGCTAATTGGAATTCTGTACCGGTTATGTCGATCGGAACAGTAAACGACCTTCTGGAACCGTCGAAATATTCAGCAATCTGATCCACAGCATCTAGCGCAAACCGCTGTGCTGTTGCTGAATCAGAAAACTCTGCTCGAGTTGCGTTGCCCGCAAGAATTTCTAATTGAACGATTCCAGACTGACTTGCTCCAATAGCTATTTTTCCAATTGGAGATTTAATTACCTTGAGAGCGGCAAGTTCTAACATTACAAGAAGTATTGCAAAGTTCTAGGTCACTGAATGCAAGATCGCCTGCCCTGTGGAAAAGCCTCGGATAACTAACTACAGCTGCTTAGCCGCTTCTGTCAGCACTGATCTCAGGATCTGTTCGATCTCGTCGAACTCCTTTGGGCCACAAGTCAAGGGAGGGGCGAGCTGAACAACCGGGTCCCCTCGGTCATCGGCTCGACAGTAAAGGCCTTGATCGTAGAGGGCGTTATTCAAAAAGCCTCGCAGAATTCTTTCGGACTCTTCGCGCGTTAGGGACTCCTTTGTTTCCTTATTTCGAACTAGCTCAATCGCGAAGAAGTATCCATCTCCTCGGACATCGCCCACAATCGGCAAGTCCTTCAATTTCTCAAGTGTCTTGCGGAATACCGGTGAGTTTGTTCGAACGTTATCGACCAGCTTTTCCCTGTCGTAAATATCAAGGTTTGCAAGTGCCACCGCGCATGCGACCGGATGGGCGGCGAAAGTATATCCGTGTGCAAGTGCGGCGGTTCCTTCGTTGAAAGGCGCGAAGTACTTTTCCTTTATGAAGAGTGCACCTAGCGGTGCAGCACCGGAGGTTATTGCTTTGGCGGTCACCATCATGTCCGGGTTTATCTCGTATCGCTGCGAGCCAAACATTTCGCCGGTTCGGCCGAAGCCGGTAATGGTTTCGTCGGCAACCAGGATTACGTCGTACTTATCGCAAATTTCGCGAATGCGCTTGAAGTAGCTTTTCGGAGCAGTGAAACAGCCACCGGCATTTTGAATCGGTTCAATGAAGTAGGCGGCAACTGTGTCGGGACCTTCGAACAAGATGACTTCCTCGAGGCGATTCGCCGCCCAGAGTGCAAATTCATCCTCGGTTTTGAATCGAGAATCTGCCCGATACCAGTTGGTGTTTGGAATGCGGAAAGTAGAGGGAACAAGCGGCTCAAACATTTGCTTGAAAGCCGCAATGCCGGTGATCGAAAGTGCACCATGACTGGTGCCGTGGTAGGCCGTTTGGCGTGAAATAACCTTCGTCTTTAGTGGCTTACCTGTCATTTTGAAATACTGCTTAGCAATTTTCCAGGCAGTTTCCACGCCCTCTCCGCCACCGGTGGTGAAGAAGATTCGAGTTAGGCCTTTTGGTGCGTATGAAATTAGGCGCTCCGCAAGCTCCACTGCCCTTGGGTGGGCGTAGGACCAAAGCGGCATGAAATCAAGCTCCATGGTCTGCTTTGCAGCCGCGTCCGCAAGTTCTTGTCGGCCGTGACCGGCATTAACCGTGAATAAGCCCGATAGGCCATCAATTACCCTTCGGCCCTTTGAGTCAGTTAGGTAGTGACCGTCGGCTTTTTGGATAATGGTCATGTCTATTTTGTTGTAAGGGCTGTGCCTGGTGAAGTGCATCCAGAGGTGCTTCTTTGCACTCTTTTGAAGCTCCTTATCTCCGATTTCTTCGCCGGCCGCCATGGCATGCACTAGCGGAAATTCGGACTTGGTCGATTTGGTGACATTGGCTTTTTTCTTTAAATTAAACAGACCTCTTAGGGCTTCAGCCTTGCTGTTTTCTTGGATTGCCATTTCAAATCACTTCTTTACCGTTAGTTGGAGAGGAGCTCGTCATCGAGTTCCCCAGTTGTAGTGCTGTTTCTCGAGCTTCAGATAAACAAAACTTTCTGCCGAAATGACTCCCGGCAAAGCGCGTATCTCAGAGTTTATAAGCGCCAAAAGAGCATCATCATCCTCGCATACAGCCTCCGCCAAGATGTCGAAACTTCCGGCGGTCAAAACTAAGTAGTCAACCGATGAAATCTCGGCTATCGACTTGGCAACCAAGGCAGCATTCCCAGAGCATTTTATGCCGATCATCGCTTGTCGTGAAAAGCCAAGAACCAACGGGTCGGTTACTGCAACAATTTGCATAATCTTTGCTTCTGTGAGTTTCTGAACTCGCTGCCTAACGGCAGCCTCTGAAAGTCCAACGACTTTGCCAATCTCCGCATACGATTTTCTGCCATCATGTTGAAGCTCTTCGATGATGAGCTTAGAGGTCTCGTCGAGTTGAGAGCGGCTGGTCTTGAGTGTTTTAGACATAAGGTGAGTATCGCATCATCTTGATGAACTAAAAGGCTATTCCGCAGTTTTTTTACCAATATGTTACGAAATCGGCACACTTTCGGAATTTGACTAACGGCATGCTTATTCCGGTCCTCGACTCGGCCTTAATGACTCAAAGAGGTTTGAAACATGCTCAAAAAAATTGCAGAATTTTGTTGATGGCTAGCCTGAGCATGCGTTCCTTGATGGGCAGGACGACTGTGTGCTGGGACAACAGCAGGCGGAATCGTTCTTCTCAATTCTCAAGAACGAGCGCGTTTACCGAACTGCCTACGCGACAAAGATGGAGGCCCGACGGGACTCCATCTGCCACATCGAGGGCTTATACAGCAGTCGCCGCCGGCGGGCGCGGTGCCGGTGCCGGGGGAACTTTCTTGGCCGCGACAACATCCGCGAGGGTGATAGTGACTAGGGTTCGTTTGGTCTCGACAACGCACTGTGTTTGCGTGCGGGAGCGAAGAACGCCGAGCGCATCCGTGAGCCCACCGTCGATTCGCGAACGCACGACGACACGGGTCCCGATTTCCACGCCGAGGAGAAAGTCGGCCGCACGTGTGTCCATCGGGCCGAGCCTATCCCACGCCACGGTTCTTGCGGCCGCATCCTCAGTGGTCGCCACGGGCTAGGCACTTGCCGGATGCGACGGATGACGCCCTTGGCTAGCTGAGTGGGTTTCAGCCTCCCGTGATCGCGCACTCTGGCGCGCACTCTTCACCACCGAGGTCGATGAAAAAATGATTCCGCGCCTGCCTCGACTCAGTGTTGATCTCTGGCCTCGATCTCTCTCTGCTCGCGCAGCCAGGGGATGAGACCGCCCGCGAGGAGCATGCCGACTTGCCGAGTCGAGAGGCGATGCCGCGCAGCATAATCCTCATTGCGAGTCTTATTGTGCACGGTGATCTCGGTTCCGGCGATGAGGCCTTCGCGGATCCCTGCCAGCACCAACACATCACCTTGCTGAATACGGTCGTGATCGGTCGCATCCGCGAACTCGATGGCGAGCACGCCGAAATTGGCGAGGTTCTGCCAGTGGATGCGTGCGAAGGAGACGGCCACCACCGCGCGCAATCCGAGGAAGCGGGGTGTGATCGCGGCATGCTCCCGCGAGGAACCCTGCCCGTAATTGGCACCAGCCACCACAATGTGGCCCGACGTATCGCGGGTTTCGATGGCACGGGCGGAGTAGGTCCCGTCTACCTGGTCGAAGGTGAACTCGGCAAGCTTCGGGATGTTGCTGCGGTAGGGCAAAACTCGCGCGCCGGCCGGCAGGATTTCATCCGTCGAAATATCGTCGCCGACCACCAGGATGACCGGTGCCTCGATGCGATCGGCGAGGGAGGTAAAGGCGGGCAACGACGAAATGTTCTCGCCCTTAACGAGCTCAACCCGTGACGCATCCTCGGGAGGCAACGGCCCCTCGAGCGTTGCCAGGTTTACGCTCGACGTCGCGGGAAGTTCAAGCGTGGGGTAGCTCAGGTTGAACAGCTCTTCCAAATCTCGCGGGTCGGTGATCTTCCCGGTGAGCGCGGCCGCAGCGGCTGTCTCCGGCGAGCACAGGTAGACCGAATCTTCCTTAGTGCCAGAGCGACCCGGAAAGTTGCGCGGCATCGTGCGCAGGCTGATGCTACCGTTGGCCGGGGCCTGACCCATTCCAATGCAGCCCATGCACCCTGACTGATGCAGTCGCGCTCCAGCATCGATCAAGTCCAGGGTGGATCCCATCCGAGTCAAGTCCTGCAGAATCTGCCGGGAGCTCGGGTTGACATCGAAGGAGACTCCCGCGTGAGATTGGCGTCCCTTGACGATCGCTCCGACGATTGCGAAGTCGCGAAGCCCGGGGTTTGCCGAGGAGCCAATCACTACCTGCGCAACCGGTCGACCGGCGACCTCGCTCACCGGAACTACGTTGCCCGGTGAGCTTGGCAGTGCGATAAGCGGCACGATAGTCGACAGGTCAATTTCTTCGTTCACGTCGTAGGTGGCATCTGGGTCGGCGGCCATTGGGGCGAAGTCGCCCTCGCGCTGCTCTGTTGCCAGGAACGCGCGCACTTGGTCGTCCGCTGGGAATACCGTGGTTGTCGCCCCCAGCTCGGCGCCCATATTGGCGATCACGTGCCGGTCCATCGCTGTGAGGTTTGCCAGACCGGGGCCGTGGTACTCGACTATGCGATTGACGCCGCCCTTGACCCCGTGCCTGCGCAGCATCTCGAGAATAATGTCCTTTGCGCTCGTCCAAGGCGGCAACTGGCCGGTTAGGCGCACGCCCCAGATCTCGGGCATCCTGATGTACAACGGCTCGCCTGCGATTGCTAGGGCCACCTCGATACCGCCAACGCCGATGGCCAGCATTCCGAGCGAGCCAGCGGCAGGGGTGTGGCTGTCTGAGCCGACCATCGTTTTGCCAGGAATACCGAAACGTTGCATATGCGTCGGGTGTGAAACACCGTTTCCGGCCTTCGAATACCACAGACCGAAACGTTGACAGGCCGAGCGCAGAAAATCGTGGTCCTCCGCATTTTTGCTATCGGACTGCAACAGGTTGTGGTCAACATACTGCACGGACACTTCCGTGCGCGCACGATCAAGCCCAAATGCCTCCAGCTCCAGCATGACAAGGGTTCCCGTGGCATCCTGGGTCAGAGTCTGGTCGATTCGCAGACCCATTTCAGTTCCCGGCGTCATCTCTCCGCTGAGCAGGTGAGAGGCAATGAGTTTTTGAGCGAGATTGTGTGCCATGGCGGGCCTCTTTCTTGTTCGAATGCCGGCGGAAAAGCCTCGAAACACGGCCGACGGTCACGTGCCGCTGAATGTAGTTTCGCTTATCCGTGTGGGTCAGTGGTTTTAGTTTAGGTGCGTTGAGTTCGAGGATGATGCTCACCTCATCGATCATCTCGGGGCAGTATTTTGGGGCCCCTTCGGAACGACAGCCAGCACGTTGCGCCGCAAGTTACCCAACGCTGAGGTCGAGCTTGCGGCCAGCCGTGGTCCAGATCCTTTCCACGCCCAAGTGGTTCTCGGTAAAAGTTCCGGTCTTGTCCGAGTTGATCACACTGGTTGACCCGAGCGTCTCGACGGTGGGCAGGAAACGGATGATCGCGTTGTGTTGTGCCATGGTGGCACGCCGATGCTGAGGACCATGATCAGAACGATGGGCAGGGACTCCGGAATAGTGGCGGCGGCCTTGTGGGACACCTTTCACAAGCGATGCCTGAGAATCATGATGTGTTTTTCTGGTTCAGGGCGGGTTGAGGTCTGTGCTTCCAGCTCTTTAGTAAATATCCTTACGAGTCGATGTCGGTCTTGTTGATCGACTCATAGGCCTGCAGTTCTAGCCCCGATTAGCCCTATTAGTAGGGCGCTACAAGTTTAAACTAAAGGGTTGCTAGGCCATCGGCAAGGACATCCAATGCCTCATGCAGAAGTTCATCGGATATCGAAAGGGGAGGCAGTAGGCGTACAGCATTTGCGTAGGTGCCAGCGTTTAGGATTACGACCCCATTTCGGTGGCAGTGCCTCAGAAGCGCGTCGGTTGCCTGCTGGTTGGGGTCCAGGGTGCCTGGCACCACTAATTCCAAAGCCTGCATGGCACCAACACCGCGTATTTCACCAATAACTGGATGCTGGGCCATCATCGCCCTCAGTCGCTCGGTAATAATCGCACCAATTTCTTGGGCTCGGTTTAGCCAGTCACCCTGCTCAAGTTGCTCCATGACCGCGACCGCAGCTGCGACAGCGGTGGGCGAGCCACCAAAAGTGCCGCCCAAGCCTCCGGCATGAGCTGAGTCCATGATTTCTGCGCGGCCAACAACACCGGACAGCGGCATACCTCCCGCAATTCCCTTGGCAACAGTTACCAGATCAGGGTCGAAGCCCTCTTCCCACTGGCTTGCGAACCATTTTCCAGTTCTTGCCATGCCGCTTTGAACTTCGTCGGCAACCATGACAATTCCATTTGCCTTGCACCAGCTGTCGATTGTTTTCAAGAAGCCAGGGGCGGGGACTATAAACCCTGCTTCACCCTGAATGGGCTCAATGAATACGGCGGCAAGCTGGGATGCACCAACTCGTTTTTCAAGGTAATTAATTGTCCGGGAAGCGGCCTGTTCACCGGTCATACCCTCGGGGTCGCGGAAAGGGTAGCTCATAGGAGCATGGTGGATGCTTCCGGGCAGTGGTCCAAAACCTGTGGCATACGGGTGAGCCTTGAAGTTCATTGCCATGGTCAAGCTTGTGCGACCGTGGTAAGCGTGGTCGAAGACCGCAATTTCATTTCGTCCGGTGGCCCGTCTTGCAAGTTTCACTGCGTTTTCAACGGCCTCAGCACCAGAGTTGAAAAAGGCAACCTTTTTCGCAAAAGAACCGGGGGAGTGGGCGGCCAACAATTCCGCTGCTCGAATATATTTCTCATAGGGGGCAACCGTAAACAAAGTGTGAGTCAGTTTCGCAACCTGTTCCTGAACCGCAGCAACCACGCCGGGGTTAGTGTGACCGATTGTCACCACACCAATCCCGGTACCCATATCAATCAATTGGTTGCCATCCACATCCTCGAGAATGGCGCCGTGGGCGCGCTCAATAAACACTGGCAACATGGTGCCGACTCCCGATGAGACCACTGCTGATCGGCGCTTTTGTAGCTCAACTGATCTTGGTCCTGGAATGGAGGTAGTTAAAACTCTTTTTTGTTCAAGGCTCATGGTTGAATTCTAGATACTTTTTTGGATTTTTATCATCCCCGACTCGCAAAGCCCATGGAGTTCTAAGCTTTGTTAGATGCGTACTGTTTTAGTTTTAGGCTCCACCGGCTCCGTTGGCACTCAAACACTTGAATTGATTTCAGCGAACCCCGATAAGTTTCAGCTCGTGGGTATCTCTGCAAACTCGAACACTGAGCTGCTAGAGGCGCAACGAGCAAAGTTTGGTCTATCAAAGGACAAAGCCGTCCTTGGCCCAGAATTAGCTGCCGATTTAGCTGGCGAACTGGCAGCCGATGTGGTTGTAAACGGGATCACCGGCTCAGCCGGGCTCATGGCAACCCTTTCGACGCTTAGGGCAGGTAGCAAGTTGGCACTTGCCAATAAGGAATCCTTGATCGTCGGTGGACAGCTGGTTACTGAATTGGCAGCTAAGGATCAGATTCTGCCTGTTGATTCGGAGCACTCTGCAATCGCACAGTGTTTGCTGGCAGGGCAAAAATCTGAGGTTTCCAAGCTTATTTTGACCGCCTCCGGCGGCCCCTTTCGAAACATGTCCAGGGTTGATCTTGAGAACGCAACCCCCGCCCAAGCGCTAAAGCATCCAACTTGGACCATGGGCAAGGTGATAACAACCAATTCGGCAACAATGGTGAACAAAGGTCTCGAGGTAATAGAGGCACACATCCTGTTTGGCATCGAGTTTAAAGACATTGCGGTAACTGTCCACCCGCAGTCGATTGTTCATTCGATGGTTGAGTTCTATGACGGTTCGGTCATAGCCCAGGCCTCGGTTCCGGATATGAAGCTTGCAATCGGTTATGCACTTGGCTGGCCAGGTCGTCTGGCGAATTCCACTAAGCCTTTGGACTTTACCCAAAGCCATCGTTGGGATTTTGAGCCTTTGGATGAAGAAGTTTTTAGTGCTGTCAAGCTGGCCCGCCAAGTTGGGCAGGCAGGGCTTACTTTTCCAGCGGTCTATAACGCTGCCAATGAGCAGGCAGTTGAGGGTTTCCATCGCGGCGAAATATCCTTCCTCGGAATTACTGACACCATCGACAAGGTGCTTCAAGCTCACATTCCAGGGCCGTTGAGCCTCGAAAGTGTTCTAAGTGCCGAGAGTTGGGCCAGGGACACCGCTGATTCGCTGATAGCAAACGCTTAACGTTCAAACTGTTGGGTACCCTTGAGGGGTGATCGACATCCTCCTGTACCTAGCCGGCATTGCAATTGTCCTGATTGGCATTGCGCTTTCGATCGGCTTGCACGAAATCGGTCACCTGATTCCAGCAAAGATTTTTGGTGTTCGAGTAAATCAATACATGATTGGCTTTGGTCCCACAGTGAAATCCTGGACCAAGGGCGACACCGAGTATGGAATCAAGGCGATTCCGCTTGGCGGCTACATCCTGATGACAGGAATGTACCCTCCGGAATCAAAGGCCTACCGCGGACCGTTCGCAAGCTGGATCAGGGAAGCCAGAAAGCAAGTGCGAGAGGGCATAGAGCCAACCGATGAAAATCGTCAGTTCTATAAGCTCTCCGCTCCAAAGAAACTCACCATCATGCTCGGCGGACCGCTGATGAATTTCTTCTTAGGCATCCTGCTGATTCTGCTTGCACTAAGTGGCATTGGCACCATGCAATCCAACATGAGCGTGAACAAGGTCTACGACTGTATCGAGGCGGATTCGACAGGGAACTGCCCTGCGGGGGCGCCAGTTTCGCCAGCACTTGCAGCAGGACTACTACCGGGCGACACTGTCATCCAGGTAAACGGAACATCGGTTATCAGCTGGAACGAGGTTGTTGCCGAGTTGGGAAAAAATCAGTCGAGCCAATCGATGTTGGGTGTCGTGCGCGATGGGTCGAACATCACTCTTGCGATAACGCCATCGTTTATCGAAACTCAAGTTTTTCTTGAATTAGGCGAAGCTGCGTTGGATGCAGCGGGAAATAAGCTCACGGAGCTCAGACCAATTTTGGGAATCCAGCTGGGCTCCAAGATGACGCCATTGAGCGTCGGCGAATCGGTTAATTTCTCACTTACCGCAACCGGAGGGATGATGGCGTTCGTGGCAGACCTGCCACAGCAGGTCTATAAGGTTGCCGCAAGCACTTTTGGAAGCACCGAACGAGACCCAAATGGTGCGGTTTCTATTCTGGGAGTCGGTCAATTAGCCGGAGAACTCACTGCAGCAGATATCGGTATTGAAGCAAAGCTTGCTTCGTTGCTGCTACTGATCGGATCCTTGAATCTTGCACTTTTTGTTTTCAACCTGATTCCGCTGTTGCCGCTCGATGGCGGCCATGTTCTAGGGGCGCTTTACGAAAGTGCCAAACGAAGGTCTTGGATGTTGGTCGGAAAGTCCGATCCCGGTCCAATTGACACCGCAAAAGCGCTACCTGTGGCATACGCGGTGTGGATGCTGCTGATTGTGACCGGCTTGATACTAATATTAGCGGACCTAGTAAACCCAATAACTTTGGGTTAGGAAGCAACTTGGCTCTTTCGCTGTTGAAACTTTGAGCAAACGAGAGGTAAATAAGTGCCAGCTGTAAATCTTGGAATTCCAGTAGGACCGCCACCGACAATTACACCTAGGCGGAAAACCCGCCAGATAATGGTGGGCAAGGTCCCAGTTGGGTCTGATTCTCCGATTTCGGTCCAGTCAATGACCACCACTCAGACCACAGACATCAACGGAACGCTTCAGCAAATTGCCGAGTTGACTGCTACCGGCTGCGACATTGTGCGAGTGGCTGTTCCGACCACTGATGACGCTAATGCTCTTAGAATTATCGCCAAACGCTCCCAGCTTCCGGTGATCGCTGATATTCACTTCCAGCCACGTTATGTTTTCCAGGCAATCGACGCTGGGTGCGGTGCGGTAAGAGTAAACCCAGGGAATATTAGAAAATTTGATGACCAGGTCGGCGCAATCTCAAAGGCAGCTAAAGACGCTGGAGTGTCGATTCGTATCGGAGTGAACGCCGGCTCATTGGACCCAAGACTGTTGCAAAAATACGGTAAGCCAACGGCCGAAGCTCTTGTGGAGTCAGCGGTTTGGGAAGCCAGTCTTTTTGAAGAACACGATTTTCACGATTTCAAGATTTCAGTAAAGCACAATGACCCAGTGGTTATGGTCAAGGCTTATCAGCTTCTTGCCGAGCGTGGTGATTGGCCATTTCATCTCGGGGTTACCGAGGCTGGACCGGCATTCCAGGGAACCATCAAGTCCTCGGTGGCGTTTGGTGCGCTGTTGTCCCAGGGCATTGGCGACACGATTCGCGTATCGCTGTCAGCCCCACCTGTCGAAGAAATCAAGGTCGGCTCCCAGATTCTGGAGAGCCTAAATTTGCGACCGCGGAAGCTGGAGATCGTTTCCTGTCCGAGCTGTGGCCGAGCTCAGGTCGATGTTTACACTCTTGCAAACGATGTGACCGAGGGGCTTTCTCACTTGACCGTTCCAATCCGCGTGGCCGTGATGGGCTGCGTTGTCAATGGTCCGGGCGAGGCTCGCGAGGCTGATTTGGGTGTTGCTTCAGGAAACGGCAAGGGCCAGATTTTTGTGAAGGGCGAGATCATCAAGACGGTGCCTGAGGATGAAATTGTTGCCACTTTGATTGAAGAGGCAAATCGAATTGCGGCCGAAATGGACAGCGCACTTACCGGAACAGCGCAGGTTAGTGTCGGCGAGTAGCTAAAATTATGCTCATGCCATATCGCCTGAGTTCATTATTTCTTCGAACCCTTCGAGAGGACCCAGCTGACGCTGAGGTCGAAAGTCACAGATTGCTGGTTCGCGCCGGCTACATCAGGCGCGCTGCTCCGGGAATATTTAGCTGGCTTCCACTTGGCCTAATGGTGAAAACGAAGATTGAGCAAATTGTTCGTGAAGAGATGGCTGCTGCTGGAGCCCAAGAGGTTTTCTTTCCTGCCTTGTTGCCAAAGGAGCCATATGAGGTAACCGGCAGATGGGATGACTACGGCGACAATGTTTTCCGCCTAAAAGACCGCAAGGATGCCGACTACTTGCTGGCCCCAACGCATGAAGAGGTCTTTACTCTCTTGGTCAAGGATCTTTACAGCTCCTATAAAGACCTGCCCTTGAGTATTTACCAAATTCAAAACAAGTATCGCGACGAGGCTAGACCACGGGCAGGTCTCTTGCGCGGCCGCGAGTTTGTGATGAAAGATGCCTACAGCTTTGATGTGTCTGATGAGGGACTAGAGGTCTCCTATCAGGCCCAGCGCGCTGCCTACGAGCGCATCTTCAATCGCTTGGGCTTGGAGTATGTCATTGTCAGCGCCGATGCTGGCGCGATGGGCGGATCTAAGTCCGAGGAGTTTTTGAATCCTTCGGAAATTGGTGAGGATTCGTTCGTTCGTTCTGCTGCTGGTTTTGCAGCCAATGTCGAGGCAGTGAGGTTCGCAAAGTCACCGGCCGTAGCACCGCAAGATGAAGCTGCGAAAGACCACCCCTCTCCAAACACCCCGACAATTGCAAGCCTCGTTAATTTCTCGAATGAGAATCACCCAAAGGCGAACGGAGACTGGGGTGCCGCTGACACCTTGAAGAACGTGGTTCTTGCTTTGATTTCTGCTGATGGCAAGCGCAGGCTGGTCGCCGTTGGTCTTCCCGGGGACAGAGAAGTCGATCAAAAGCGAGCAGAAGCCTGGTTTGGCTGCGATGTTGAGCAGGCCAATGAATCTGATTTCAAGAAGCACCCCGAGTTTGTCAAGGGTTACATCGGACCCTGCAAGGACTCGAAACAATTTTTGGGACTGGAAACTGAGTCGAAAACCGAGTACTTACTGGACCCTCGAATTGCAGAGGGAACATCTTGGGTCACCGGTGCGAATAAGGACCAGATGCACACTTGGCATCTGACATTCGGACGCGACTTTTCTTCAGACGGCATCGCAGATATTGCGGAGATTCGAGCCGGTGACCCAGCGCCGGATGGGTCAGGGCCGCTAGAAATAGCACGAGGCATTGAAATTGGTCATATCTTCCAGCTGGGACGCAAATACGCCGAGGCCCTTGGTCTAAAGGTGCTAGATGCCAATGGAAAGCTTGTGACGGTAACGATGGGTTCTTACGGAATCGGTGTTACTAGGTTGGTTGCAGTAATAGCTGAGGCTTGTCACGACGAAAAAGGTTTGATGTGGCCGGACTCGGTGGCTCCCGCCAACCTTCACATTATCGCCGCCGGTAAGGACGAGGCTGCCTTCGCTGTGGCTGAATCACTGACCGTGGCTGCTGAAGAACTTGGGCTCAGGGTAATGATTGATGATCGCCCGAAAGTGAGCCCCGGTGTGAAATTTGCCGATGCGGAACTGATCGGGAATCCCTGGATAATCATCTGTGGCCGAGGAATTGCAGACGGTGAAGTAGAACTTTGGGACCGATTAAGCGGCGAACGTAGCCAAGTGAAGATAGACTCAGTTCTCGCTGAGTTAATGTCTAAGCGTTAAAAACTAAAAAGGGGCGAGTCATGGATATCGATTTACAAGTTCTTCGTCTCCTGGAGCGCGAACGGGAAATTCCTTTTGAGGAATTAGTCCTAATCATCGAAGCAGCCATTTTGGCAGCCTTCTCCAAGAGCATTCCCGAGCCAGTGAAGGGTGCCAGAGCCGAACTGGATCGTAAGACCGGCCACGTTCGAGTGTTCCAATCAATTCTGAACGAGGACGAAGAGCCCCTTGGCGAAGAAGAAGTTACCCCAGAAGGCTTTGGACGAGTCGCAGCATATGCTGCCAAGCAGGTCATTGCCCAGCGCATGCGGGACATCTCAGATGAGGGCCTCTTAGGAGAATTTAAGGGCAAAGAAGGCGACATTGTTGCCGGCCAGATTCAGCAGGGCTCAAGATCAAACATGGTTTACGTAAACTTGGGCTCGATTGAGGCGCTTATGCCTCCTGAGGAGCAGGTCCCAACCGAGGAGTATCTTCACGGCAGTCGTATCAGGGTCTATGTAACCAGCGTTCAAAAGGGCCCAAGAGGTCCGCAGATCACCGTTTCCAGAACTCACCCAGGCTTGGTCAGAAAGCTTTTTGCCATGGAGGTTCCAGAGGTGGCTTCTGGTCAGGTCGAGATCGCTTCGGTGGCTCGTGAAGCTGGACATCGCACCAAGATTGCGGTCATTCCCAAAGAACCCGGCATCAATGCCAAAGGTGCCTGCATAGGGGAACTCGGACAACGAGTTCGCGCGGTCAGCGCAGAATTGCATGAAGAGAAAATTGATGTTGTTGATTTTTCAGAGGATTTGGCAACCTTTGTAGCCCAAGCACTGTCTCCGGCCAGAGTCTCGGACAGCTTCGTGCTTGACGCTGCAACGAAGGCAGTGAGGGTGCTAGTTCCTGATTTTCAACTTTCGTTGGCAATCGGAAAAGAGGGCCAAAACGCCCGTTTGGCCGCCAAGCTGACCGGCGCCAAAATCGATATTCAACCAGATAGCATCCTTGAGGGATAGCGTCATTAGGTAAGGGGCCCTAGAATGGAGCCTATTCGGACCTGTGTTGGCTGCCGCCAACGAGATTCGATGAAGTGCTTGCTGAAAATTGTTTCAGTGGATCAAAGTTTTCTTCTCGATTCGCAGCGAAAGCTGCCGGGAAGAGGGGCCTGGGTTCATGGAAAATGTTTGCAGTTGGCGCTTGATCGAAAAGGTCTAGTTCGCGCCTTGGGTGACTCTAATTCGGAGTCGCTTGAGACATGGCTTAGGAATCAGGCAGAAAACATGGCCGACACACAATGAGTAACTCGAAATGAGACCCGCTCAGAACTGAGGCCTTCCCTGTTTGGGGTCGGCCCCGAACAGGAGAAAAAAAGTGGCGCTTCCACGCGTATACGACATCGCTAAAGAACTTGGAATTGAAACCAAGGCTGCTTTAGCCAAATTAGAAGAGCTTGGCGAGTACGTCAAAGGTGGCTCTTCCACAATCACCCCACCGGTGGCCGCAAGGCTAAAGGACGCTTTCCCTAAGAGCGAAGCTCCAGTCAAGAAGGAGCCGGCAAAGCCCAAGCCCAAAGCCCCAGCTGTCCCTGACAGTCCCAAGCCTGCAGATCCTGCTGCGCCGGTCGATACTCCGGTAGCCGAGTCTGCGCCTGTCGCTGAGCCAGAGGCCGAACAGCCTCCTGCAGATGAGAAGCCGGCAGCCTCAACCATGCTTGGCGCACCTCGTCCGGGTAATAATCCATTCTCTTCGAACCAGGGTATGGGTATACCTCGACCCATGGTTCGACCTGGCAACAACCCCTTTGCTTCAAACCAAGGGATGGGACGACCACGACCAGGCGCACCAAAACCTGCCGGTGGAGCACCAAGACCAGGCGCACCAAGACCAGGCGCACCACGACCAGGCGCACCAAGACCTGCCGGTGGAGCACCTCGTCCAGGTGGAGCACCAGCGTTTGGAGCACCAGGCGGGCAGAAGCCAGGCTTTGGACCTCCAGCCGGTAGGCCAGGTCCAGCGGGCCGTGGTGGCCGTGGAGCCGGTACCGCAGGAGCATTCGGTAGAGGCGGATCTAGAGGGAAATCCCGCAAGTCCAAAAGGACAAAGCGCGCAGAATTTGAGCAAAGAGATGTTCCAAGCCTTGGCGGCGCAATGGTGCCTCGCGGCGATGGCAACACTGTATTGCGAGTTCGTCGTGGATCTTCGATCCAGGACTTCGCGGACAAGATTGGCACTAACTCTGCTCAGTTGATCACCATCCTGTTCCACCTAGGCCAGATGGCGACTGCGACTGCGTCATTGGACGAGGAAACCTTCCAGATTCTCGGTGAAGAGCTTGGCTACAAGATCGAGGTTGTTTCGCCTGAGGACGAAGAGCGAGAGCTGTTCGAAGGATTCGGTCTTGATATCTCAACTGATATTGACGAAGAAGATGACGAAGCTCTTTCTCCAAGACCTCCGGTTGTGACTGTAATGGGACACGTTGACCACGGTAAAACTCGTTTGCTTGACTCGATTCGTAATGCGAATGTTGTCGACGGCGAAGCAGGTGGAATTACTCAGCACATCGGTGCTTACCAGGT
>Ga0307947_1001898_pt1 | contig 16668 bp, 21 predicted proteins | sample OrgLakmetagen232_FD_201840 | JGI IMG/M metagenome (GOLD analysis project Ga0307947, IMG submission 201840) | Saline water microbial communities from Organic Lake, Antarctica - #232 | ecosystem: Environmental > Aquatic > Non-marine Saline and Alkaline > Saline | place: Antarctica: Organic Lake...
CGCCCTCTCCTCAACTAACGCCCTGTCCTCAATTAACGCCCTGTCCTCAATCAACGCCCTCTCCTCAACAAACGCCCTGTCCTCAACACACGCCCTCTCCTCAATTAACGCCCTGTCCTCAATTAACTCCCTGTCCTCAATTAACGCCCTGTCCTCAATTAACGCCCTGTCCTCAACACACGCCCTCTCCTCAATTAACGCCCTGTCCTCAATTAGCGCCTGTCCTCCATTAACGCCCTCTCCTCAACTAACGCCCTGTCCTCAATTAACGCCCTGTCCTCAATCAACGCCCTCTCTTCAACAAACGCCCTGTCCTCAACACACACCCTCTCCTCAATTAACGCCCTGTCCTCAATTAACGCCTGTCCTCCATTAACGCCCTCTCCTCAACAAACGCCCTCTCCTCAATTAACGCCCTGTCCTCAATTAACGCCCTGTCCTCAATTAATGCCCTGTCCTCAACAAACGCCCTGTCCACAACCAACGCCCTGTCGTCAAATAACACCCTGTCCTCAATAAACGCCCTGTTGTTAAATAACGCCCTGTCCTCAACCAACGCCCTGTCCTCAACAAACGCCCTGTCCTCAACGAACGCCCTGTCCTCAAATAACGCCCTGTCCTCAACGAACGCCCTGTCCTCAATAAACGCCCTGTCCACAACCAATGCCCTCTCCTCAATTAACGCCCTGTCCTCAACAAACGCCCTGTCGTCAATTAACGCCCTGTCCGTCTCAGCACCCAATTCCTCTCCCTCCCTTACTCCACCGGACCATTCATCTAAACATCATATAACCGGGCCGGTCATCTTCAAAGTCAATCAAGTTGGGAGCACAAAGCACTTCTGAAGCTTTTGTTCTCACCTCTGGTTGTATTCTGATATATTTGTCTTTGTTATGTCATTGTGGTCTTTTTGGAACGCTAATGTTTCTTCCTGGGGGGTGACGACACAGTACCGTACAAGGAGCAGGCTTATGGCATTGCAATAATTGATTACCTGGGCAGGCGTATTGATCTCGCAATACTTGACTGTCGATGGCAACGTTCTTGGTCTTCCCTATAGACCCAGAACCCCCTCCCTCTGTGACGCAGGCTGCAGCAAATGAAACACAGAGGACAAAATTCCTCCGAGGCTCCCTCTGTGGCGTTTGTGAAACTATCCATTTGATGTCAATATTTGGATTACTGGGTACTGCCCGTAACGCCCTCCGCCCTGGAGCAAGAGCCTGCTTTGCTTGCTTCGGGGGGCCCCCAATGCAGCCAATGAAGTCCGGTTGCTGAGGGCAGCAGCCCGCACACACACACACACACACACACACACACACACACACACACACACACACGTACACACACATATCTAATCACACTCTGCACACCTCCCTCCAGGTCCATCATTGTCAACCTGGAGCACATTACACTGGCATTTGCTATCACACACACATACACACACATACATACATACACACACTCTACACACACTCTGCGCACCTCCCTCCCTCCAGGTCCATCATTGTCAACCTGGAGCACATAACACTGGCATTTGCTAACACACACACACACATACACAACACATACATACACACACTCTACACACACTCTGCGCACCTCCCTCCCTCCAGGTCCATCATCGTCAACATGGAGCACATTACACTGGCATTTGCTATCACACACGCGCACACACACACACACATATGCACAAACATACATACACACACTCTACACACACCCTGCGTACCTCCCTCCCTCCAGGTCCATCATCGTTAACCTGGAGCACATTACACTGGCATTTGCTATCACACACACACACACACATACGCACACACATACACACACTACACACACCCTGCGCACCTCCCTCCCTCCAGGTCCATCATCGTCAACCTGGAGCACATTACACTGGCATTTGCTATCACACACACATACGCACACACACATACACATACACACACTCTACACACACCCTGCGTACCTCCCTCCCTCCAGGTCCATCATCGTCAACCTGGAGCACATCAAAGCCATCATCACCGTAGACAAAGTGCTGCTAGTGAACTACGGCTATGACAACGGAGGCACAAAGGTATAGTGGGAAGGGTGGTGGGCGTGTGGGCCTAGGGATGTGCACGTGCATGATGCTAGCGTCAGCGTGTTGGTGTGTGTGTATGTGTGTGTGTGTGTGTGTGTGTGTGCGCGTGTGTGTTGTGTGTGTGTGCGAGTGCTTGTGCGTGCACATGTGTCTGTATGTGTAAATGTGTGTTTATTGTGTAAAGTGGTGCTGAGTGGTTCCGCACATTGCAGCCGCTGATTCTTTGAGGACGGGCTGTGAAAGGCAGTAAGGTTGAATGAGCGGGAACCAGACAGCAGACAAGTCGCTTTGATTACCAGGCATGTGCGACACCTCCAAGGCTTGTGCATTTGCATAGCTGCTTCTACACCAAAGTAGTAGAAAACTCAGAGAAAAGGGGCACCAGCCCACACTCCGCCCCCTCAATCCAACTTAAACCCTACCAGTGGCTCCTGCTGTTTCCAGCACGGCCAATGATCTAGCATAAAGGTTGGAGGAGCATAACAAACATCTGGCTAATTCTGGCAATGCTCTGTAGACAACCCTGTACTGTTAAGACAGCACATACCTGCCCGCCTCCCTTTGACTGCATGCCCCCGTTCTGGTTACTTCCAGCACACATACACACACACACGCAGACACATACACACATACACAGACACACACACACGCAAACACATACACACACACACAAACGTACACACACACACGCACACACACTGCGGGGAAGCGCAGCAGTGCCTGGCCAACCCTGGCACTCCTCTTTGAAAACTCCTAACCCACTTTCAGCACGTGTGTCACTTTTAGGGTTGGCCAGGATTGTGTATGACCGGTTGTTTGGCAATTTCCCTGCTTTTAATCAAACATATGTAGACACTTGTATGGTTTGGCCAACCCTATCCATTTGTGATGTGATGCGTTTGGCATGCAGTTTGCAGAGGAGCTCAGCCAGCGCCTGGCCAACCCTGGCACCGCCAGCATGTTTTCGTCGTCCATCAAAGACCTCCAGCACAGTGTGGACACCATGGGGCCTCACTCGCAGTACGCCACTGTCAACAAGCAGAGCGTGGTAAGATGCGGTCGGACGTGTTGCTGTGTTGGGGACCTTCGGTTGGACATGTCTCCGTGGGTGGTTTTGTCCGGTTTGTGTGGGGAGTGATTGTGACAGACGCCGCTCCCAGCATGCAGGCAGGGCGTGGTGGGGTCATTTTTGTTGATGGTGGGTGGGTGAAGCAGATGCCACGCTCATCATCGCAGTGCGAGGCAGTGCAGATTATGTCTGCAGGCGGGTGATGCATACCAGCCAACTGCAAGCGTGGTGGGGTCATTGTTTCGATGGTGGGTGGGTGTAGCAGATGCCACGCTCATCATTGCAGTGCAGGGCAGTGCAAATTATGTTTGCAGGCGAGTGATACATACCAGCCAACTGCAAGCTTGGTGGGGTGATTGTTTCGATGGTGAGTGGGTGTAGCAGATGCCACTCTAATAATTGCAGTGCATCTCTCTGTGGGCAGGTGATTCCCAACTGCAAGCTGGGTGGGGTAGAGCTGGGCCTTTTGTGCTGTTTGTGGGGTAAAGTGAATGCCAAGGAAAGAGATAGCCACTTTGGTACCAAGTCCCGTGAAAGTGGGTGGGGTTATTTGGTATAGGGTTAAGGGTCAGGCTTTTGGTTTTGTATTTGGGTTGTGGCCAGGGCTCCAATGGCGTGCCCCTGCTCGTCACAAAAGCTGCAGTGCATAACCCAGTGAGTGTGGTTGTGCGCGTGTGTGTGTTTTTGTGCATGCGTGTGTTTTTGTGCATGCGTGTGTGATTGTGTGTTTGTGTGTGAGAGAGAGAGAGACAGAGAGAGAGAGAGAGAGAGAGAGAGAGACAGTGTGTGTGTGTGCATGTCTGTGTGTGTATACGTGTATGTGTGTGTACGCGTGTGCATGTGTGTGTGTCCATGACGAGAGAGGCCTAACTTTGGTGTTCAAACGTGTGACTCCTGTGCTTTCAGGAAGGATCACTGCCCTTCGAGCTGCGCGCGCTTGAGTGCTGTCTGGAGTCTCTGGCTGCCTCCTACGACTTGCTGACCACAGGTGGGTGTTGGCCGTGGTAGTGCAGCTGTTGAAATGAAAATTGTCGCGCGCAGATGGGTTGTTTTGTTCAGCTGACTCCTCAGAAACGGTTGTGTCATGGCTCATGGGGTGGAGTGCACGTGTGCACCCAGCAAGTGCACCCAGCAAAGAACGGAGCCAGAGGGTCTCCTCAGGCAGTCCATGAAAGAGTGGCGCGTTTCTGTTCCAGCTGCTTTTATTATTCAGCGCGTCAAAGTGACATCAGTCGAGTCAATGAGAGTTTGCCTTTTTGTTTCCAATTGTGTTCAAGGGCAGGTCGGGTTGAGTGGTGTCTTCTGCTTCAGCTGTTCAAGATAGGTTTTAAAGCTTTTGCACCATCCAGGAGCATCGACGACGCCTCTTGCTTATATGATCTGGATTTGAGCGATGGCAATGCGCATGTATGGCTAGGGTTGGCCAAAATCGTATATCTACACCGTATATGACAGTATGTATGGTGACCTCCCTGCTAATAATACCGTATATACACCGTATATACGTATGTATGTATGGTTTTTGCCAACCTTATGTATGGCAAACTTTAGCTGCATTGTTTGACATGCCGCTGCATATGAGCATAAACACAAATATCAGGAGGAGGAAGAGTGCTTACAATCAACCACGTCAACTTAACAGCATCTTAAAGGGAAACTGTACCAATCAAGCCCTCAGATGCTTTTCCTGGGGCTGGCAGGGAATGTGTGAGGCATACGTGCCCTCAAAACTTCTGATCTTGACCCATTTTTCCACGCAGCAGACTGCTAAAGAGCAGCTCATTCGGTTTTACTCCTCCTCATCAATTGTATTAAAGTTGCAAAAGGAAAGGGAAGGAAGCAGGCAGTGAAATCATCACCATGGGAAGGAAGCAGGCAGTGGAACCACCACCATGGGAAGGAAGCAGGCAGTGGAACCACCACCATGGGAAGGAAGCAGGCAGTGGAATTATCACCATGGGAAGGAAGCAGGCAGTGGAATCATCACCATGGGAAGGAAGCAGGCAATGGAACCACCACCATGGGAAGGAAGCAGGCAGTGGAACCACCACCATGTCTGCATCAATTCAACTGCAAAACGGAGGCACTCAGGTTCTGTACTGAGCACCGTAGAACCCCTCCGCCACAGGGGGGTCGCAGAAATTAGTGGCAGAGAAAGTATAGGTTAGAGCTGCATTTTTGCTACAGAAGGATTTTCATTCATTTTATTATTCAGGGTTAGGGTTAGCCTAACCTTACCCTAATACTGTTCATTAAAGCGACATTTCCGCTGCACGAGGGTTGTGGAAATTTGTGGAAATCAGTGGGAGAGCAAGCATACATTAGAGCTGCCTTTTCGCTACAGAAGGGTTGTCATTCATTAAAGTAATCATTCATTATAGTATTCATTAAAGCTACATTTCCGCTGCAGGAGGGTCGCGGAAATCAGTGGGAGAGCAAGCATACATTAGAGCTCCTTGTTGAAAACGTCCATGGTGCATGATGGATGATGACACAAATATGGCGTTATCCTGCCCTACGCTTGCCTATTCTGGGTACGGGTCTGTTGCACATACGTGCCCACCCCACCCACGACTGTGACGACGACCACAGCTATAGAAGCCCAAGCTGCCGCTTGCTCCTGCTGGATGGCATTGTGGAGATGGCATCATTGTGGAGATATCATTGTGGAGATGGCATTGTGCAGATGGTCCGCCGCTGTTGCTCAAGTGCCAGACACGGTAGCATGCCTGGCGATACACGGTAGCATGCCTAACTGGCAATACACGGTAGCATGCCTGGCTGGCAACACACGGTAGCATGCCTGGCGATACAGGGTAGCATGCCTGGCGATACAGGGTAGCATGCCTGCCTGGCGATGCACGGTAGCATGCCTGCCTGGCGATGCACGGTAGCATGCCTGGCGATACACGGCAGCATGCCTGGCAACACACGGTAGCATGCCTGGCGATACAGGGTAGCATGCCTGGCGATGCACGGTAGCATGCCTGGCGATACATGGTAGCATGCCTGGCGATGCACCATGCAGCGTGGACGTGTTAAACAGTGCACATGCCTGACTTGCGGCATTTTAGATTATGCCATTTGCATTATGCAGCATTTGCAATTTATGCCATTTGCACACACCAATCCCACCTCTTCCTGGACGCACATCAAGATCCTGTACTCCTATCAAGATCTTGTACACGTATCATGATCCTCTTGTTTTATCAATATCCTGTGCACATATAAAAATCGTGTGCACATATTAAGATCCTGCACACATATAAAGATCCTATACACATATAAAGATCCTATACACATGTACAGATCCTACACACATATCAAGATCCTGTATACGTATCAACATCATGTACACATCAAGGTCCTGTGCACATATCAAGATCCCAGGCCTGCCAGCCCTGTACACCCATCAGTTTCCCAGACCTGCTGATCCTACACACTCACCAACCACAGACCTGGAGGTTGCCGCCTACCCTCTGCTGGATGGCCTTGCGAAGGGGGTCACCCCTGAAAACCTCGACCAAGTGCGGCGCAACAAAAACAAGCTCGTGCGGCTCACCACTCGCGTACAAACTGTGAGTTCGAAAGAGAGAGGGAAGGCTCACCATTTGTGTATAAACAGTGAGTTCGAAAGAGAGAGGGAAGGCTCACCATTTGTGTACAAACTGTGAGTTCGAAAGAGAGAGGGAAGGCTCATTACTCGCGTACAAACTGTGAGTTCGAAAGAGAGAGGGAAGGCTCACCACTCGCGTACAAACTGTGAGTTCGAAAGAGAGAGGGAAGGCTTACCACTCGCGTACAAACTGTGAGTTTGAGAGAGAGAGAGAGGGAAGGCTCACCACTCGTGTACAAACTGTGAGTTCGAAAGAGAGAGGGAAGGCTCACCACTCGCGTACAAACTGTGTGTTCGAAAGAGAGAGGGAAGGCTCACCACTCGTGTACAAACTGTGAATCTTAACAATAGTAGAGGGGAAGGGGTAATTTTCGCATGACTGTGCACGTCTGTGGAGGGAAGCAAGGGCTGACTTTGCACAAATGGAGGTACAAGGTAGAAGGTGTGATTGCACAAGATAAGTGAAGAAAAAGGGCTGAGTGCACGCCACAGCTGTGTTTGTGTCGTGTGTATTTCGTTTTGTTGTTGCGGGCTCAGCGCCAGGTATAGCACTACTGTGATACATCGCGCACAAACACACACAACATCGCACACATTAATTCCCGCTTAGTACACATGAAAATGCACGCACGCGCACATGTATTGAGTCAAGGCACGCAAGCTTATACACGCACACACTTGCACACGCACGCACCTAAAATGTAAAAGGTACACACCCGCTCACATACACGTGTGTCCACATTGACACCCTACCTCAGGCGCGTGAGGTGCTTGAAAAGTTTTTGAACGACCACGACGACATGCACGACTTCAACATCACGGCCAACCGCGACCGTGAGAATGCGCTGCATGAGGAGCGTGCGCGCTCCTTGCAAGTGGCGACGGATGCTGCAGGAGAAGACTTGCTGGGCGAGGTGCGGGTCTGGGACGGAGGCTGGGAGTGTCCTAGAAGGGCTTGGCAATCGTGGCAAGAAACTCAAGGAGAGCTAGGCCATTGTGGCAAGAATTCGAGAAGGGCTAAGCAATCGCGGCAGGAAGCTCAAGGAGGCTAAGCAACTGTGGCAAGAACTTGAGGAGGGCTAGGCCATCGTGGCAAAAACTTGCGGAGAACTAGGCTGAGGATGGTGCCAGGTTGGGTGGCAGCATGCCCAGGGGTTGTTGAGGAAAGGAGTTGGGATGTGTAGCATGAGCGTGAGGCACTTCTTAGAGATGTGTGGCATGAGCATGAGTCACTGCTTAAAGATGTGGAGCATGAGCGTGAGTCACTGCTTAGAGGGGATGAGTCACTGCTTAGGCTAGTCTAGGGACTCGTAGGAGACTGCTTAGATTAGATGAGTCACTGCTTAGAGGGGATGAGTCACTGCTTAGACTAGTCTAGAGACTCGTAGGAGACTGCTTAGATGAGTCACTGCTTAGTGGAGACGAGTCACTGCTTCGACTAGTCTAGAGACTCTTAGGAGACTGCTTAGATTAGATGAGTCACTGCTTAGTGGAGACGAGTCACTGCTTAGACTAGTCTAAAGCCTCTTAGGAGACTGCTTAGATTAGATGAGTCACTGCTTAGTGGAGACGAACTGGAAGGAAGTTCCGTAGCGTAAGGACAAAGCAACAGGAGTTTTTCCCAATATTATTCGTCGTTCAAATTTTTTAATTTGTTTTTCATAGTGCGCGGCCTTGGTTGAGCGATGCCCCGTGAGGGATGGTGAGAGGAGGGAGTGGTGGATGGATTGTTGCTAGAGGAGGCTAGGCGTGAGGTGTGCCTAAAAGGACTGGGAGTGTTGTTGATGCAGCAGTTGAGAGGTAACGTGTTTCGAGGTGTGCAAGGACTGGGAGTGTTGTTGATGCAGCAGTTGAGAGGTAACGTGTTTCGAGGTGTGCCAAAAAGGACTGGGAGTGTCGTTGATGCAGCAGTTGAGAGTTAACGTGTTTCGAGGTGTGCAAGGACTGGGAGTGTTGTTGATGCAGCAGTTGAGAGGTAACGTGTTTTGAGGTGTGCAAAGACTGGGAGTGTTGTTGATGCAGCAGTTGAGAGGTAACGTGTTTCGAGGTGTGCCTAAAAGGACTGGGAGTGTTGTTGATGCAGCAGTTGAGAGGTAACATGTTTCTTTGGGTTCGGAGTGTTGAGATAGGAGGTGGTTAAGTTTTCAATTTTAGGATTTGGTTGGGGAACAGAACTGGCGATGAGGGGGGCTCAGATAGGAAATAGGAGGGCTCAGATCGGAAATAGGAGGGCTTTACTTTGGGGCTCTACTTTGGGGCTCAGATCGAAAATAGGAGGGCTCTACTTTGGGGCTCAGATAGGAAATAGGAAGGCTCAGATCGGAAATAGGAGGGCTCTACTTTGGGGCTCTACTTTGGGGCTCACATCGAAAATAGGAGGGCTCTACTTTGGGGCTCAGATAGGAAATAGGAAGGCTCAGATCGGAAATAGGAGGGCTCTACTTTGGGGCTCTAATTTGGGGCTCAGATAGGAAATAGGAAGGTTCAGATCGGAAATAGGAGGGCTCTACTTTGGGCCTCTACTTTGGGGCTCAGATAGGAAATAGGAGGGCTCTACTTTGGGGCTCTACTTTGGGGCTCAGATCGGAAATAGGAAAGCTCGGATAGGAAATAGGAGGGCTCGGATAGGAAATAGGAGGGCTCTACTTTGGGGGGGGAGGGTGATCTGCTTCGGCTAGGCATTATCGTTGCAGGGGAGGAGCTTGAGGATTTGCGGAGAAAGCCAAAATGCATAAGACTGACTGTGGGTAAATCACGTGTGTTGCTTGCTGGTTTACAGTGCTGCATTTGGTGCAGGTAGTGTTTGGTCTTACTTTTCTTTGCAGGCTGGTTAGAAGGTAGTGCTGGTTAGAAGGTAGTGCTGGTTAGATGGTAGTACTGGTTAGATGGTGTTGCTGGCTAGATGGTGGTGCTGGCTAGATGGTGGTGCTGGTTATATGGTAGTGCTGGTTAGATGGTAGTGCTGGTTAGATGGTAGTGCTGGTTAGATGGTAGTGCTAGTTAGATGGAAGTGCTGGCTAGATGGTAGTGCTGGTTAGATGGTAGTGCTGGTTAGATGGTAGTGCTGGTTAGATGGTAGTGCTTACCATGGGTAGGCAAGCGTTCCTTTTGAGCAGAATTGGCGACAAGTGGTGAGCGGTAGGCAGGCCTGCAAGTCCCCTCCAAGAATCCACTGCCTCCACTGGTGAGGCATGCTCACTTAGTCAGGCGTGGCTCATGCATCGTATTGAGCACGCTGAAATGAATGGGACCACTGAATGGCACACACACACACTCACACACACACACCAAACCAGAGGCCCTTGGAATGCTTGCTGGGTGCCTGAGTCACAAAGCATGTGTTGCCTGCTCTTTCTAGATGTGCATACACCTGTGTGCAATTGTATACACACAAACTCACACACACACACAAACACACACACACACACAAACGTACACACGCACACCACATGCAAGCACACGCACGCACGCACGCACGCACACACATAGGCACTGATGGGCCGCAGTGCCCCCTCCTCTGTGTCCGTGGACAGCACCATCGTGGACAACGAAGTTGCAGACGTGGAGATGTTGCTGGAGGCGTACTACATGCATATTGATTCTGCATTCAACCGCTTGCAGGTGAGGGAGGGGCTTAGACCCATTTGCTCGCACATCAATGCTGCAATAAATTGCACGCACTTCAATGCTGCAATAAATTGCACGCACATCAATGCTGCAATAAATTGCACGCACATCAATGCTGCATTTAATCGCCCACAGGTAAGGCCAAAAACTGCCCACACCAAATGGCCAAAACCCTTTATATGCAGTGTGTATGTAACGTACCTTTTGTATAAACACCCCTCGTAAATAATCGTGTTTTGCCCTGCGGGGTACCTACCTGCGGTATTTTAAACTTTCATTTACTTTGACCCTGTGGCGTTTTCCGGGTGCAATGAAAGTAAAACCCTTTTTGAGTCGCTGCCAGTCATGAACGGTGAGAAACCACCCGCCCTACCATAAGGAAGCTCACATGCAAACAGCATGTTGACTTTCCTTTGCCTTTTGTGGTGTCTCTTCATTCAAACTGTTTGTAAAAAGGTTATTGGTGCTAAACAGGGCTAGCAGCCCTGCAGGGTTGATGTGGGTAGGGTGAAATATATCTTTTCAGGGTGCAGGGAAGGTGAGGAATTAATCAGAGGGGGGCAACTGAGGTCCCATACAGGGGTACTTTAGTAGGGTTGGCCAGAACCATGTATATACGGTGTACATACGGTATTTTTGGCTTGGAAATCACCAAATATACGGCGTATATATACGTATATATACGGTTCTGGCCAACACTATACTTTAGAAATGTGACCTGAGTATGGGCATCCCAGCTGGCAGTTTCTAAATCTAGCACCCAGAGGTAGCTGCTGAGAACACCTCGTGAGCTTGAAAACCGCCAATAGGGGCGCACATGCCTAATTGCCCGTGGCGTGAACCCCACTTTTTACCACCATTTTGCCATATCTCACCACCTGCTGCCCCGATTCAAGCTTTTGCGTTGGGGTGGTTTGGCACGCTGTTGCTGAGCAGGCACAGTGAGTTTGCACCTCCTTTCAAGCTCACCTCTCACACACACACACACACACACACACACACACGCACAAACGCGCACACACACACAAACACACACAAACACACACACACACAAACACACACACACACAAACGTACACACACACACACGCACACACACACAAACGTACACACACACACACGCACACACACACGCACACACCTGCCAAACCACACGCCTCCGTCCTCATCATCCGTCCATCACACGCAGACTTTGAACGAGTACATTAAAGACACGGAGGACATGGTGAGCATCAAGCTGGACACACATCGAAACGCACTTATCACAGTGGACCTGGTCATCACCGCCTTCACTGCCAGCCTCGCCATGGTCACGGCAATCACCGGCATCTTTGGAATGAACCTGGAGTCTGGGCTTGAGACGGTGAGGGTTAGGGGTTAAGGATAGGGGTTAGGATGCGTGCGGTTGTGAACAGGAAGGTGTGGCTAGGTGGGGGTTGTTACAAGTGGGGGTGTGGGTGTTGCATGATTGTGTGCGGGCGGGAGTCAAGTTTGGTGTGTGTGTGTCAGTTGTATAACAACAATGACAACCTGGAAACGAGCCTGGAATTGAGGCTTGAGACGGTGAGAAGACGGGTGGGTGATTTTAAGGGTGGGTGACTCCAAAGGGTGTGACTACAACAGGGGTGCAACACACAGGTACGTGTACAGGGGTATAGCACACAGGATGTGTACATGTACAGGGGTAGCACACAGGATGTGTACATGTACAGGGGTAACACCCAGGATGTGTAACAGGTGTGTATAACTGCATGTGCATGTGCATGTTATTTACAGGGGTAACACACAGGATGTGTAACAGGTGTGTGTAACTGCAGGTGTGTCTTTCTGTGAGTATTGAGGGGCCTGTAAAGTGCAGGCACTTGAGCTGCCTCCTTTGATCACTCTGAGTTCGTTCCTGCTCTACCCATTGAGGCCAGCTTTAGTTTGTATGGCATGTGTGTGTGTGTGTGTGTGTGTGTGTGTGTGTGTGTGTGTGTGTGTAGAAGTTGTTTCGACCGAATGACGGTGGCGTATGTGCAATGGAGAGGGACTGAATTCAGATAAAATATGTGTGTGTGCTTGTGCCTGTCCTGGAAGCTCTCAAGCTACGTCTTGGCAATCGATTGTACCTGATTTATGCTTAGCATGCTTAAAGCCGAAAGGTAGCATATTGGCATTCCATTTGCCCTAACTGTATTCCTTTTTTTTCATTCTTAGTACGTAGAAGCTGGCCTTGCACATTTTTGACAGGCGAAGCCTAGTACGTAGAAGCTGGCCTTGCACATTGTTGACAGGCAAAGCCAAGTACAGGACTGAAGCCCAGACTACAGTCGTGAATCGATTCAATGCTGCCTTCAAATCTTCCCATGCCTTCCTCTGCCCTCCTCACCTGTGCTATGAATCTCTATGTCCTGCCTTCACACTCCTGCCCTGCCTTACACCCTCTTCCTTGCCCTGCCGTACACTCCTTCCTGCCCTGCCTTACACCCTCTTCCTGCCCTGCCGTACACCCTCTTCCTGCCCTGCCGTACACTCCTTCCTGCCCTGCCTTACACCCTCTTCCTGCCCTGCCGTACACCCTCTTCCTGCCCTGCCGTACACCCTCTTCCTGCCCTGCCTTGCACCTTCTTCCTTTGCTGCTAACACTACCTCTGCACATTTCACATGTCTGTGGTCAAGCCCGACCAACATGCTATAGTGTTTCAACCTTAATTGTGACTGTAGCTGCGTGCCACGGCTGTAAGAAGACCCTCACCTCGTAGCATATGCACATTCTTCGTAGAATATATGCACCGCATCCCTCTTAGAATATGCACCGCCCCGCATTCCTCGTAGCATCCCTCGTAGCATATGTACATCCCTGGTATAAATAATTGGCACCAAATTGGCACCCTGCTTTCCTGCTCCTGATCATGGCGCAACCTCTTCACCCGATTCATGCTGGCTCCCCCACAAATCCACTTCATTGCACTGATTCATCTGCTTTCCGTGGATGAACGTCCGCGTTTGGTTAACTCACACACTTACCCTGCCCCCTCCATTGAGCATGCTCACTGTGTTGGCACTGCTTGTCAGTGTATTAGGTAAAAGATTTCCTGCTCTATCCCTTTCACGCATCCCTCACTCTCACGTTCCTCGTGTGTTTATGTGCAGGCCCCCAACGTTTTCCTTCAAGTTACGATTGCTTCCTCAGTCGGATCCATGCTCGTTTTCGCTGCTTTCTGCATTTGGGCCTACAAAAGAGGCCTCCTTGTGTTCGCATAAAAGTGTGCGTGCTCGTAAATCCTTTCTTTCTAGTGTTGTGCGTAACTTCAAATGTGTGTGCTTCGGCTGTCTTTCCTATATTCCAGTTTCCGTGCTCGTCGTCATCTCTGTTGTTCCTCTTATTGCTTTTTGGTGCTCGTCGTTCTCTCTGTTGGTTTCTCACTCGTTGCTTTTTGTCAGCCCTGGACTCCCACAGCACTCAAACACCACTGCTTGTGCAACTGCGCCAGCAAGCTCCTGTGCAACTGCGCCAGCAACTGCGCCAGCAACTGCGCCAGCAACTGCGCCAGCAACTGTGCAACTGCGCCAGCAAACTCCTGTGCAACTGCGCCAGCAACTGCGCCAGCAACTGCGCCAGCAACTGCGCCAGCAACTGCGCCAGCAACTGTGCAACTGCGCCAGCAAACTCCTCCTTGTGCATTTCTGGATACATCGCGGTTGTACTGCCTAATCTGTATGGCCATTACTTGTTTGTGCTGATAAGGAAAGAAGAGGGAAAGAATGCAGGTAGTGCAAACAATATTGGCATGGACAAGGAAAGGATGTATTGTGTTTTGCACCACCTAATGGATGCAGAGCCACACAATAAGCTGATTGTTATGTGTTTATTGTTTAGATAGGTTAGATTGCAGGCTTTTTTCCAAGCTTCCGCTGAGATGCCCTTTGAGGCATATATAGTGATGTAACCTTAACCTTAACCTTAACCTTATGTGTTTATGTGATGGTATTACATGTACTCTGTACGCTATTTCTGTTATGTGACTGGTTACAAGGGATTGTCACGTATTATGCGTGGCACCGGCATTTTGCGGTACTCTGCCTGACAGGAAGTTAGGAGCGCAAAAAGAAATTGAACATGAAGCATGGTCATTGAAGATATGGTAGCAAGCAAAGTAACGATATCTGAAAGGCGAAAGGCGCCTAGGACCAATGCCGAGGCTGGAAGTAAAGAAAACGAAAAAGTACGTAGGCAGTGAAAACCACTCCCCACCTTAATTTATGGAAAAGGAGCCACTACAGTACCGGGTACTGTTAAACTCCTCCACCAAAGAAGAAGAAAAAGATCAGTGGGGATCAAGAATTCTTGCATTGGTTGCATGGCTGCTTGGCCTGAAACCGGCTCCTGATGAGAGTTGATGATAGTACTGGAAAGTATGCTTCTGGTACGGGCGACAAGCATGCATGGTAGCGCTTTACAAGCACACATGCACCCCCCCCTGCACAAACTAGCAATGGCCATGATGCCAATACAGGTTACAGGTTAAATCATCAGTCAAAAAGTGTGCTGCTAGGCTGCGTATGGAAACAGTGTAAAAAGAAAAGTATCAATGATGTAGCACAAAATGGTAGGGTTTGCACAGCCCAAGTCCACGCAAATACTAAGGGGCAAGTGGGAATTATAACATGCCAATACCGTAGCAAATTACCACCTTGAAAAAGAAAAGGTAAGGTAAGGTTACATCCTCACTATAAATGCCTCAAAGGGCATCTCAGCGGAAGCTTGGCAAAAGTATGAAACCATACCTGGCTAAACAAAAGAAACAGAAGCTAGAGGAAGCATGAAACAGATGCATGTAGAAGAGAAAGTGTGAAAACGAAAAGACCGCTGGTAGTGATAACACAGCCAGCATGATTAAGGCTACCTTGAATACTACCAGACCCTTGTCAAAAATGGCACTGCCAATGGCGCCGCTAGCAACGCTTAACTAACAACATCATATGTCCCTGTTACAACCAAGTGCGTAAAAAAGTAAAAGTAAAAGTCTACACTGGAAGTTACCAGCGTGCATAAAGGAAAGGCTATCAACTAGTGCTCACACTAGCTAGCCAGAGCCCCACCAAAAGACGAAAAAGAGAAACAACAGAGGCTTATGAGGATCCGGCGGGTTGTCAGCCATGCGATCCGGTCTGCGCCTAGCCCTCCTGAAGCCAGTCGCTCTACCAGTAACCCCCCTTCCAGAGCCCCCATTATCACTGTTGCTGTTGTTAAAGTGTATTTTGTGTCTTATTTTTGTGATCTTGTTTAAGCTTTTTATTGCATGGCAGTTTAATTTAGTAGCTAGTTGGTGCACTTTGTGCGTGGGGATGCCCAAGTGCGTCATTATGAACTACAGAATCGGAATCCCGAACAACCAATAGCATGCTGTGTGGTTCAAGCGCTTGATTACCCGAACTTGCCCCCTTTGCCCTTGCTCTGCATATCCTTTCTGGATGCCAACACGTGCAAATAAGAAATGTGATCATCTGAGAGACAGTACTTGACATGAAGCATGATCTGTAGAGTTGACAGAGCTTACAGGTAAAGCCATATGTCAAAACATGTGACTGCTAGGCTGCGTATGTAAAACGTGTAGAAATTGTGGTAATTGTTATTGTAGCACCAAACTTGTAACACCTAAAAAAATTGGTAAGGGATAATAAGCACAACGCTGTTTGACATTGCAGCACTGAATAAAACCAGTAAAGACAATCAAGCATCTGCCAGGACCAGCCGACCGCATTAAATCAAAGAGGGGGGATCTTCATCTGTGTGTTGTAGGCAAATGAACTTCATGTTGCTGAACATCTGTCACACTGAGGATATTAAGAATGAGGGAGGCAAACAACATTATACATAAACTCATTTGTGAGGAGCAGCACATGCACAACGAGGGGGTCTGAACATCAAACATGATCTAGTTCTTCAATCTTTTGCGGCGGGTCTTGCTGCTAGATAAACTCTGAAACAGCACTTACCTGGCTAAGACTGTACAATCGTGTATAATGAGCGAAACTTCAAAGCCATAAGCAAAACAGGCTCCCTAAGATCCTGATTCGTAGTCATGGATAGCTTACCTTATTTTATGCTATCAGCAGATCCACACCTTCCTATACAGCAGAGACCCAAAGATCCCTGCATACTACGTGGCGCAGCAGCAGCAGGATCTGGCCAAGACCCCATTTCAGCCCATGCGGCTCATCTCAACCTTCCCCCCTCTGCCTCCCCACCCTTAGCGGACCATCCCTGCGGGTCTGCACCTTTAATGGCTTG
>Ga0307947_1001899_pt1 | contig 16666 bp, 24 predicted proteins | sample OrgLakmetagen232_FD_201840 | JGI IMG/M metagenome (GOLD analysis project Ga0307947, IMG submission 201840) | Saline water microbial communities from Organic Lake, Antarctica - #232 | ecosystem: Environmental > Aquatic > Non-marine Saline and Alkaline > Saline | place: Antarctica: Organic Lake...
GACTCATACAGACTCCTCAAGTTTGTGTCAGATTTAGTTTCAATTTTCGACACTGGTTGATTTTGTTTCACCAGCCAATTGCCATCAGCCAGAGACTTGGGCTGTAGGCCATCCTTGTAACCCCCTTGTAACCCCCCTTTTGAAGGAAGCCCCTTTAAAAAGAAGGCGCTTTCATAGGGACATTTTTAAAAAAGCACTCCACGCCGGCCTCTGATGGAATGGCAACGGCGAGAGGACAGGGAGGATGTAAAACGTTGGTGAGGATGTAAAACGTTGGAGGGGATGCAAAACGTCGCGACTGTCATAAAAACATAGTTGCAATCCTGCTTTGGACCGAAGTTAGGTGCCAATACAAGCCGTTAAAATCTTCATTCAGACTCATACACACACACTCATACACACACCACACACACACCACACCAGAGATGTGTCCGAACGACTACCAACTTAATGAAAACCTATTAGCGAGGTATACAACTCTGTTATTGGGAATGTCAGCACTCTTCTTATTTTATGGAATAGCCGTATACGCTTCTGCCCAGCGTACCAATTTCAAACCCGGCATTCCCATACAACCCTTGTTGCTATGATTTGATGGAGTGTGCACCTTTTTGCTATGATTTGATGGAGTGTGCACCTTTTTGCTATAATTTGATGGAGTGTGCACCTCTTTGCTATGATTTGATGGAGTGTGCACCTTTTCGCTATAATTTGATGGAGTGTGCAGCGTCCCGATACCGTCACAAAGGATAGAGCGTGCAAACCCTGTGCTGATCCACTTTGTCACCCTTGACAGCGTCCCTTTGACAGCGCCCCTTTGACAGCGACCCTTTGACAGCACCCCTTTGACAGCGACCCTTTGACAGCGACCCTGTGCTGATCCCTGTGCTGATCCACTTTGTCACCCTTGACAGCGACTTTTTGACAGCGACCTTTTGGCAGCGCCCCTTTGACAGCGTCCCTGTGCTGATCCCTGTGCTGATCCACTTTGTCACCCTTGACAGCGACTTTTTGACAGCGACCTTTTGGCAGCGCCCCTTTGACAGCGTCCCTGTGCTGATCCCTGTGCTGATCCACTTTGTCACCCTTGACAGCGACCCTTTGACAGCGACCCTTTGACAGCGTCCCTTTGACAGCGTCCCTGTGCTGATCCCTGTGCTGATCCACTTTGTCACCCTTGACAGCGTCCCTTTGACACGCTGGGCTGATCCACTTCAAGTCCGTGTTATCAAGTCCGTGATCGTCAGTCAGTACGATGGTACGGTGGACTACCACCACCTCAGCAAGAAAGACAAAGGGGCACAAGCCCATCATCTGGCCTGTGTGAATCACTCTTTGCGAGGGACCCCGGTACGTAGACCTGCACAGAATTGTTTCTGTGTGCCTGGTCCTTTCTTTTGTCTCCTAAGTTTGTTGTCAACTCACTCCGCTTTCTGCAAGCTGGCCTGTGTGAATCGCTCTTTGCTAGGGACCCCAGTACATAGACCTGCACAGAATTGTTTCTGTGTGCCTGGTCCTTTCTTCTGTCTCCTAAGTTTATTTTCAACTCACTCCGCTTTCTGCAGGGTCTGCGCTCAGACGTTCAGTCTCTCACTTGACTTTTCGTCATCAAGAACGCTTGGCTGTTCTTTGCTTGCCTCAGGCACAGAACCCAAAAATGAGTTCTCACCCTCTGGATCCGGTTCCAGCAGACGAAGACGCTCACATGCTTGATCAGCAGCAGCAGCAGCAGCAGCATCAAAACGCTTAGAATCAGCAGCAGCAAAACGCTTAGAATCAGCATCAGCAGCAGCAGCAGCAAAACGCTCAGAATCAGCAGCAGCAGCAGCAGCAGCAGCAGCAGCAGTTGTAGCAGCAGCAAAATGCTCAGCATCAGCAGCTGCAGCGTCAACAGGTGCAAGCACAGCAGCAGCAGTTTCAGGCCGAGCTGGCAGCACAGCAACAAACGATCCAGCAGCAGCAGCAGGCTGCGCTGGCAGTATAGCACCAGAGCGCAGCAGCCGGCACTCAGCCAATCCGCACAATTTCACTCTGTCCTCTGTCCTCTGCCTATCTGGAACGGGAGGAAGGACAAGGACACCGAGACCATGCTGTGCCTGCTGGGCTCTGCTCTTGAAGCCAATGGCGCACTCAGCATCAAAATATTATATAAACGCGAGCCAGGCCGCTATACGCAGCCGTTCTTCTGCAGTGCTGCTCTCACGATGAGAAAGCATGGGAATTCCTGACCCAGTACAAGGCAGACATCCCAAACCGCAGCTCAGTCATGGAGGTCAAACCAGCCTTTCTGGAGCGCTTCCAGTCTGAGAGCATGACCCAGTACAAGGCAGACACCCCAAACCCCAGCTCAGTCATGGAGGTCAAACCAGCCTTACTGAAGCGCTTCCAGTCTGAAAGCATGACCCGGGAAGATCAGTCTCCTGCCAATGACCCGATCAGCCTCCTGCATGATCCGATCAGCCTCCTGCCAAGCTGCAAAGCAGGAATGGCTCTCAGCAGCAGCCCAGCTTTGCCAGCATCGCTGCAGGTGGCAGACACTCCATCCATAGGGGCCCCAGTCTTGCTTCTGTCTCGCACGTTGCAGCGCACACTGCTCCTGCCATCCGAGGAGGGAACGCACGTGGGCGTGGCCAAACAGGAGGACGTGGCTCAGCTTCCAAGCCTCCGTGTACCACACCCCAAGATGCTCTGACCATAATATTTATACACTAGCAACGTAAGCTCGCCGAAAGGCCGTTTTAGGGGCGGAAATTGCCTAAAAAGGCCGGAAGTTGGCAAAATCGGCAGCTTTTGCAACCGTACACTACGGCCTGACAAATTCATTGCGGTATTACACGCGTTAAATACGATACGGCGTATGACACATCCCTGCACCACACACTCACACACACACACGCACACACAAACGTACTCACGCACACACACCACGCACACACCCACACACCCACACATGAACACACACACACACACCTGAACGCGAGCGCCAAAATGTTGTGGCACTTCACTCACTCATCTTGGGCACGTCACACACTCACCTTGCGCATGCGCAGCGCTTTTTTGCCATCAAAGGAGATGCGTGCATTTGAGCGAGCATACTCAGGGAGGTGGATGAGGATGTCGCTGCTTTCAGGAATGACCAGGGGCCTGCGCGTGCATGTTATGTTGAGTGTTGGCAAGTGTGTGCGTGTGTATGTGTTTTGGAAGTGGGTGAGGATGTCGCTGTTTTCAGGAATGACCAGGGGCCTGCGCGTGCGTGTTATGTTGAGTGTTGGCGAGTGTGTGCGTGTGTGTGTGTTTTTTGGAAGTGGGTGAGGATATCACTGCTTTCAGGAATGACCAGGGACCTGCGCGTGCGTGTTGTATTGAGTGTTGCCAAGTGTGTGCGTGTGTGTGTTTTGGAAGTGGGTGAGGATATTACTACTTTCAGGACTAACCAGGAACCTGCACGTGCGTGTTATGTTTAGTGTTGGAAAGTACGTATGTATTTATGTATGTATGTGTGTGTGTTTTGAAGGTGGGTGAGGATGTCGCAGCTGTCAGGAATGACCAGGGGCCTGCATGTATGTTGCTGTTGCATTATGTCATTACGTGTGCGTGTGCGCTTGTATTAATGTTGCGCATCTGTGTACATGATCGTGTGCATGCGTGTGTGTGTGTGTTTGTTTGTGTGTGTGTGTGTGTGTGTGAGAGAGAGAGAGAGAGAGAGAGAGAGAGAGAGAGAGAGGAGAGAGAGAGAGAGAGAGAGAGAAAGAGAAGGAAATGTGTGAAATGCATAAATCAATAAATTTACGTGCATTGTCTGGCACGTAAACAATATTAGCAAAACATGACACGCCACACATGACTGAATGATTGCAAGAGGGGTGCAATGGCTGTAAGGATGGAGCAAGGGACAGAGGGATCCACCACACTTATCACATATCAAGGAAGTACACTCACACTATTAGCACACATACACACAAACACCCCTACATACAAACACACACACGCATACACTCACCTGAATGATAGCGAGAGGGGTGCGATGGGTGTAAGGATGGAGCAAGGGACAGAAGAAGCCACCCAACCTACAATAGAAACAATCACACTTCTAGATAGCAAACACATATATATATATGTGTGTGTGTGTGTCTGCGCGCACACATACACACAGACACAGACACACACACACCTGAATGATAGCGAGAGGGGCGCAATGGGTGTAAGGATGGAGCAAGGGACAGAGGGGGCCACCATTGGGCCTCCAGCACTCATGGAGTAGGCAGTGGAGCCGGAGGGGGTGGAGATGATGAGGCCATCTGCCTGTGTGTGTGTGTGTGCGTGTGTGCGCGCGTGTGTGCATGCTGGCAGGTATCTCCGTTTATTCAAATGTGGGGCGAGAGGCACAAAAAACAGTTCCTGACAGCCAAATGTAGACTTTAGGCCTCCAACTTTGGGCCTCCAACTTTGGGCCTCCACTCCCCTCCAACTGTAGACTTTGGGCCTCCACTCCCCTCCAAATGTAGACTTAAGGCCTCCAACTTTGGGCCTCCAACTTTGGGCCTCCAACTTTGGGCCTCCACTCCCCTCCAACTGTAGACTTTGGGCCTCCACTCCCCTCCAACTGTAGACTTTGGGCCTCCACTCCCCTCCAACTGTAGACTTTGGGCTTTGGGCCTCCACTCCCCTCCAACTGTAGACTTTGGGCCTCCAACTCTGGGCCTCCAACTTTGGGCCTCCACTCCCCTCCCCCCCCCCCCTTTACCCCTCTTCCTGACTCCTGACACACACAAAAGGGTGTCATTCTGCTCCTTTTTGAGCTGGGTAAACACATATCTGTTCATTTCTTATCGCATCTGCTCATCATTTGCTACCTACTTATGTACTGGGTACATTCTTATCTGCTCATCATTTGCTACCTACTTAGGTATGTAGTAAGTACATACTTATCTGCTCGTCATTTCGACACAACAAAATCTAGCGCAGCTGTGAGGCAGAATTTGAAAAGCGCTCTTGCACTGACCACCTGCTTGGTGCACGGATTCAGCTGAAAATTTTGCCGATGCACATTTTATACCTTGATTATGCATGTTGTACATCATGCAAAATAAAACCCTACCTGCTAGTTTGAGGTGGCATGGCGTAATAGGTAAGAATATATGGAGTGGCGTAATAAGGATATGGAGTGAAGTAGATCCTATGGATGGAATTAAGTAAAAACATATGGATTGGAGCTGGAGATCATTTTTTACTTTTTGGGGTGGACACCCCTGAGGGACCACCAACCCCCCAAACTCCCCTTCCAGTGCCCCAACCCAGACAAAAAGCGTACCAATCTGCTCCTTTTTGAATTCTGCATCCATCTGCATACTCATCAAGACCTGAAACTGAACTGTTGCAGAGTTATGGAGCAAAAATCGAGATACGGACGCCCATGCACACATGACGAACCAGGCACCCACGACTGGCTTGCACAGCCCCACATTGCTCTTCATTTCTTCAGAAATGCACTGAGTATCTCATGCTGGCACAATCCTGGAAGAATAGAGAGAAAGCTGCTCCATTGGCTTGACTTACTCCGCGGCCTGTATTTGAGTGCGTGTGCCTCTGACTTTTGGACATGTCCACAAACCCCCCCTTTTACCCAATTTGCTCAATAAGGGTGGCAATCGACTGTGCTCCGCTCAATTGCCACCTTCGAGCTGGCTGTGGGCAGCTCAAGGCTGAGGATTCCAATGATAAAATTCAGAGTTCTGTAAAAGTGGCCCAGAAATAAATCACAAAAAAATTAAAACCCCGCTAGGGAACCACCCCACCCCACCCCCTCCCCGATTCGACCCATTTATACACCAATCGATAGCTCTTGACGTCAGGATACCGAATATATAATCTTCAATCGATATCGATTTGACACGTGCCGTCTAAATTATGCTCCCTGCAGCCTCCTGAGTGGAGTAAACAATATATGGAGTGGCGTCGCGTTAAAAGTTAGAGAATAAATGCTATTTGGCGCCTCCTACGAGGGGCGTAGTAATAAGCCGTCTCAGTTGTTTCTCTTTCTTGCCTGCAACTTCAACGAAACGTAAATTCATAAATTTATACACACAAATAGCGATGTACCTTACCTTACCCAATACATACAAACTTGTTCCACCGCATCTCTGTGTTTGTGACAAAGTTGCCGTCGGTGAATTCATAGATTTACACATACAAACTTGTGCCACCGCACCTCTTATGTTTGTGACGTCATAGATTTATATGCAAACTTGTGGCACCTCTATGTTAGTGACAACATTGCCGTCGGTGAATTCATAGATTTACACATACAAACTTGTGCCACCGCACCTCTTATGTTTGTGACGTCATAGATTTATATGCAAACTTGTGGCACCTCTATGTTTGTGACAACGTTGCCGTCGGTGAATTCATAGATTTACACATACAAACTTGTGCCACCGCACCTCTTATGTTTGTGACATCATAGATTTATATGCAAACTTGTGGCACCTCTATGTTTGTGACAACGTTGCCATCGGTGAATTCATAGATTTACACATACAAACTTGTGCCACCGCACCTCTTATGTTTGTGACGTCATAGATTTATATGCAAACTTGTGCCACCGCACCTCTATGTTTGTGACAACGTTGCCGTCGGTTAATTCATAGATTTACACATACAAACTTGTGCCACCGCACCTCTTATGTTTGTGACGTCATAGATTTATATGCAAACTTGTGCCACCGCACCTCTATGTTTGTGACAAAGTTGCCGTCGGTGAACAGCGTGAGCAGCACGGCCCCTGGGAACGCTCCTCTGTCCACCACAACCTGTGTTGATGAGATGTGTGTTTGTGTTTGTTTGTGTGTGTTTTTGTTTGTGTGTGTGTGTGTGTGTGTGTGTGTGTGTGTGTGTGTGTGCGCGCGCACGTGTGCGTGTGCGTGAGATAGCAGGTCATACTTATGACCGAGATCAATGTGAGCAGCACGGCCCCTGGGAACGCTCCTGTGTCCACCGCAACCTGTGTTGATAAGATGTGTGTTTGTGTGTTTGTTTGTGTGTGTGTGTGTGCGCGCACGTGTGCGTGTGTGTGAGATAGCAGGTCATACTTATGACCGAAATCAATGTGAGCAGCATGGCTGCTGGGAACGCTCCTCTGTCCACCACAACCTGTGTTAATGAGATGTGTGATGTGTGTGCTTGTGTGATATATGTATGTGATATGTGTGTGTGCGTGTGCGTGAGATAGCAGGATGTGCATATCACAGAGAGCAGCGTGAGCAGCACGGCTGCTGGGAACACTCCTCTATTCAACACCGCCGGGTTGACAATGTTTGTGTGTAGGGGAGGGGGGGGGGGGACATACGTGTAAATATTTGTGCGAGTTAGCAGACTGCGTCGATGAGAGTAAGAAGCGTAAGCAGCATCATGGTTCTCCTGGAAAAGCGCAACTTTGTATGTGTTATGGTCATGGGCGTGGGCGTATGCATTTTGTAATCACAGCATAGGGTCCATATGGATTTGAGCAGTGTTTGGTCAGGCATTATACTGTAGCAAGCAATCAGACATACACACACTTTGTTGAAGATGTGCGTGGACAGGCGTCCACTGTCTTGCTGCAACACGTGCACACATACACACACACACCAATGCACACACACTTTGATCAGGACAAGGCCTAGCGTTCACTGCCGTGCTTCAACCTGTGCACGCAATCGCAAACGCACACACACACCTTGTTGAGGACGTTGTGCATGGTCAGGCATTCATCGCCGTGCTTCAGCTCACACACATGCACACATCCACACACACAAACACACACACGTACACACCCACACGCACACGCACACACAAAAAAACACACACGTACTTACAAATCCACACACGCATACACACACCTTGTTGAGGACGTTGTGCATGGCCAGGCATTCACCGTCGTGCGTTAGCTCACACACACACATCCACACACAAACACTCTCTTACACATCCACAAACACACACGCACACACACACACACAAAGACACACACATGCACTTACAAATCCACACACACATACACACCTTGTTGAGGACGTTGTGCATGGCCAGGCATTCACCGTCGTGCTTTAGCTCGCACACACTCACTCTTACACACACACACTCTTACACATACACACACACACCTTGTTGAGGCCGTTTTCCATGGTCAGGCTTTCGCCGTCGTGCTTCAGCACACACACACATCCACACACACACACACGCACACACACACACGCACACACACACCTCATTGAGGACGTTGTGCATAGCCAGGCGTTCGCCGTCGTGTTTTAGCTCACACCTCCGACGCGTACGGAGGGTGACGTGCAGAGGGGACTGTGGGCTGTTAGCTCCGATCACGCGGCCAAGGTAGTATGCATACTCGTTGGCGTCAAACGGCGTGAGGAAGCCTCTATGCAGTTGGAGAATGAATGGGTCTCAAACAGCGTTAGTATAGTGTGGAGTGCAATATGTGATGTGAGAGGAAGGGCGTGAGGAAGCCTCTATGCAGTTGGAGAATGAATGGGTCTCAAACAGCGTTAGTATAGTGTGGAGTGTGATATGTGATGTGAGAGGAAGGACGCGAGGAAGCCTCTATGCAGTTGGAGAATGAATGGGTCTCAAACAGCGTTAGTATAGTGTGGAGTGCGATATGCGATATGTGATGTGAGAGGAAGGGCGTGAGGAAGCCTCTATGCAGTTGGACAATGAATGGGTCTCAGACAGCATTAGAAGTGTGGAGTGTGATATGTGATGTGAGACAAAGCCTGCCCGGGGGGGTCGCAATAACCACTTGCTGTTGGTAGTATGCAACAACCATATGTTGTAGGTAGTACGCAACAATCATGTGTTGTAGGTAGTGTGCAACGATCATGTGTTGTGAGTAGTATGCAACGATCATGTGTTGTGAGTAGTATGCAACGATCATAAGTTGTAGGTAGTACACAACGATCATGTGTTGTGAGTAGTATGCAACGATCATGTGTTGTGAGTAGTATGCAATGATCATGTGTTGTGAGTAGTATGCAACGATCATGTGTTGTAGGTAGTATGCATATATATATATGCATATATATAGGGCTGGCCATAACCGTACATATGCACCTTATATGACCGTAAATTTGGTAATTTCCTGCCAAAAATACCGTATACACACCGTATATATTTAATTCTGGCCAGCCCTACATATATAATAATTTATATTGATCATATGTTGCAGTTAGTTTGTGAATATGCATAGCTGCTCTATCATGCCAAAGGACATGAAAAGAGGAGCAGGGAATTTGACTGTTGCACAAAATTTTACTTTGGGCTGCTTTGGGGATAGCAAATGCAAGGCACGGCACGTATGATCGCACAAGCACGCACACCCCCCTATACACACACACAAAAACACCGCACACCCCCCCCCCTATACACACACCCACACCTACACACCCACACACCCACACAGAAACACACAGTGATCCCATGGCAAAGGCGAGGAGGGGGGGCAAAAGGTTGTCATGCTCAAACACACACATAAACAAACACACACACAATGCACACCCACACCCACACCCACATACTTGCACACACAAGTACGTGGGTGTGGGTGTGTGGGTGTGTGGGTGTGGGTGTGAGTGTGAGTGTGTGGGTATGTTACACATACCCACACACTCACAGTGATTCCATGGCAAAAGAGATGATTGGGGGAAAAAGGTTGTCGTGCTCAAACGCACACACACCCGCCCTGCACACCCACCCACCCCCCCACACACACACCCTCACACATACACATACCCTTGCACACTCAAACCCACACCCACACACCAAAACACACTTACAGTGATCCCATGGCAAAGGAGATGATGGGGGGCAAGGGGTCGTCATGCTCAAACAAGGAAGCCAAGTGCAACACCGTGCCATCTCCTCCTAGCGTGACACAAAAGTCCACAGCGTGCTCCTTGGCGTCATAAGCGTCCAGCTGCAGTGCATGCGTGCACGCGCGTGTGTGTGTGTGTGTGTGTGTGTGTGTGTGTGCCACAGTCCCATCTCCTCCTAGCGTGACACAAAAGTCCACAGCGTGCTCCTTGGCGTCATAAGCGTCCAGCTGCAGTGCGTGCGTGCGTGCGCGTGTGTGTGTGTGTGCCACCGTCCCATCTCCTCCTAGCGTGACACAAAAGTCCACAGCGTGCTCCTTGGCGTCATAAGCGTCCAGCTGCAGTGCGTGCGTGCGTGTGTGTGTGAGTGTGTGTGTGTGTTTGTGTGCCACCGTCCCACCTCCTCCTAGCGTGACACAAAAGTCCACAGCGTGCTCCTTGGCGTCATAAGCGTCCAGCTGCAGTGCGTGCGTGCGTGTGTGTGTGTGTGTGTGTGTTTGTGTGCCACCGTCCCATCTCCTCCTAGCTTGACACAAAAGCCCACAGCGTGCTCCTGGTATCGTAAGAGTCCAGCTGCAGTGTGCGCGTATACGTTTGTGAGTCTGTGTACGTGTGTGCATGTGTGTTATGTGCATGTGTGTATATGTGTGTATGCATGTGTGTTTGAGTGTTTTTACGTGTGTGTGTGTGTGTATGCATACGCAATAAAGATATGTACTAATGTGCTCACCTTGGGAAACTCAGCCTGCGCAACTGGGCGCTCCTCACACAATACGAAAGCCCTAGTTGTAAACGTTAGAAGCATATACAGGTGCACTACGCGAGAATGCTTTGCATCAACATGCTCACTTTGGGGAACTCAGCCTGTGCGACTGGGCGCTCCACGACAACATGGATGCCCTGCGCCTTGAGCCACGCTGAGATCTCCCCCATTTTCTGGCTCGCAGCAGGGTTCCCTACCGAGCGAGCGCATGCGTGTATGTGTGTGTGAGCGCGTGTGTGTGTGTGTGTATTTTCTGGCTCGCAGCAGGGTTCCCTACCGAGCAAGCGCATGCGTGTATGTGTGTGTGAGCGCGGGTGTGTGTGTGTGTGTGTGTGTGTGTGTGTGTGAGGGTGGTGGGAAAGGGGGGGGTAGGTAAAATATCATGTGAGAGTGCAAAAAGGTGTGCCACTTAGACAAAACCACACATTCTTCCTCCACTGAGCCTCACATTACTGCAACATGTACGCATGCACGCACACATGTACACACACAATTTACCCACACACACACACACACATACACACACAGATTATTAAACACACATGGCACGGAGCAGCAGAAGTAATGGCTGTAGACGTCAATACTAGCAGTCTTGCGCCCATACCTATGCATATAATATCTCTCATCCCCTTTTCCTTTATCCCCTTGAACCACGTACACACCTTATTGGCATGCGCTTGATTTAAAGAGACAAAAGAAGCCACACCCAACCTTCCCCCAAGATGACAAAGCACAATAGCAGAAAGGCACGCATATACACCAACACCCACCCACCCACCTACCTGGCTTCTTAATGATGAGCACACGGGAAGGGGCACCGGGAGCCCAGTGCATGACGGCACGCTTGCGCATCAGCACGGAAGAAGAATCACTGCGGCGTGAAATTTAATGATTTTAGTGTGTAAAGTCTGCGTCAGATTCGAAGCAACGCCAAAAGAAGGATCACATTGCCTTAAAAACAGGACAGCGTGCAAAGATGAGACCAACAGCGCGACACTTGCGTTTCAGCAATAAGGGTTGCTGTGTGTGCTCGATGCTGTGTAAATTTGTGCTAGGAACAAGCTAACGAAGGACGAGTTGCGGAGTTATAAAGCACGAGTAGCGACTACCAACGTTGAAAATGAAAACGGAAAAGTGAGACAAGGCTGCTAGCGTCTACGTGAACATGAGATTTGATCATGAAGGCCTGTTGCGTGAGGAGTGCAGGATCAGCATTGGAAGTCAGGCTGGGAGAGTGGGGGTATGGCGGATAATGTCTCACACATCAAGAGCCAGATTTCAGGACATGCCTGCAGACCCTCCTATCGACTTCACTTTCCTCTTTAGTTTGGTGGAGGAGCCTATACGGCACCCAGTACTTTTGTGGCTCCTTATCCTAATTCGATGTGGGGAACAGTGTTCACCATGTGCACGTGGCTTTTCCTTGTTTCCTTTTTTCTTTTCATGACAGACAACAGTATTTCCTTGGATGGTTCAGATCTGCAGAAGCAAACCAAGAAACAAAATGAAATCTCATCCAGGGCCCCCCTCACCAGGGCTCCCCTCAAAAATGCGTCCGCACAGCCGGTGCATTGCAACCGGCAGCTGTGCATTGCAACCGTGCATTGCAACCGGCAGCCGGTGCATTGCAACCGTGCGTTGCAACCGGCAGCTGTGCATTGCAACCGTGTATTGCAACCAGCAGCTGTGCATTGCAACCGTGCATTGCAACCGGCAGCTGTGCTTTGCAACCGGTGCATTGCAACCGGGAGCCGGTGCATTGCAACCGTCGCAACCGTGCATTGCGACCGGCAGCTGTGCATTGCAACCGTTGCAACCGTTGCATCCGTGCATTACAACCGTTGCAACCGTGCATTGCAACCGGGAGCCGGTGCATTGCAACCGTGCGTTGCAACCGTTGCAACCGTGCATTGCAACCGTTGCAGCTGTGCATTGCAAACGTTGCAACCGTTGCAACCGTGCATTGCAACCGTGCATTGCAACTGGCAGCTGTGCATTGCAACCATGCATTGCAACCGGCAGCTGTGCGTTGCAATCGTTGCAACCGTTGCAACCGTGCATTGCAACCGTGCATTGCAACCGTTGCAACCGTGCATTGCAACCGTTGCAGCTGTGCATTGCAAACGTTGCAACCGTTGCAACCGTGCATTGCAACCGTGCATTGCAACTGGCAGCTGTGCATTGCAACCGTGCATTGCAACCGGCAGCTGTGCATTGCAACCGGTGCATTGCAACCTGCAGCTGTGCACGCCGCAATCCACGTTTCTTAGATAAAAGGAGAGCATGATTAGATGCTCCAATTAAGCACTTTTTTACCGTTCACTTTATGAGAGTCCCATCTGAACTTGCCCGACAAAAATATGACTGTCTGTCGTGCATATGCCAGGAAGACACACACGGTTCGTCTGTGCCACAGATTTAGCAAGGTGACGTGCACATCAGCCCCCTTTGTCTTCTAGAAACTGAGCTCTTTCTGTCCCTCTCCACTTTGTTTTTTCACGGCTGCCTCCTGTTCACGGCTGCCTCCTGTTCACTTTGTTTTATCACGGCTGCCTCCTATTCACTGTTCATATCTTCATGCTTGTAACCTCTTGGACTCTGGAATCCGTGTCGCATCTGACAGACCGCTTGCTTGCCTCACAATACTTTTGCCTCACAATACCTTTTACTTTTGCCTCACAATACTTTTGCGTTCAACAGGAAGCCTGCAAGACATGGTATACAATCTGATGAAATATTTCCCACACGCACACTCAGCCTGGCAGGGGAAGGCACGTTCACATCACCTACTGTGCCGCAGGCGCCCTTGAGTGAACAGATCACGCATCTCCCTACTTTTCCCTACCACAGCCTCAAGCAGACAAACTGACTTCTGTTGTCTCCCGCAAGCTCCACACTTTTCTCACACTTGCCACACACGCACCTCCCACACATTTCCCACACACGCACAAACCTTGCACACATACACATAAACACACACGTAGACACACGTGCCTGAACTTCACGGTGCCCCCTCGCAGCACATCCCCACGCCACCCGTCTAGGTTGCACGCATCTCCCATCGTGGAGCTGCCTGCAATGGAGCGTACATCATCGGGCCATGTTGTGAGATTAATAGGGTTGGCCAAAACCATATATATGCACCGTATATGACCGTATATTTGGTGGTTTCCCTGCCAAAAATACCCTGTATACACCATAAATATATATGGTTCTGGCCAACCCAAGAGAGTAGACGTACACACACACATGCACATACATACACTCACTCACGCACACAAATACACACATTAACACACATGCAACCAAACACAAACACACTCACGCATACATATGCACAGACGCACACATACACAAACGCATACACACACAAGTATGCAAGTACAAGTACAACATTGCAACGCACCATCTTGGCCTTCTGTATCTCCGTTCCCACTATTGCAGATGATGTTCTTGCGCACGCGAAAAGGGACCAACTGATTATCCATGGTGTGGGCTGTGAGTACGTGTGTTTATGTGTGTGGTCTGTGTGTGTGAGTGTGTGTGTGTGTGTGTGTGTGTGCGCGCGTGCGCGCGCTCGTGCTCGCGTGCGTGTGTTCGTGTACTTTGCCTCTTGTTGTGGTAAGCAACAGTTCCTTGCTCGTTCATTGGTAACAGATGTTGCAAGCGTGTAAGCAGTAGGGCTGAACGGGCTGTTTGAAACAGAGGTGCGTGGAAAAACGATCAGGCGCTTAATGATCAAGAGTACTGTCATTTCCCCTGGGGACGTATACGCATATGTTTGCTTGCCTGGTATAAGGTGAGTTTCATCCTTGTTGCCCGGGGGCTTTGCTGAGCTGTGCTGCTGCCTGGCATAGCCAAGAGCTGAGCGGGAGGCATTCACGCTGCTGAGTGAAGGAAGGAGATGAGCTGCTGCTGGTGGTGGATGCAAGCGGTGCATGATGGCAGCAATTAGCCGTGATCCTTGCATGCTGGCATAGCACAAGGTCAAAGTGGTAAAATTTGGGTTTGGGTTATGAATAAAAAGTTATAATATTAGGAAGGGAATCCAAACTAGCTTCAAATTTCGATGGATTTTACTCCTTACTTGGGGCTTCAGCAGTGGAGCCAGGGGTACTGGCCACAGCAGCAGCAGCAGCAGTACCAGCAGCAGTACCAGCAATTTGCGCACCCCTACTTGCACCCTTCCCCACACCCAGACCCAGACCCACAACAGCTGTATCAGCAGCAGCTGCTGCAGTACCAGCAGCAGTACCAGCATCAATACAAGCCAGTGCAATATCAGCCCGCTAACTATGGAGGTGGAAGAGGCAGAGGCAGAGGCGGAAACCCTCACGTCACAGCACTCATGGCCATGTATGCAGGTAGTTGGGCATATGGCATATGTATATGGCACAAACACAAGACTGGCATGCTTGGGAAAGTATGTGTCGGTCTAGTGTATTGAGCACGCAGAGACATGCACACGTACACGCACACATACGCGCAAACACACACGCACACACTCTTACATAAACACTAACACGTGCACACACTTAAATAAATAAACATGTGCACGTACCAACAATGCAGCTTTGTGCACACACACACATACACACATACACACACACACACAACACACACACAAACACACACACACCGCCCCGACAGACCCTTGGTCAAGCACCAAGTACGACGATGTGGACCCTGAAGAAGTTGAAGGGGTGTGGGGGCTCCCGCATCAGTCACCCACAGAGGAGGAGCCACAACACCCTGATCCAGCAGCGGCAGAAGTGCAGGAGTCACACACGTCGATAGCTGTGTCCCACCGACAGCAGCCAACGACAGCTCACCAACACACCCACCCACAACCGCCGAGTAGCGCTGAGCACTCTGTAGATGGACAAGAGACCGCACTGCTTGCAGCAGGTACAGGGTCGCAGTTGGGGTTGGTCACATAGTGCGCACGCACCAGGCACACGCACACACACATACACACATGCACACAACACATGCACACATACACACAGTTCCACTCACGCGCACTTGGATGCTCAGTAGCACGTCTGCAGGATTGGCCTTTTTCGTAGGTGCAACACAAAAATGGTGTTGTTGGCAGAGATTCTTTATTTAAAACCCATGATTTAGGCCAGTTGGGTACCTGCATGGTTTTATGAGAACAAACCTGCTCACCTTAGTCTCTGTCGTTCTGCAGGAGGGTGTCGTTGTCCGTACCGGAATACATGGGCACACACGCACGCACACGCACACACACATACGTACACACGCACACAGTCACACGCATTCACACACGCACATATACACATGTGCACACACGTTCACGCTCACAAACACACACACACACAGTCACACGCATTCACACACGCACATATACGCATGTGCACACACGTACACGCTCACAAACACACACACACATACATACACACACACACACACATTTTCACGCGCGTACACGCAAACACGCATACACGCATAGGTGCACCATCATCACTGGCCGCATCACCCAAAGGAGCTCAACCGTCAGAGAGGAAAAGAATGGCCCTATCCATTTTGGGAAAGCGATCTCAAATGAAGCAGGAGCAGCAGCCGCAGCAGCAGCAGAGGCGGCAGCAGCAGCAACGAGAGCAAACAGAGCATCAGGAAGAGTTGCAGCAAGTGCAGCAACAGGAGCAAGCAGAGCAACAGAACCAGCAACACGAGCAGGCAGAAAAGCCCCAGCATCAACAGCATCAAGTGCAGCAGCAGGCACAAGCAGAACATCGACATCAGCAACCACAACAGCAACAGCACCAGCAACACGAGCAAACAGAACAGCCACAGCATGACCCGCATCCAGTGCCTGGGCAACGAGTGCAGCAGCACACAGACTCAGCTGCGCCGCGCACGGAAGCGGAGCTGAAAGCGGTTCGTGCAAGGGCGAGCCTTCCCATTCTGCTCTTTGACTTAAACGGTGTGTGAAGTTGGGCATGCAGTGGCACACGATTAGGGCTGGCAAAAACCATACGTACATACGTATATACGGTATATATATATATATATACAT
>Ga0307947_1001901_pt1 | contig 16654 bp, 25 predicted proteins | sample OrgLakmetagen232_FD_201840 | JGI IMG/M metagenome (GOLD analysis project Ga0307947, IMG submission 201840) | Saline water microbial communities from Organic Lake, Antarctica - #232 | ecosystem: Environmental > Aquatic > Non-marine Saline and Alkaline > Saline | place: Antarctica: Organic Lake...
CATGCATGCAGCTGCTTGTTCAACTAAGCGCTCAAATTCACACGTTCACCTTGTTGGCATGCTGCTCCACTTCTTTGGAGGGGAAGCAAGGCCACACACACACACACACACACATACACACACACATGCAGCTGCTTGTTCAACTAAGCGCTCAAATTCCACAGCTTACCTTGTTGGCATGCTGCTCCACTTCTTTGGAGGGGAAGCAAGGCCACACACACACACACACATGCATGCAGCTGCTTGTTCAACTAAGCGCTCAAATCCAAACGCTTACCTTGTTGGCATGCTGCTCCATTTCTTTGGAGGGGAAGCAAGGCCACACACACACACACACACACACACGCACACGCATGCATGCAGCTGCTTGTTCAACTAAGTGCTCAAATTCAAATGCTTACCTTGTTGGCATGCTGCTCCACTTCTTTGGAGGGGGAGTAGCCGGGGAACAGGATGAAGAAAATGGGGGTGGAGCTGGAGGACTCCTCCATCACGTGCTTGGGGTTAAAGGCGTCCTGGTTCACAAAATTTGAGCCCATGACCTGCGTGGTGCATTTTAAGATGTGTACAAATGGTGTTTGTTTGTCGAACACTTGTGTAAGGCCGTCATTATGGGCTAGGGGCTGAAGGCGTCCATTGTGGTCACAGAGTTTGAGCCCATATGACCTGCGCGGTGCATTGCGACATGCACAAGAGATGTGATGTGTTTGTTTGTTGAACACTTGTATGAGGCCGTCATTATGGGCTAGGGGCTGAAGGCGTCCATTGCGGACACAGAGTTTGAGCCCAAGACCTGTGAGAGTAAATGTTTCTTGGTTGTTTGTAAGTGAGTGTGCGAGCTGAGCATGTGAGTGATGACCGCCTCTGCTTGGGATTGAAGACATCGATGACCTGTTCAACTTCACACTCAGAGTAATACACACACGGAGTGACGCACACCACGCACACACCGTAATTTACATGTCATACACACGCACAGGTGATTGCACATACACACACTTACACACGTACGTGTACACACAAAACAGCACGTCACTCACATACCGTAACTGCATGTCGTACACACGCACATGCGAATGCACATACACACACATACGAGCACACACACACTTACACACACACCGTAATTTACATGTCGTACACACACATGCGAACGCACATTCGTTCACTTACAACGTACGTGTACACACACATAGCACACACATATACACACAACCGCACACACGCACATGCACACACCTTGGAGCAGAAATTCTGGAGCGCGTTTGTGATGCGGTCAGCACGCAGTGCACGCACAATCAGCAGCTGCTTGAACTCTGAGATCTTGCTCCACTCGTTGGGCATGGGCGCCCTCTCTGCAGCTTCATTCATGCACCAGTTGTACCTGTGCACACGCAAACAAGTGGGAAGAGTGTGTGTGCACATGCGTGTGTGTGTGCGTGTGCGTGTCTGTGTGTGCGTGTGCGTGTGCAAGTCAAATGTCATGTGCAGTGCAGTTTTGTTCATGCACCACATGAACCTTTGCGCACGCAAACAAGTGGGAAGAGTGTGTGTGCGCATGTGTGTGCGTGTGTGTCAGATGTCGCGTGCAGTGCAGCTTGCACACCCATGCGTTTGGGCATCCCTTCTTTTATAGAGGCTTTGCGCGCATCCTGGAGGCCTGAACATACACGTCAGCGCACCAGTCGTCGCTGTGTTTCTCCATGTCCTTCACGTGCGTCAAGCCGGGCAGCGTGACCAACACACACAATGCTAGACGACCCACACAACCAGTCAGCTCTGAAATTGTCCTTCAGGTGCGTGAAGCCGGGCAGCGTGGCCAACACACACAACACTAGATGACCCACACAACCAGTCAGCTCTGAAAATAATACCAGCGAAAGCACGCATGAATGCACGCACCAGTCATCGCTGTTCTTCTCCATGTCTTTAGCTAGGTGCGTGAAGCCAGGCAGCGTGGTCAGCACATCGAGAGCACTCCACTGGCCCTCAGACATCCATCGACTCAGGTCATCAGTGATGGGGGGAGGGTTGGGGTTCCTCATGGCCTTGCAAAGGGCCTCGTACTCTGAGGCATCGATGGCCTGCACGTGCGCACCAGTGTGAGTGTGTGTGTATGTGCGTTTGTGTGTGCGTGTATGTGTGTGTGTGTGTGTGTGTGTGTGTGTGTGTGTGTGTGTGTGTGTGTGTGTGTGTGTGCGCGCGCGTGCGCGATGTGTGAACGCATTTGCAAGCATGAGGTGAGCTGAAGGCCAAGGACAACATACTCTTAGGGTTGGCCAGAACCATGTATATATGGTGAACATACGGTACTTTTGGCAGGGATTCCATCAAATACACCGTCATAAACGGTGTATATATATACAATTTTGGCCAACCTTGTAGCACTTGCGAAAGCAACACGAGTACCGACACACACACACTCACACACACACACCTGGCTCTGCATGAGGATGCTGAAGGTCAGCAGCGTGAGGACGATGAGCTTGTCGCGGTCAAACAGGCCTCGGCGAGTGTAGTTATACACCGTGTAGGTGCACGTGTCTAACAGGCAGATGAGACGCTTCTCAAGCTCTTCGGGCGTGAGCTCCAGCTCGACCTCCTCCTCCTGCACGTCCGCAGGTTGTGTGAGCATCAGGTTGTGTGGGCATCAGGTTGTGTGAGCATCAGGTTGTGTGAGCATCAGGTTGTGTGGGCATCACATGATTGCAAGCATGCACACATGAATGCAAGCAATGCTTACACACATGATTGCACGCAATGCTTACATACATGAATGCAAGCATGCACACATGATTGCAAGCATGCACACATGAATGCAAGCAATGCACGCAAATGAATGCGAATGAATGCAAGCATGCACGCAAATGAACAGCCAGCCATGACGCTGTCCTAGCTCTACACAAACAAATTGCCTGTGTCTCTCTCACACACACAGCCGCGCACACACACATACACACACGCACACACTTTTACACAACTATTTGATAGATGTACGCACATATACTCACACTAATACGCATACATGCACGCTCACACACGCGCACACACACACACGCACCTCCTCAATGGGTTCCACTGTAGCAGAGTCTGATGGCCGCTGCTGGAGGTGTGCCTGGCTGACACCATCGCCCGTTTCTTTGGCGCTCACGTTTTCATTGGACGCCTGTGCGTACACACACAAGCACGTGCATGTGTGTGTATTCGTTTGTATGCATATGTGTTTGTGTGTGCATATGTGTTTATGTGTGTATGCCCGTCTGTCCAAGCAAATCGGCAAGCACTCCATTCCTTACATGCCTCCCTGCCTGCCTGCCTGTCTGTGCACCTGTCAGTTAGTTGTTCTCACGGAAGTCAGTTGTTCTCACTGAAATCAGTTGTTCTCACTGAAGTCAGTTGTTCTCACTGAAGTGGACACATTAGCGACCTTCTGTCCCTCACGTATTTGACTCATAGGAATATTCACACACTCACACACATACACACACACACTAGCGACCTTCTGTCCCTCACGTGATTGCCAGACACGTGTGCGTGCTTGCACATAATTCACAACCTGCCGCCACACAACCCATCACGTACACTGCCAAGCCGCTGCCCTGTCAAACGAGCTGCTGTCACATGATATATGACGCTGTCTTCAAAGTCGAAACTTGCCCTACAAACCCACGCGGCCTCAGCGACGAACGCTGCCTCGCACACTGCCGCGCTCACCGCCCTGCCACCTGCCCTTCTGCGATGTGTCACATATACCTACCTGCCAACCTACCCTACAAACCAACCGTGCTATTACGTGTGAAGACCCACCTGGCTTCCACGACGCATGCTGCTTCGTGCACTGCCGCGCTCACTGCCCTGGTGGCTGCCCTGCTGTGAGTTTCGCTTGGCCAGGTCCATGACCTGCATGGCCATAACGTGTGTGTGTGTGTGTATGTGTGTGCGTGTGCGTGTGCGTGTGTGTGTGTGTGTGCGTGTGCGCGGCACCATAATGGCAGATTACAAGTACAAGCTGCATTCATTAGTCTAATTTTGAACTTGACCAGCTCTCTTGCTGCAGTCTTACTAAGAACAGCTCACGTGAATTGTGCACACACAAACACAATACTAAGCCCAACCACACACACACACACAAACACATCCCACCTCATTGAATTCCATGGTCCGAGATTGAGACATGCGCCTAGACATGTCACGGAGTGTGGGCTGCTCCTTCACGCTAGGTGCCTTCTCCTACAGTTATACAATATTGGTGTGTGTGTGTGTGTGTATGTGTGTGTGTGTGTGTGCGTTCCTCTCTCACGCTAGGTGCCTTCTCCTGCAGTTATACATAAGTGGGGTGTGTGTGTGCGCTCCTCTCTCACGCTAGGTGCCTTCTCCTACAGTTATAAAAAAGTGGGGTGTGTGTGTGCGTTCCTCTCTCACGCTAGGTGCCTTCTACAATTACAATTGAGGTGTCCTTCTCCTACAATTACAAATGGTGTGTGTGTGTATGTGTGTGTGTGTGTGTGTGTGTGTGTCTGAACGTGCTTCCTGTGTGTGTGTGTGCGTGTGTGTATGCATGTGCCCAGAACTACCAAGAAAAGCAACCTTAAAAGGGAATGACAGGAAAAACGCACACACGCATACCTGCTGCGGTTTCTTCCTGCCGCCTGGCGCAAGGTCCAGGCCTCGTGAGAACACAGAGACAAAGGCATTGAGGGAGTACTGGTAGAAGGCGTGGATCTTATTGAGGGAGTTGAGGAGGAAGAACAGCATGGCTCCGCGCGCAGCCACGTTGCGGTACTGGTTGCGGTTGAAGTTGATGGCTATCTCTGTTTCCTTGGCCTCCTTGACCTGTGTGCGCGTGTGTTTGTGTGTGCGTGCATGGGCGTGTGTTTGTGTATATTTGTGTGTGTTTGTGTGTTTTTGTGTGTGTTTGTGTGTGTTTGTGTGGTTGTGGTTTAAGTTGACGGCCACCTCTGTCTCCTTGGCCTCATGTGTTTGTGTGTGTACGTGTATATGTTTGTGTGTGTATATGTGTGTTTGTGTGTGTACGTGTTACTTCAACGCGATCTGAGTACGCTGTGTGAGTGTGCTTTGATTGTTCAGACATGCACCACATCAGACCAACCTTCTCATTGACCTCTGTGGCCACACGCTTGGGCTCCTCCAGTCAAATTTATTCAGAGCTATTACACGCAACTATTGACACACACGCATTCACACACACATGCACACACATACACCACATCAGACCTACCTTCTCATTGACCTCTGTGGCCACATGCTTGGGCTCCTCCAGTCAAATTTATTCAGAGCTATTACACGCAACTATTGACACACACGCATTCACACACACATGCACACACATACACCACATCAGACCTACCTTCTCATTGATCTCAGTGGCCACACGCTTGGACTCCTCCAGGGACTCAATGAGGGCCACGTCCTCCGTGATGTCACCCTCAGCGTTGGACAGCTTGAACAGCAGCTCATCCTGTATGGATTTCGTGTGTGTGTGTGTGTGTGTGTGTGTGTGTGTGTGTGTGTGTGTGTGTGTGTGTGTGTGTGTCTTGCATGGCAGTTGTGCATCTTAAGCACTGCACGTGTGCACGAAGACACTAAGTTATTTGACACTGCCCTGTCTGCCTCGCAACGTGGGGTTGCATCTGACTCCTTAAACCATATTCTTAGCTGCATGAAAATCATACGATCGCTGAATCAAGGGCAGCCTAACTCCAACCCGAGTCAGTCAGGAAAGAACAAGCCTGACACATGCCTCCAGCTGCATGACGGCATACTCAAGTTCTAAGTAAAGAGCAGCCACTTACTTTGAACCAAAACAATAAGGAAAGCCTGAGACAACCCTCCAAACGTTTAAAGGAGTACATCAGCCTAACACTAATCGAACACCACCAACAGGAAGCCTGGAAACCCACCTCTAGCTGCTTGAGCTTGATGGTGAACTCAGTGTTCTGAATGATGAGCTGAGTCTTGGTCTCCTCGAGCTCTGGCCGCTCCTTGTTCACCACCAATGCAAGGAGTTGGTCCTCCAGACCCTGTGTGTGTGTGTGTGTGTGTGTGTGTGTGTGTGTGTGTGTGTGTGTGTGTGTGTGTGCACGTGTGGGGTGTGTGAATGTGTGCGTGCGTGTGTGCGTGTGTGTGTGCACGTGTGGTGTGTGCGTGTGTGTGTGAGTGTGTGTGCACATAAGCAGTCACTGACAGATGTGCTGCATATACCTGCTTCCAATATACTGGCGTGGCTGGCCTCTGCTGGACTGTGACAGCTACCAACATAAATGTGCGCACGCATCTTCACTTGATCTTGCATGTGTAAGTTTGAGCCACCGACTGCGGTCAAGGCCGAGCCACTGACTACGGTCACGTTGACGAGCATGGTCTCTGCTTGGATCCAAAGGAGGTGCCCGTATGCGCGTGCTTACTTGTGTGCGCACGCACCTTCACTTGAGTGTGTTAATTAGTGTGACCCACCTTCTCTGTCACGGTGGAGTTGATGAGTGTGGTCTCTGCTTGGATCTAAAGGGGGTACCCATATGCGCGTGCCTATTCGTGTGTATGCACTCACCTTCACTTGAGTGTGTGTTTATTAGTGTGACCCACCTTCTCTGTCACGGTGGAGTTGATGAGCGTGGTTTCTGCTTGGATCTAAAGGGGGTGCCTGTATGCGCGTGCCTACTCGTGTGTGCGCACTCACCTTCACTTGAGTGTGTGTTTATTAGTGTGACCCACCTTCTCCGTCACGGTGAAGTTGATGAGTGTGGTCTCTGCTTGGATCTCAGGTGGGTAGTGGGGGTTGGACAGCTTGGTGTGGAGGAACAAGCGGAAGTTCTTGTTGTACTCCACCTCCTTGTCTCCCATCTTCACATACCTGTGAACCAGTGTATATGTGTGTGTGCGTATGTGTGTGTGCACGTGTGTGTGTGTGTGTGCGCGTGTGTGTGCGCGTGTGTGTGCGTGTGCACGTGTGCTCGTGTGCACGTGTGTGTGTGTGTGTGTGTGTGTGTGTGTGTGTGTGTGTGTGTGAGCGTGTGTGTGCGTGCGCATTGCCTTAGCGCATACAATTGATTGAGCGGTATTTTTGGCAGGTAGAGTATCAAATATACGGTCACACAGGGTGTAAATATACGGTTCTTGCCAACCCTAATTGTCGTGCATACCCTTTAGTTCTTGGCCAAATAGCAACATAATGCATAACAAGCATAAGTGCATAAGTACACACTCACAAGGTGCGGCCCTTTTTGAAGGTGGAGCGCATGATCACAGCATTGCTGTGCATAACCTTTTGCCCAAGCCAAGTGCACGCACCAACAAGAAGCAACATGATGAAAGTCGGAATGGCAAACAGTACACACTCACAGGTTGCGGTCCTTCTTGAGGGTAGAGCGCGTGATCGCAGCATTGCTGTGCGTAACCTTTTGCCCAAGCCAAGCACACACACCAACAAGAAGCAACATAGCGGAAGTCGGAATGGCAAACAGTACACACTCACAGGTTGCGGTCCTTCTTGAAGGTGGAGCGCTTGATCACAGCATTGCTGTGCGTAACCTTTTGCCCAAGCCAAGCGCACGCACCGACAATAAGAAACATGATGATACCAAACAGGACACACTCACAGGTTGCGGCCTTTCTTGAAGGTGGAGCGCGTAATCACGGGCGTGAGCACTGCATCTATGTGCTCGCTCATGTTCTCAATCAGCACACTGCTGCCGGCCTCAATGGCACGCTCCATCACGTGGACCATGTTGTCGGCACCCATGCGGATGACCTTTGTGTGTGTAAGTATGTATGTGTGTATGTGTATGTTTGTATGTTTGTTTGTATGTCTGTTTGTCCGTCTGTCTGTCTGTCTGTCTGTCTGTCTGTCTGTCTGTCTGTCTGTCTGTCTGTCTGTTATGGATGCGTGTGTGTGTGTGTGCGTGTGTGTGTGTGTGTGCGCGCGCAAGTGTCTGTATGTATGTGGGTGTGCCTTCAGGTGAGCACCCACATTCATGTGTCAGGTCTCTCCTACTTGAAACACTCATTGTTATGCACCCCTCTCTTACTTTCTCTTACAATTTTTGCCCTCGTATAAATCAATCTACAACCATACCTTGACCTTCATCAACACAACCACACGCTAGCAGAAAAATTCAAGCTCCCACGTCGTGCATCACACATTACACATCACAAGATCGTACATCACACATCACACATTACTAGATCGTACATCACACAATATACGCAATTCCCTGCCTTGCGCTGATACCCAGCCCTTCGTCAACACAACACACACAATAAAGTGGACAATTTCATACAAACACTCAATCACACACACACACCTGTAGAGAGTTCTTGCTCTTGCGCTCCTTAATCCAAACGATACCCTGCAGCTGGGGGTCCATCACACGCACACACACACACCTGTAGAGAGTTCTTGCTCTCGCGCTCCTTAATCCATACGATACCCTGCAGCTGGGGGTCCATCATCAGCGGCCAGCGCTCACTGTTGGTGAGGATGGTTCCGTTCTGGACGCTGGTGGGGTCAGAGGGCAGGCCCTCGCGGATCCAGTTGGCGACGATGGCGTCATCCACAAGCACCTGAACGAACAAACGAACGTGCGTGTGCGTGTGTGTGCGTTTTGATGGCGTCATCCACAAACACCTGAATGAACAAACGAATATGCGTGCGTGTGTGTGCGTGTGTGCGTGCGTTTTGATGGCGTCATCCACAAGCATCTGAACGAACAATTGAATATGCGTGCATGTGTGTGTATGTGTGTGCGTGCGTTTTGATGGCATCATCCACAAGCACCTGAACACACGTGCGAGTGTGTGTGAGCATGTGTGTGTGCGTATTTTTGGCGTGTCATTTCCTGTCTGGGTGATATGTGCGACGCACTGCGCACATGTACACAATGCGCCAAGCAAGCAACTACGTAACGCACACACGCTAGAATACACACACAAGCAAATAAGTGCACATTGTGCACAGTACACCCCGCTTCCTCCCCTCCCCAAATTGATTTATATCTATCTGGACACACACACACACGCATGCATGCATACACACGCATATGCACACCTAAAAGGAACTTTTGAGGCCCGGCGTCATGGGCATCTATGACGCACACGGACACACACACATACATACACAAACATATGTATACACACCTTGAGGGGGTCATTGATGCCCTGTGTCATGGGCATCAGTTACGCACACACACGCACACACAAATGCACGACTTCACACACTTTGAGGGGGTCATTGATGCTCTGTGTCATGGGCATCAGTTACGCACACACATGCACAATTTCACACACCTTAAGGGGGGCGTTGATGCCCTGTGTCATGGGCATCAGTTGCGCACACACACGCACATACAAATGCACGACTTCACACACTTTGAGGGGGTCGTTGATGCTCTGTGTCATGGGCATCAGTTACGCACACGCACACACATGCACAATTTCACACACCTTGAGGGGGTCGTTGATGCCCTGTGTCATGGGCATCTGTCGCTCCTTCAGGAACTTGATCCAGTCCTCAATCAGGCCCGCACGGAACTTAGAGGTGAAGGGCCCAGCGTAGGACACAAAGGCGGCAGCCAGCAGCATGTCGCCTGTCAGCACTTCGTACACCTTGCGCAGCTGCTCCACCTGTGTGTGTGTGAGTGTGAGTGTGAGTGTGTGTGTGTTTGTGTGTGTTTGTGTGTGTGTGTTTGTGTGTGTGCTTGTGTGTGTGTGTGTGCGTGTGATTTCAATGCTTTCAAGGCTGCACATACAGGTGCCTGTGTGAGTGGCAGTGCAAGAGTGTGGCCCCCCTACCATACAGCATGTAACACAGACAAGCATGCTGCTCTGCAGTCAGACATTGTAGGCATGTGCGTCACACATGCAGTCAGACATTGTAGGCATGTGCGTCACACATGCAGACAGACATTGTAGGCATGTGCGTCACACATGCAGTCAGACATTGTAGGCATGTGCGTCACATATGCAGACAGACATTGTAGGCATGAGCGTCACACATGCAGTCAGACATTGTAGGCATGTGCGTCACATATGCAGACAGACATTGTAGGCATGAGCGTCACACATGCAGACAGATTTGCATACTTGTACGCCACGCGCGCAGAACGGGATTGTAGACACAAGTGAGTCACATAACACATAACACTCAGTCACATAACACATAACACAAAACAAATAACACTCAGTCACATAACACATAACACATAACACTCAGTCACATAACACATAACACATAGTCACATAACACTCAGTCACATAACGCATACACATAACACATAAAACTCAGTCACATAACACATAACACTCAGTCACATAACACATAACACATAACACTTAGTCACATAACACTCAGTCACATAACACATAACACATAACACTCAGTCACATAACACATAACACATATCACATAACACTCAGTCACATAACACATAATACATAACACTCAGTCACATAACACATGCAGACACATGCATGAACACGTACAGTGAGAGCCCATCGTTCTCCCTCAGAAGCCAGCGCAGTGATGAGACGGTTTGCAAGCTCGAGCTTGCGCTGGCAGCGCTCAGACTCCCGAATGGCGGCTTCCTTGTCCTCTGTGGCGACCTGCATGTGTCGAGTATGAGTGCGCGTGTGTGTGTGTGTGTGTGTGTATGTGTGTACGTGAATATGCGTGCATGTGTGCATGAGTGTGTGTGCGCTTGTATGTATGTATGTGTATGTATGTGTATGTGTATGTGCATGTGTGTGTGCCTGCATGTGAGCACGTGTGTCACACTTTCGCCAGTCTTGCAACAACACACGTGCTGCGCGTGCAAACACACAAGTGGGCTCTCACAAACACACGCACACTCACACGTACAAGGACACCATCACAATCACGCACCTTGAACTGTGCCTCCAGCTCTTGGACCTTTGCGTTCAGCTCTGCCACCTTGGCTTGCACTTCGGTCAGGGTTACGTTGGCCTCCTCCAACTTGGCATTGGCGGCCGCCAGCTCCTGGCGCTTGGGCTCCACCTCAGACACCACATCAAAGTACCTGCGTGTTTGTGTGTGTGTTGTGTGTGTTGTGTGTGTGTGTTGTGTGTTTTGTGTGTGTTGTGTGTGTGTTGTGTGTGTGTTGTGTGTGTGATTGTACATGCATGTGCATGCATCTGTGTAGGCAAAAAGACAACAACCCCACAACCAAAAGCTTGGTCACACACAAACATACCCACACACACACACCAACTACACCCACACACATGTATTTACACATCACACCCACACACGTACTTGACGATGTTGACGGCCCACTCGCACAGACCAGCTGCAGCCCTGGACTTTGTCCAAATGGCCTCACGGTTGAAGTGGGGCAGCTTGAGGTATTCACGAGTTCCGTCCACAGTCTTTTTGGACACCTTGCCCTCGTCAATGATGGCCTGCAAAGACGTGTGTGTGTGTGAGTGTGTGTGTGTGCGTGTGTGTGTGTGTGTGTGTGTTCTTCAACCAGAGGAGATGTTGAAGCATCGATCTTGCACACACACAGGATTTGCAAAAAGGCACTGTGCCGAGCTCCCCACCCCTCATAGCTTATAGCCCTTGAGGCGCTTCAGGAACTTACCCACATTGCTCATCAGTAGGGTTGGCCAGAACCGCATATATACACCGTATATGACCGTATATTTGGTGATTTCCCTGCCAAAAATACCGTATATATACACCGTATATATATGGTTCAGTCCAACCCTACTCATCAGTGGCGTCTGCATCCCTTACCACACAGCCTACTGCCCTCACATTAGCATCTGCACTCCGCATACCAACCTTGTAGCCCTTGAGGCGCTCCAGGAACTTGTCCACGTTGTTCATCAGCTTCTGTGCCGCTCCCCAGCTCTTGTCTTTGGGGTTGTTCTCCAAAAGCACGATGACCACGGCCGTGATGTCATCCACACCCGCAGGGGGCTTCTTCAGGGATTTGGCCTCACCCAGATCCTGCGATTTGTTAGGCAGATGGAATGATCACATACAGCGGAAGATGTGGAAAAGGATATCCCAAAATTAAACAATCACAGGGATGTTGAAGAGGATTGGCCTCTCCTAGATTCTACAGCCAGGCAGATGGAAGTATGACGTTGGGTGAAAGATGTGTATGGATAGCCCATCCCAACCGATTACAGATGGAGGAATGACGTTGGGTGAAAGATGTGTATGGATAGCCCGTCCCAACCGATTACAGAAGGAGGAATAACGTTAGGTGAAAGATGTGTATGGAAAACCCGTCCCAACCTCTCCTCACTCCCAACCCAACACTTGCAGAGCAGCTAATTGTAAGCGTTAACTACACATGCACACTCCTTTTAAGAGAGTAGCCTTTGTTTGTGTGACCAGGGGCTTAAAAGAAGAAAGATCATGCTTGCATGTTCACACGTGTAGAAGTACACCTTGTCGTGCGTGCCCAGGGCAGCATCTGCCTGTGCCACCACCACCAGGGGCTCAGCGACAACCAGGCAAAAGCTTACAACACACACACACGTATACACATACATACCTTCTTGTTGAGCGTGTCCAGGGCAGCCTCTGCTTGGGCCACCAGGGGCTCAGCAGCGGCCAGGTTAAAAGCTTACAACACACACACGTATACACACATACCTTCTTGTTGAGTGTGTCCAGGGCAGCCTCTGCTTAGGCCACCACCAGGAGCTCAGCAACAACCAGGTTGAAGCTTACAACACACACACATATACACACACATACCTTCTTGTTGAGCGTGTCCAGGACAGCCTCTGCTTGGGCCACCAGGGGCTCAGCAGCGGCCAGGTTAAAAGCTTACAACACACACACGTATACACACATACCTTCTTGTTGAGCGTGTCCAGGGCAGCCTCTGCTTGGGCCACCACCACCAGGGGCTCAGCAACAACCAGGTTAAAGCTTACTACACACACACGTATACACACATACCTTCTTGTTGAGCGTGTCCAGGGCAGTCTCTGCCTGTGCCACCACCACCAGGAGCTCAGCAACAACCAGGTTGAAGCTTACAACACACACATATACACACACATACCTTCTTGTTGAGCGTGTCCAGGGCAGCCTCTGCTTGGGCCACCACCAGGGGCTCAGCAACAACCAGGTTACAGCTTACAACACACACACAAGTATACACACATACCTTCTCGTTGAGCGTGTCCAGGGCAGCCTCTGCTTGGGCCACCACCAGGGGCTCAGCAACAACCAGGTTGAAGCTTACAACACACACACGTATACACACATACCTTGTTGTTGAGCGTGTCCAAGGAAGCCTCTGCTTGGGCCACCACCAGGGGCTCAGCAACAACCAGGTTAAAGCTTACAACACACACACGTATACACACACATACCTTCTTGTTGAGCGTGTCCAGGGCAGCATCTGCTTGGGCCAACACCAGGGGCTCAGCAACAACCAGGTTAAAGCTTACAACACACACACACGTATACACACATACCTTCTTGTTGAGCGTGTCCAGGGCAGCCTCTGCTTGGGCGACCAGCGGCTCAGCAGCGGCCAGGTCACGCTCACAGTTGGCCTGCTTCTCTGATACCTCCGTGGCGATGACCGCACACTTTTCGGCCTCCACTTGCGCGGCAGCTGCGGTGTTGTGCGCGTTATGTTTTTTGATGAGTATGAAGCTACGCATGTGACAATAAGCATATGAGTGCTGCGGTGTTGTGCGCGTTATATTCCTTATTTTGTATGAAGCTAAGTACGTGACAACGCTCACATGAGTTGTGCGGCAGCTGCGGTGTTGTGCGTTATATTTATTGATGCGTATGAAGCTATGTACGTGACAATAACTGTATGAGTGTGCGGCAGCTGCGGTGTTGTGCGCGTTATATTCCTTATTTTGTATGAAGCTACGTACGTGACAACGCTCACATGAGTCATGCGGCAGCTGCGGTGTTGTGCACGTTATGTTTTTTGATACGTACGTGACAATGACATATGAGTGTGCGGCAGCTGCGGTGTTGTGCACGTTACATTCCTTGTTTCGTACGAGTACATACATGGCAATAACCGTATGAGTGCGCGGCAGCTGCGTTGTGGGGTGTTATCAATGCAGTGCTGTCAGCATTTGCTTGTGCAGAAGCGTGACAAACTATGGTGTGATGAGTGCAGCAGCTGCGGTGTGGGGTGTTATCAGTGCAGTGCTGTCAGCATTTGCTTGTGCAGAAGCGTGACAAATTATGGTGTGATGAGTGCAGCAGCTGCGGTGTGGGGTGTTATCAGTGCAGCGCTGTCAGCATTTGCTTGTGCAGAAGCGTGACAGATTATCGTGTGATGAGTGCAGCAGCTGCGGTGTGGGGTGTTATCAGTGCAGCGCTGTCAGCATTTGCTTGTGCAGAAGCGTGACAGATTATCGTGTGATGAGTGCAGCAGCTGCGGTGTGGGGTGTTATCAATGCAGCGCTGTCAGCATTTGCTTGTGCAGAAGCGTGACAAATTATCGTGTGGAAAGTGCTGCAGCTGCGGTGTGGGGTGTTATCAGTGCAGCGCTGTCAGCATTTGCTTGTGCAGAAGCGTGACAAACTATGGTGTGATGAGTGCAGCAGCTGCGGTGTGGGGTGTTATCAATGCAGCGCTGTCAGCATTTGTTTGTGCAGAAGCGTGACAAATTATCGTGTGGAAAGTGCTGCAGCTGCGGTGTGGGGTGTTATCAGTGCAGCGCTGTCAGCATTTGCTTGTGCAGAAGCGTGACAAAGTATCGTGTGATGAGTGCTGCAGCTGTGCCATGCGGTGCTTGCCTTTGTAACGGGTTTCAGTGCAGGAGTGTCTTTGTCTCAGTGCAGGTGTGTGTGTCTTTGTCTCAGTGCAGGTGTGCGTGTCTTTGTCTCAGTGCAGGTGTGTGTGTCTTTGTCTCAGTACAGGTGTGTGCCTTTGTCTCAGTGCAGGTGTGTGTGTCTTTGTCTCAGTGCAGGTGTGTGTGTCTTTGTCTCAGTGTAGGTGTGTGTGTCTTTGTCTCAGTGCAGGTGTGTGTCTTTGTCCCAGTGCAGGTGTGTGCCTTTGTCTCAGTGCAGGTGTGCGTATCTTTGTCTCAGTGCAGGTGTGCGTGTTTTTGTCTCAGTACAGATGTGCGTGTCTTTGTTCAACTCTACACGGCAGCAACTGCTTTAGTAACCGTTGCCCAGTACTGGCCTAACAAATGCAAAGGCTACCTCAGGAGGCTGCTGACAGTACTTCATTTATGGGGGTACTGTCTTATTTATGGTGGCTGGTACCGTTGGACCCTTCACTATCAATGAATCATTGAAAGTGAAGGAGAGCGCTTTGGCCGTGACTTCAGCGGGACATCAGATCATCCGCAGTTCTGGGCACCCACCATTTTCTGCGTTGACCTTCTCCTTCTCAACGCCTACTTGCTCTGCGAATGTGTTGGCCCCTGCCACCTTCTGCTCGACCTCCACAGCCATCAGCTTGGCATTCTCCATCAGCACATCCACCTCTCCTTGCACCTGTATATGTGTGTATGCGTGTATGCATGCATGCATGCATGTGTATGTGTGTGTGTATGCGTGTATGCATGCATGCATGTGTATGTGTATGTATGTGTGTGTGTGTGTGTTGGTTGCCAATAAGTACAACCATCAGCACATCCACCTCGCCTTGCACCTGTGTATGTGTGTATGCGTGTATGCGTGTATGCATGTGTGTATGTGTGTGTATGTGTGTGCGTACGTACGTGTGTGTGTATGAGTATGGTGTGCCGAGAAGTACAACCATATCCTTGCAATAAGCGTACGCTGCAGACAGCTGAACGTTGCTGAGGCACACGTGCTGAGATGGTCGTCCCCACGCCAAAGTCACCCCAAACAGTGCCAATAAGCTGTTCACCCAATTTAAAGCCCCCTATAGCTCATCTGAATGCTAAATACTTGATTTTTCTATCTAAAACATTGACATTTTCTGGAGATTTGGCAGTCCAGTATATGTGTGTGTACTTTGCCAGTAATATGCACCCACTTTGGCAGGGGAAAGGTGCATTTCTTAAGTTGCCCCGATCGACCTTTGCTTCTGGATTTAGACATTATAAATGTTGTATAACAATGCTGCAAGGTCGAGTTTGGGGCAGGGATACTGGGAAAGCCGGCAAGTGGGAGGCACTCACACAAGGGACACAGGGGAAAAAGGCAGAAAAGTCTGTCGCTCCATACCTGCTGCGAGTTTCAGCCTGGTTTCTGCTCTCAGAGTTGCGGGGTTAAATGTAGCTAAGTATAAAATTGAAATAGGGCCAATCGGTGGCCTAGTTGAATTTTGGTACAAATTTTGTAGCAAGACAGTGCAGTAATTTTTGCCTGTGCTTTTCCGGTTCCATATAAAATTCCCACATTCACACCAGAGTTGCGGTCTGAATTCACATTCTGGGGCGCTGATTTCGCATTCAAGCCCTATAAAATGTACAGGGCATAGATTGGTTCAGTGTGTGAGCAATGGTGTCTGTTTTTGACCCCTGACATATTTTTGAAATTTTATTGCGAGCCACCCACTGGGTCTTTCCGCCTGCTTTCTTTGCAGACAAGTTAAGAAAAAATCAAGCTGTCCAACACAACTTTCAGCTCCCAAAACGGTGGAGTGGTTGGGGATATATGCCCAATTTAGGGGTATTGGCTCTATTTGCCCGGTGGG
>Ga0307947_1001902_pt1 | contig 16652 bp, 24 predicted proteins | sample OrgLakmetagen232_FD_201840 | JGI IMG/M metagenome (GOLD analysis project Ga0307947, IMG submission 201840) | Saline water microbial communities from Organic Lake, Antarctica - #232 | ecosystem: Environmental > Aquatic > Non-marine Saline and Alkaline > Saline | place: Antarctica: Organic Lake...
TGGTAGTGTAACATCACTGCTGGTAATCTAACATCACTGCTGGTAATCTAACATCACTGCTGGTAATCTAACATCACTGCTGGTAATCTAACATCACTGCTGGTAATCTAACATCACTGCTGGTAACTCAACATCACTGCTGGTAATGTAACATCACTGCTGGTAATCTAACATCATTGCTGGTAATCCAACATCATTGCTGGTAATCTAACATCACTGCTAGTAATCTAACATCGCTGCTGGTAATGTAACATCACTGCTGGTAGTGTAACATCACTGCTGGTAATCTAACATCACTGCTGGTAATCTAACATCACTGCTGGTAATCTAACATCACTGCTGGTAATCTAACATCGCTGCTGGTAATCTAACATCGCTGCTGGTGATGTAACATCACTGCTGGTAATCCAACATCACTGCTGGTAATCCAACATTACTGCTGGTAAATCCAACATTACTGCTGGTAATGTACATGCTGTATTCCCACACAGCCCCAAGGAGGACTCCAAACACATTTGACAAATACGCCTCGATGCGGGAGTCTCCGCTTTACCACACAGCGCTAAAAATGCTGCTGTTGACGTGTGCGTGCACGTGGTGTTCTTTACAGCTTAACAAAGGAAAACTGAACACTAATCTGACCCAACAGCCTCAATGCGGGAATCTCATCTTGAACACACAGTGCCCAAAATGCTGCTGTTGACGTGTGCGTGCACGTGGTATTCTTTGCAGCTTAACAAAGGAAAAGTGAACACTAATCTGACCCAACAGCCTCTATGCAGGAATCTCATCTTGAACACACAGTGCCAAAAATGCTGCTGTTGACGTGTGTGTGCATTTAATTTTCCTCGCACAGCCCCAAGAAGGATTGGTCAAGGCCGAAGCTACTGCTATGGAAAGCCAGGAGGAGATAGCCACTTTTGCTTGCTTCACGCGCACCATCGCAGGTGTGCGTGTGTGCATGCGTGTGTATGTGTGTGCGCGCATGTGTGTCTGTGCGCCTGTGTGTGTATGTGTTTGTGTGTGAGTGTGTGTGTGTGTACGGGCTGGTTGTGTGTGTGTGTGTATGTGTTTGTGTGTGTGTGTGCGGGCTGGTTGTGCGCGCATGTGTGTCTCAGCGCGTGGGCGTCTTGATGTGTTTATTTATTTACGCTAGGATAGTGCTAGCTTAATCACATCACTGCTAACCCAGCTAAGCTGACGTACAGTCACGCAGCACTGTTGCTTTTTGTCTGTGTGTGTACGTGTGCTGTGGCTGTGGCTGTATATGTTTAGGGTTGGCCAGAACCATAAATACACGGAGTATATACGAATGCTGGCAGGGAGATCTCCAAATATACGGTCATATACGGTGCATATATACGGTTTTGGCTAACCCTATATTATATGTGTGTGTACGTGGTGACATCACCATATATATACGGTGAATATACAGTATTTTCGGCAGGGAAATCTCCAAATATACAATCGTACACGGTACATGTTATACAGTTATGGCCAACGTTAGTCTTGCACAAAATGCGTGGGTCTCTAAGAATGTGATTTGCAGCGATGGCGGTCGCAGCTGCGGGCTGAATTCAGGGCACACACACACACACACACACACACATATACACACACACACACACTTGGGTCAATGCACTTGAAGCACTCAGAATCTGTGTAAAACAGAAACGGGCATACGTGTTCATTTTTTGTTTCCTATTGCATGCCTACGTGCGTTGCAGCAATGGCAGTGGCCGCTGCGTGCCGGCAAGCAGCCATGCACGACTGGGCCTACGAGCAGATCACAGTGAGTTGTTGCAGTGTACACAAACTGTGCATTGCTCAGGCGTAGAAGTAGCCAATCTTGCCGTATGGGCCATTGTAGGGCATTGTTGGCCATTGTAGGGCATTGTAGGCCATTGTTGGCCGTAGGCCGTGTGGGCCATTGCAGGGCATTGTAGGCCATTGTTGGCCGTAGGCCGTGTGGGCCATTGTAGGCCATTGTCAGGTAAAATTAGAGTGCATGACAGGGCCCAGGCCTTATAGCCCTTGTCAAGTAAAAATAGAGTGCGTGACGGGGCCCAGGCCTTATAGCAGAGTGACCTCTAAGTTTAGAAGCAGTTGAAATTTGAAGTCCGCCCTCAAATCCAAAAACACTCGGCATGCAGTGTATGGCATGTATAGGATTTTGTGGCTGCAGTATTCCCTCATCCACCTGCACCGTGACCGCCACACACAAGGCCCAGCACCACCCACAAACACCCTCACACTTTGTATGTTATTCACACTTACACACACACACACACGCGTGAGGAAGCATGTGTGGCATGTGTTGCAACTGTAGGACCTCCTCATTCGCCTGTATCGTGACCACCACACACTTTCTATGTTATTTACGCTTACACACATACACACGCGTGAGGAAGCATGTGTGGCATGAAGAAGCATGTGTGGCATGTGTTGCAACTGTAGGACCTCCTCATACGCCTGTATCGTGACCACCACACACCCGGCACCTCTGACAAGCCAGATGCCCCTGGCTCAGACATGCGAGGGGCATGTCTTGTGCTGGCCATCACGCGCATGGCAGAAGGCATGGCTGCAGGTTGGTGTGTGTGTGTGTTCTTGTTTGGGTACGTAAGTAGTGCTTCTTTGCTTGTGCTGGCCATCACGTGCATGGCAGAAGGCATGGCTGCAGGTTGGTATGTGTGTGTGTGTTCTTGTTTGGGTACGTAAGTAGTGCTTCTTTGCTTGCGCTGGCCATCACGCGCATGGCAGAAGGCATGGCTGCATGTTTGTTGTGTGTGTATATTCTCATTTTGTGTTTGTGTGGGTGTGTATTGCTTCTTTGCTTATACGTACATGCCCATGTGCATGGATGAGATAAATCCTGTTTTGTGTTCCCAATCGTACAACAATGCTTAGCTTGAATGTATCCATGCAACTCAAACCATGTGTCCAGACATCGTATCGTTGCATGTGAATCAACAACTCTATATGCATAACGTGCGCACACCCACAACACACACGGCCAACACACACACACACACACGCACACCCACTCATCCACACACCCACACACAACAAACATAATTTCACCCACACACACACACACACACAGGGGCCGCGCCCGTCAGTGTGCAGTCCGACCTGCAAGTCCGGTTGTTGGCCTTGTTCAGTGACCTGGGCATGCGTGTGCGTGTTGGGGGACCTGGGGTAGTGTCAGCCATGGGGAACCTGCTGCCTGCAGTAGCTGCTTCGTGTGAGGGTCTGGCAGCTGCGCGCGCTGCAGAGATGCAGCTCGAACAGCAGGAGGAGCGGCAAGGAGACGCACAGGAGGATGCGCTGCAGCAGACCCAGCAGCTGGGGGTCGCTGCGAGCAGCCGCTTCAACTACGACGACTTTGCGCGTGCGCAGAGGGAAGACGGTGTGCGCATCAAGGTGCGTGTGTGTGTGCGTGTGCTTGAGTGAGTGTGTATGTGCGCAGTGTGGGGTCAGCCGCGAGCAGCCGCTTCAACTACCACGACGACTTTGCGCGTGCGCTGAGGAGGAGGGCGGTGTGCGCATCAAGGTGCGTGTGTGTGTGTGTGCGTGTGCTTGAGTGAGTGTGTGTATATGCGCGGTGTGGGGTCAGCCGCGCGCAGCCGCTTCAACTACGACGACGACTTTGCGCGTGCGCTGAGGAGGAGGACGTCGTGCGCATCAAGGTGCGTGTGTGTGTGCATGTGCTTGAGTAAGTGTGTGTACGTGCGCGGTGTGGGGTCAGCCGCAAGCAGCCGCTTCAACGACTACGACGACTTTGCGCGTGCGCTGAGGAGAAGGACGTCGTGCGCATCAAGGTGCGTGTGTGTGTGTGTGCGTGTGCTTGAGTGAGTGTGTGTATATGCGCGGTGTGGGGTCAGCCGCGCGCAGCCGCTTCAACTACGACGACGACTTTGCGCGTGCGCAGAGGGAAGACGGTGTGCGCATCAAGGTGCGTGTGTGTGTGTGCATGTGCTTGAGTAAGTGTGTGTACGTGCGCGGTGTGGGGTCAGCCGCAAGCAGCCGCTTCAACGACTACAACGACTTTGCGTGTGTGCAGAGAAGAAGGACGGTGTGCACATCAAGGTGCGTGTGCTTGAGTATGTGTGTGTATATGCGTGGTGTGGGGTCAGCCGTGAGCAGCCGCTTCAACTACGACGACTTTGCGCGTGCGCAGAGGGAAGACATTGTGCGCATCAAGGTGCGTGTGTGTGTGCGTGTGCTTGAGTGAGTGTGTGTATGTGCGCAGTGTGGGGTCAGCCGCGCGCAGCCGCTTCAACTACCACAAATTTGCGCGTGCGCTGAGGAGGAGGACGTTGTGCGCATCAAGGTGCGTGTGTGTGTGTGCGTGTGCTTGAGTGAGTGTGTGTATATGCGCGGTGTGGGGTCAGCCGCGCGCAGCCGCTTCAACTACGACGACGACTTTGCGCGTGCGCAGAGGGAAGACGGTGTGCGCATCAAGGTGCGTGTGTGTGTGTGCGTGTGCTTGATTGAGTTTGTGTACGTGTATGGTGTGGGGTCAGCCGTGAGCAGCCGCTTCAACTACCACAAATTTGCGCGTGCGCTGAGCACGAGGACGTTGTGCGCATCAAGGTGCGTGTGTGTGTGCGTGTGCTTGATTGAGTTTGTGTACGTGTATGGTGTGGGGTCAGCCGTGAGCAGCCGCTTCAACTACCACAATTTTGCGCGTGCGCTGAGCACGAGGACGTTGTGCGCATCAAGGTGCGTGTGTGTGTGTGCGTGTGCTTGATTGAGTTTGTGTACGTGTGCGGTGTGGGGTCAGCCGTGAGCAGCCGCTTCAACTACCACAATTTTGCGCGTGCGCTGAGCACGAGGACGTTGTGCGCATCAAGGTGCGTGTGTGTGTGCGTGTGCTTGATTGAGTTTGTGTACGTGTGCGGTGTGGGGTCAGCCGTGAGCAGCCGCTTCAACTACCACAATTTTGCGCGTGCGCTGAGGAGGAGGACGTTGTGCGCATCAAGGTGCGTGTGTGTGTGCGTGTGCTTGAGTGAGTGTGTATGTGCGTGGTGTGGGGTCAGCCGCGAGCAGCCGCTTCAACTACGACGACTTTGCGCGTGCGCAGAGGGAGGACGTTGTGCGCATCAAGGTGCGTGTGTGTGTGCGTGTGCTTGAGTGAGTGTGTGTACGTGCGCGGTGTGGGGTCAGCCGCAAGCAGCCGCTTCAACGACTACGACGACTTTGCGCGTGCGCAGAGGGAAGACGGTGTGCGCATTAAGGTGCGTGTGTGTGCGTGTGCTTGAGTGAGTGTGTGTACGTGCGCGGTGTGGGGTCAGCCGCGCGCAGCCGCTTCAACTACAACTTTGCGCGTGTGCAGAGGGAAGACGGTGTGCGTGTGCTTGAGTGAGTGTGTGTATGTGCGCGGTGTGGGGTCAGCCGTGAGCAGCCGCTGCAACTACTACAACGACTTTGCGCGTGCACAGAGGAGGAGGGCGGTGTGCGCATCAAGGTGCGTGTATGTGCGTGTGCTTGAGTGAGTGTGTGTATGTGCGCACTGTGGGTCAGCCGTGAGCAGCCGCTTCAACTACCACGACTTTGCACGTGCGCTGAGGAGGAGGACGTTGTGCGCATCAAGGTGCGTGTGTGTGTGTGCGTGTGTTTGAGTGAGTGTGTGTATGTGCGTGGTGTGTGGTGTGGGGTCAGCCGCGAGCAGTTGCTTCAACTACCACGACGATTTTGCGCGTGCACAGAGGAGGAGGGTGGTGTGCGCATCAAGGTGCGTGTGCGCGTGTGTATGTTTTAATTAGGTGCATGGGAAATAGCTGCTGCATGCAAAAACTCAGCACATGCAAAGAGGGAGGAGGATGTGCATGAAGATGTTTGTGTGTTTGTGTGTGTGTGTGTTTTGTGCGTGTGTGTGTGTTATGTACTTGTGTGCTGCATCTAGCCATGCAGTGAGTTCCTCAAATTCCTCCTTCATCAAGCCAGCAACCACCCGCACACCTCATCTGCTCCTTTGTTCTGTATGCAGCTCTTACGCAACCTGTGGCTGCCCTCAAGCTATACAACGATTCCCTAGCTAAACAAACCTCGTTCAGCGAGCATCTCCCCTGATGTTCGTGCTCCTTTATTCCGTGCGCAGCTGCTACGCAACCTGTGGCTGCACCCAAGCTATGAACAACTCCCTAGCTAAAAAACAACAACAAGCAAGCATTCCCCGTCTTGCTCATGCTCCTTTGTTCCGTGTGCAGCTCCTACGCAACCTGTGGCTGCACCCAAGCTATGAACAACTCCCTAGCTAGAAATAACAACAAGCGAGCATTTTCCGACATGCTTGTGCTCCTTTGTTCCGTGTGCAGCTCCTACGCAACCTGTGGCTGCACCTGGCAGTCCACCAATTGGCTGCACCCTCCGCCTCTCCTGTGTGGAGGTCCGCTGCAGGACAGGTCGCCATTCACACTCCGCTGCTGCTGGTGGGCTTGGACCATGGCAGCAGTGAGGACGTGGCGGAGCGGCTCAAGGTGAGCGTGCTTTTGGAGGGTTGGAGTGTGTGTGTGTGTGTGTGTGCGCGTTCGTTTGGGTTGGAGTGTGTGTGTGTGCGTGCGTTTGGGTTGGAGTGTGTGTTTGTGTGTGTGTGTGTTAGTGTGAGTGTGTGTGTGTGTGTGTGTGGACAGGTCGCCATTCACACTCCGCTGCTGCTGGTGGGCTTGGACCATGGCAGCAGTGAGGACGTGGCGGAGCGGCTCAAGGTGAGCGTGCTGTTGGAGGGTTGGAGTGTGTGTGTGTGTGCGCGTTCGTTTGGGTTGGAGTGTGTGTGTGCGTGCGTTTGGGTTGGAGTGTGTGTTTGTGTGTGTGTGTTAGTGTGAGTGTGTGTGTGTGTGTGTGTGGACAGGTCGCCATTCACACTCCGCTGCTGCTGGTGGGCTTGGACCATGGCAGCAGTGAGGACGTGGCGGAGCGGCTCAAGGTGTGCGTGCTTTTTGAGGGTTGGGGTGTGTGTGTGTGTGTGTGTGTGTGTATGTGTGTGTATGTGTGTGTGTGCGCGCGTTCGTTTGGGTTGGAATGTGTGTTTGTGTGTGTGCGTGTGTGTGTGGTTGTATGTGCGTGTGAGTGTGTGTGTTTGTGTGTGTGTGTGTGTGTGTGTGCACGTGCGTTTGGGTTGGAGTGCGTGTGTGTGCGTGCGTTTGGGTTGGATTGTGTGTGTGCATTTGGGTTGGAGTGTGTGTGTGCGGTTGTGTCAATGGGTGTGTGCATGTGTGCGTAGCAGGTGCAGGGATGTGAGCATACTGTTGTTGTGTGTATAGGGGTCAAGGTTTAGGTTTTTTTTAGGGTTAGCCGTGTGCGTGTGCTTGTGCGTATGTGTGCGTATGCATATGTTTGTGTGTGTGTGTGCTTACACCTGTCAACTTCTTCTTTCCAGAAATGTGAGCATGTGCGCATACGTTCACGCACGCGCACACAGGCACACCCACCCACCCCCTCTCACAAACACACACACACACACGCACACACACACACACGCACACACACACAAACACACACACACACACATGTGCACACGTGCACACACACACACACACGCACACAGGTTGAATTAGGCCCTCGCCTTGCACGCGCTGGCCCTGCTGCTGACCCCGCTGCTCTGCGCTCCTCCCTCCTAGGTAAGAGCTCGTGTCTTTCACAATTAGAAGATGCAAGTCAAAAGCACGCTTTTGGGCCGCATAATCCTTGATGTCTCCGATCTCGTACAGACGCATCAGGGCAGCACTCCTGTAGTGCGGATTGCACGCTTCAACGTACGGTATCTCATCGAGCACCTGAATTCAGGCTTGGGAATTTTAAACCTGCTGCTCTGCACTCTGCCCTTCTAGGCGAGGGTGCATGACAGTCACGAATAAAGGCGTGTGTGTGTGCGTGTGTGTATGTGTGCATGTGTGTATGTTCTTACATGCTGTTCCTGCTGCTCTGCGCTCTTTTCAGCTTAGTAGGAAAACATGACGGTCACAAAGTGAATGTGCAAGCAACTATGCAACCAAGGTGTAGGTTATTTTAGCCTGCTGCTCTGCTTCACCCTTTCCTTTTAGGTAAGAAAAGCGTGGCTATCACATATAAAACTTGCGGGTGATTCTGTGTTCATGGTGTGGTGTTTTTAGCCTGCTGCTCTGCTTAACCCTTTCCTTTTAGGTGAGAAAAGCGTGGCTATCATATATAAAACTTGTGAGTGACTGTGTGTTCATGGTGTGGGTTTTATTTGGCCTGTTGCTCTGCTTAACCCTTTCCTTTTAGATGAGAAAAGCGTGGCTATCACTTATAAAACCTGTGAGTGACTGTGTGTACATGGTGTGGGTTTTATTTGGCCTGCTGCTCTGCTTAACCTTTTCCTTTTAGGTGAGAAAAGCGTGGCTATCACATATAAAACTTGTGGGTGACTGTGTGTTCATGGTGTGGGTTTTATTTGGCCTGCTGCTCTGCTTAACCCTTTTTTTTAGGTGAGAAAAGCGTGGCTATCATATATAAAACTTGTGAGTGACTGTGTGTTCATGGTGTGGGTTTTATTTGGCCTGCTGCTCTGCTTTACTCTTTCCTTTTAGATGAGAAAAGCGTGGCTATCACATATAAAACCTGTGAGTGACTGTGTGTACATGGTGTGGGTTTTATTTGGCCTGCTGCTCTGCTTAACCCTTTCCTTTTAGGTGAGAAAAGCGTGGCTATCACATATAAAACTTGTAAGTGACTGTGTGTTCATGGTGTGGGTTTTATTTGGCCTGCTGCTCTGCTTAACCCTTTTCTTTTAGGTGAGAATAGCGTGGCTATCACATATAAAACCTGCGGGTGACTGTGTGCTCAAGGTGAGGGGGATTGTTTTGGCCGGCTGCTCTGCGCTCCTGCCTTGGTTTTTTACATATGTTCTGACTTCACACACCCATGCACACATACACACACACATACACACACGCACATACACACATGCTCTGTTCTGGGGATAGCAGCAGGCATCACACTCTGAGCAGAGCCTGTAAAAGACAACACGTGTCGCGCTTGTCACACACACACACACACACATACACACACACTACACACTTCACACACACGCACACACACACACAAAACACTCTCACTCTGTCCCTCCAGGCACGTATGGCATGGCCACAGAATCAGCGGGCGCCATGCTCCCAGCAGAGCCTGCAAAGAGGGCACACCTTCTGCTCGTGGCTACGTGCGAACTGGCAAGGGCCGCCCTGGCACCTTTGCCACAGCCAGGTGCGTGATGCATGGCTATTTGTGTGTGTGCATGTGTGTGTGTGTGTGTGTGCGTGTGCGTGTGTGTGTGTGCATGTGTGTGTGCATTTTTGTGCATGTGTGTGTGTGAGTGTGTTTTGGTGTATTTAGAGGTTCATCAAAACGCGGTACTGTGCCCAGGACATAGGAAAGCATGCAGACATAAACAGACTCACGCATGTATACTCCTACACTCACACGCACACACACGCACACGCACACACACGTGTATGCACACACATACACTCACAAACACGCGCACACGTGCACACAGGCGCACCCAAACGCGCACGCACTCAAAACACACACGCGCAAACGCACACAAACGCGCACACACACACACCACTCACAGGAGAGCGTTGCCCCTTGGCCACCACCCTGGCTTACCTTGAAGTCTCAAGGCCTGGGTCAGAGGACAGCGTTTGGTTTGAGCTGCTTGTACGTCGCACTTTCGAGCGCCTGCTCAACAACGTGGCCTCGACACGTTCTGCAGCGGTAAGACGGCTGTGGTTTGGTAGGAAGGAGCTGGAGTGCGTATACATTGTACGTGTTAGACCTTGCTCAACGACGTGGCCTCGACACGTGCTGCAGCGGTAAGATGGCTGTGGTTTGGTAGGAACGAGCTGGAGTGCGTATACATTGTACGTGTTAGACCTTGCTCAACGACGTGGCCTTGACACGTGCTGCAGCGGTAAGATGGCTGTGGTTTGGTAGGAAGGAGCTGGAGTGCGTATACAATCGTATGTTGAGCCCCTGCTCAACGATCTTTGCGTCTATGGGCGACAAGGCATGTGTAGGTAGTTGAGCTGGGCAAGAAGTGCTGCTGCTGAGTGCACTGCTTAATTATAAAGGCCTATACTTGTGATGCTAATCAGTAAGGCGTGTGTGGGTAGGAACATTGGAGAAGGAGTGCTGCTGCTGAGTGCATTGCTTGAATAGAAAGGCCTCGACCTGTGCTGCTAATCAGTAAGGTGTGTGTGGGTAGGAAAATCGGAGAAGGAATGCTGCTGCTGAGTGCATTGCTTGAATAGAAAGGCCTCGACCTGTGCTGCTAATCAGTAAGGTGTGTGTGGGTAGGAAAATCGGAGAAGGAATGCTGCTGCTGAGTGCATTGCTTGAATAGAAAGGCCTCGACCTGTGCTGCTAATCAGTAAGGCGTGTGTGGGTAGGCAAATCGGAGAAGGAGTGCTGCTGCTGAGTGCATTGCTTGAATAGAAAGGCCTCGACCTGTGCTGCTAATCAGTAAGGTGTGTGTGGGTAGGAAAATCAGAGAAGGAATGCTGCTGCTGAGTGCACTGCTTGAATAGAAAGGCCTCAACCTGTGCTGCTAATCAGTAAGGCGTGTGTGGGTAGGAAAATCAGAGAAGGAATGCTGCTGCTGAGTGCACTGCTTGAATAGAAAGGCCTCGACCTGTGCTGCTAATCAGTAAGGCGTGTGTGGGTAGGAAAATCGGAGAAGGAATGCTGCTGCTGAGTGCACTGCTTGAATAGAAAGGCCTCGACCTGTGCTGCTAATCAGTAAGGCGTGTGTGGGTAGGAAAATCGGAGAAGGAATGCTGCTGCTGAGTGCGCTGCTTAGATAGAAAGGCCTCGACCTGTGCTGCTAATCAGTAAGGTGTGTGTGGGTAGGAAAATCGGAGACAGAATGCTGCTGCTGAGTGCATTGCTTAAATTGAAAGGCCTCGACCTGTGCTGCTAATTAGTAAGGCGTGTGTGGGTAGGAAAATCAGAGAAGGAATGCTGCTGTTGAGTGCTTTGCTTGAATAGAAAGGCCTCGACTTGTGCTGCTTGGCGGCCAGGCTTATATGGATATCAGAGGAGAAAGTGATGCCGGTGATGCTGCTGAGTTTTAAAGCTCGACGTTGCTGCCCTAAATAGTACATAGGGATGGCCAGGACTGTACATAATTTACATTGTATATGACCGTACAATATTTGCACCGTATATGACTGCATACAATTTGCATTGTGTATGACTGTATACAAGTTGCACCGTATATGACTGTATACAATTTGCACCGTATATGACTGCATACAATTTGCATTGTGTATGACTGTATACGATTTGCACCGTATATGACTGTTTACAATTTGCACCATGTATGACTGTATACAATTTGCACCGTGTATGACTGTATATTTGGTGATTTCCCTGCCAAGAATGCCATAAATACACTGTATATGTATATATGTATATATGTGGCCAACCCTGAGAGTATGTCATTAGGATGGCTGCCATGCATTACATGCAGGGCTTACGAGGTAGCCTCATTTTCTGAAGAAATTGCTACAAGCACACATACCACATACACACACGCACACAAATGCATGGACACGCACACACACACACACACACACACACACACACACACACACACACACACACACACACACATCACACACATGCATGGACACGTACCCCACGTGCATGAACAACACACAAATCACACACACGCATGACACACGTGCAGGCTGCCAACGCGTCCTCTTCAAAGGCAAATGCGGACACAGAGAGCAGTGTGGAGGCCCGCTGCGCTGCGTGCGTGGACGGCTTGACAGTGACCCTGATCGAGCATTTGGGAAACATAGGGGGCCACGAAACTGGATCCCCTCCCAAGGTACAACCCACACCCGCACACACACACACGCACACGCACACAATCCACACCTGCACACATACACACACGCACACACACCAAAGACATGTATGCGTACACACGCACGCACACGTACACACACACACACACCAAAGACATGTACGCGTACACACGCACGCACACGCAACACGCACGCACACACACACACACGTGGACACACACACATACACACACACACACACACAGAGAAAGACACTCCATGAAGATGTTCATGTTTGCAAGCACTAACTGTGTACACTTTCTCGATTGTAGAGGTCTCCTTGAGAATACATGCTTTGTTACTAAGGTGAACGGCACAGCGCAGCTGGACGCTACTTATCAGATGCAATCACAGTTTCTTGTTAACACGTTCATGCATGTATGCATCACCAACACCTAGAAGTGCGCACATCTCGTGTACAGAACGCACACACATACACACAGACAGACGCACACACAGACACACACACAGACACACACACAGACACACACAGACACACACACAGGTGGCCGCTGTATAGGTGTGCACGTACACTTACAAACTTTTTTCACTATTTGCATGGCACAGACAGCACGTTCACACAGAGACACACACGCACACACACAGACACACACACGCAGACACAGACACTTAGAAATGTATTCACCATGTGTATGGTACAGACACAGCACGCACACACACACAAACAATAATGCACACACACACACACGCACACACACACACACAAACGATAACGCACACACACTGCACACACACAGGTGGCCGCTGTGTCTGAAGCGCTGCTGCAAAAGCTGCTGCTGCTATACCCCCACACCCACTGGAGCCCGCAGTGCATGCTGGCCCTGCTGGGCATGCTGGAAGCAGAGGAGGGAGACTGGCCACTGGTGAGTAGTACCTGCATGTGTGTGTCCATGTGTGTCTGTGTGTCTGTGTGTGTGTGCGTGTGTGTGTGTGTGTGTGTGCGCGCCTTGGTGCTGTTGTCGTTCACGGCTGCGGTGTTGTTGTGGGTTGGGTGCTGGGAGCAAAGGAGGGCGGCCTGCCGCTGCTGAGGAAGGGGACTGGAGTGTCGAAAGCACTGAGGATTATATGCACAGCTAACCGTTCGCCCTCCTCTGCCTTCAGCATTTAACACATACAACCACACACTGTGGGGGGTGTGGCAATTAACACACTGTGTGGTTGTATGTGTTAAATGCTGAAGGCAGAGGAGGGTGAATGACCTGGTAGCAACATGCTTGCTTTGGTCATTTTTCTGCATTTGTGAATGTGTGCGTGCAGGGTCTACTGAGCCCAAGACCAACTCCAAGGGCACCACAGTGGTGTAGAAATTGCTGCAGGCCTGGGCGTATGTCTGTGTGCTTTGGTCGTACCTCTGCATTTGTGAATGTGCGCGTGCAGGGCCTACTGAAGCCCAAGACCAACTCCAAGGGCGCCACAGTGGTGTGGAAAATGCTGCAGTCCTGGGCGTATATCTGTGTGCTTTGCTTATGCCTCTGTATTTGTGAATGTGCGCGTGCAGGGCCTACTGAAGCCCAAGACCAACTCCAAGGACGCCACAGTGGTGTGGAAAGTGCTGCAGGCCTGGGCGTATATCTGTGTGCTTTGCTTATGCCTCTGTATTTGTGAATGTGCGCGTGCAGGGCCTACTGAAGCCCAAGACCAACTCCAAGGGCACCACAGTGGTGTGGAAAATGCTGCAGGCCTGGGTGTACGCTGCAGCTCTTGTCGCTCCTACACGCACAGGTTGGTATCAGAACTTCAGGATGGTTATGAACAATTGAAGAGCAATTGAAAAAGCTCACTTTTGGTTGCTGCACGTTCACACGTGTACAACAGCATTGCAATCGTGCCAGTAGGTCAGCTGCGTAGGATTTGGCGAGAGCTATCGCTGCTTGGCTCTGATTGCTCCTGCACGCATGCAGAAATGAGGTGACCTGAACACAGTTTTGCGCGTCAGACAAACATGCAAACTTGAGCATGATGACCTGAACACAAATTTGCGCGTCAGTCATACACCTCATCCGGGTTTGTCTGTGGGTGGTTGGGACGGTTGCGAGTGTGCAAGAAAGCACACATGCACAAACGCATACGCACAGACACATGTACGTGCTCATATACCACACCCTGATGCCGGTGCACGTGAAAACACACGCAATTACACACACATACACATGACACACCATACACATTCACACATAACACGACACACACATACACATTCACACACAACGCAACACACATGTACACATTCACACAAACCATGACACACACAGACACATTCACACACAACACGACACACACATACACATTCACACGCAACACGACACACACATACATTCACACAAAACACGACACACAGGTACACATTCATGCACAACACGACACACACAGACACATTCACACACAACATGACACACACACAGACACATTCACACGCAACACGACACACAGGTACACATTCACACACAACACGACACACACAGACACATTCACACACAACATAACACACACATACGCATACGCATACACACACACGTACACAGAGGCCATCCTACATCAGTTCCTTGGTCAAACAGCGCCTATAGCTCCCCTCAGCTCTCCTACCACTGCCACCTCTTTTTCTGCCTCTGCCTCCTCAGCAGCACTGCGTCGTGCGGTGAGTGTGTGTGTGTGTGTGTGTGTGTGTGAGTATGTGCGTGTGTGTGTGCTGTAACTTTTCAATTACACGTCAGGTGCACGATGGCGACGCTTTTGCAGAAGCACTGCGTCGTGCGGTGAGTGTGTGTGTGTGTGTGTGTGTGAGAGAGAGAGAGAGAGAGAGAGAGAGAGAGAGAGAGCGTGTGTGTGAGTGTGTGTGTGCTGTAACTTTTCAATTACACGTCAGGTGCACAATGGCGACGCTTTTGCAGCAGCACTGCGCTGCGGAATGTGGTTTAAAATGTGTGAACAATCAAGCTGCACTGTACAGGAAGTGTGATGCAGTTGCACTTTGTAACGTACACTCCAAACGCACAACAAGTGTATGATTTAGACGCTTATACAGTCGTACTGTGCCGTGCAGTGAGTAAGAGGTGTGCTTGTGCGTGTGTGTGCATGTTAATGTGTGTGTGCGTGTGCGTGTGCGTGTGCGTGTGCGTGTGCGTGTGCGTGTGCGTGTGCGTGTGTTTGCGTGTGCGTGTGCGTGTGCGTGTGCGTGTGCGTGTTCGTGTGCGTGTGTGTGTGCTATAGATGCATGATATATGTTTAACGGTAAGTGTATTTAATGGCAATGACCCCATGTACGCAAAACGAGTTGCAAGCTGCTGCGCACCCAAACAACCTGGCATGGAACACGCGCACACCCATACATCCGCATACACGCACATACACACATGCACGCACTAGGTATCAAGCATGTCACACACACACAAACACACACACACACGCACACACGCACACACACACACACATACACACACACACACATACACACTAGGTATCAAGCACGTCACACACATAATCAGATCTGCTGACCACCATTTCTGTCGCTCGCACGAAGTCTGGTGTTGCAAGCAGCAGCAGTGGCTCTGCACACACACACACACACACACACACACACATATTTACACACACCATATCACACATGCGCACACGCACGCTTTTGCACATGCAGGCCGATTTGCTGACCACCATAGCTGTAGCACGCAAAAAGTCTGGCACTGCACGCAGCAGCAGCGGCACCTCAGACAGCGTGCTGGCCCTGTGCAGGAAGCAGTACTACTCAGGTGTGTGTGTGTGTATGTGTGTGTATGTGTGTGTGTACGTTCGTGCGAACATGCGTGTGCATGTGCAAACGTGCGCTACCTGCTATGCAGGGATGCTGTTGTGCAATTGTGCTGTTGTGATTTGTGATATGTGACCTTGTTGTGAGCATAACAACATCTGTACAATAGCACATACTCACAGGCGTGCATGTGCCTTCCAGCACGGGAGTTGTGCTGGGCCTGGAGCACATGCAGTGGTAGTGCATGCATTGTGCCCTCCCCTGCCGACAAATGCTCTTTGTGTGTGTGTGTGATTTGCCACAGGAATTGTGCTGGGACTGCAGCACACGCAGTGGTAGTGCTTGCATTGTGTCCTCTCCTGCCGACAAATGCTGTGTGTGTGTGTGTGTGATTTGCCACAGGAGTTGTGCTGGGCCTGCAGCACACGCAGTGGTAGTGCTTGCATTGTGTCCTCCTCCTCCCTTGCCGACAAATGCTCTGTGTGTGTGATTTGCCACAGGAGTTGTGCTGGGCCTGCAGCACACGCAGTGGTAGTGCTTGCATTGTGTCCTTTACTGTTAGCACACGATAAGCGTGTGTGTGTGTGATCTGCCACAGGAGTTGTGCTGGGCCTGCAGCACACGCAACTGGATGAAGGGCATGACAGTGCACGCTCCTCCATTCGGAGGACACCCTTCCCTGCAGCAGCCCACAAAGTGGTCAAGGCCCTCGAAGCAGCGGTGAGTGTGTGTGTCTGTGCTGGTGTGTGTTTGTGACATGCTGTGGGTGCTTGTGTGGGTGCATGTGTGGGTGCATGTGTGTGTGTCTGTGCTGGTGTGTGTTTGTGACATGCTGTGGGTGCATGTGTGGGTGCATGTGTGGGTGCATGTGTGTGTGTCTGTGCTGGTGTGTGTTTGTGACATGCTGTGGGTGCATGTGTGGGTGCATGTGTGGGTGCATGTGTGGGTGCATGTGTGGGTGCATGTGTGGGTGCATGTGTGGGTGCATGTGTGGGTGCATGTGTGGGTGC
>Ga0307947_1001904_pt1:0-5000 | contig 16637 bp, 25 predicted proteins | sample OrgLakmetagen232_FD_201840 | JGI IMG/M metagenome (GOLD analysis project Ga0307947, IMG submission 201840) | Saline water microbial communities from Organic Lake, Antarctica - #232 | ecosystem: Environmental > Aquatic > Non-marine Saline and Alkaline > Saline | place: Antarctica: Organic...
GGGGCAAAAGGGGGTCCAATCCAAAAAATACACGTGACGTACAATACTTTTTTTTTCCCACCCTCCTGCACCACCCTTAATTATTGTTATTTGGAGGGAGCGGTAACATATTACTCATGAAACGGTGGTAAAATATATAATATTAATAGAAGGAGCGGTTCAGGCGTTTAGGGGGGCGGTAGCAAAAAATATGTATTGTTCAAGGTGACGAGCGGAGAGAATGCCCCCCGCTCCGCCTGCCCATTTCCCCCCAGACCCCGCCCGCCTGCAGCAGGCAAGAGCAGACCGGGATGAGTGAGAGGCAAAGGAGCGCAAGAACAAGAAGCAGCCATGCAGAACTCGCAAACCTTGGTTTGCCCCCACAGGAATGTACGGTTGGCACTGCATTGGCATTCTGTGGTTATGCAACTAATAAAGTTGACAGGGATGCAAGCATGCAGCAGGAATGCGCAGGCCCACGACGTGCACACACACACGCACACACACTCACACACACATACATATACACACATGCACACACAAATGCACAGGTGCACATACTCACACAGGTGCACACACGCGCAGATACACATGCAAATGCGCACACACGTGCACACACACACTCTCTCCAGCACCCTTGCACACACGCGCACACACTCATACACACACATGCACACACTCTCGCTATAGCACCCAAGCAGCACGCAAATCTAGCACACATATGCAGCAGCAGTAGCAGCAGTGACAGCAACAACAGCAAGAGTGACAGTGGCTTTCATTTCCTCCTTGATTTTGTGGGAGGTGAAGGTGGCCACACACAAACCCCCAGGGCTCCAAAAGCCCCTTTGAGAGGGGGTGGTTGCTGAATGTTACTATAAAATAAATAATTCTAGGGGGGTGGTTGCTGTTTTTTTTTTTTTCCAAGGGGGGTGGTGAGTACATGTAGGTAGGGTATGTAAAAAAACCTGTCAGTAGGGTCGCACTCGTCAACCAGTTTGCAGTTAAGCGCGAGAGATGCACCTAGTAGCTGGCGAGTACCTTGTAAATACGTGGCGTCATCTCTAAGAGCAAGGGGGCAGCCAGGCCTTCTAGGCCTGCTTCCAGCACACACACGTTGCACCCTGCTGGTGCTTGGTCAGCAGCCGTTTTATCGACTTTGAGCTGCGCCCAGTTGAGGTACCTGAGGACGATTGTGTGTGTGTGCGTGTGTGTGTGTGTGTGTGTGTGTGTGTGTGTGTGTGGAGGTTTGCTTTGCTTGTGCGAGTGGTCGTGTCACTAACTGTGAGGGGGATAAGTTAGAGGGTGGTTTTAGGCAGGTCGGAGTGGGTTTGTGTGATCCAATCACCAATCATTACTGAGGGTTGAAATTTGGCAAGACATCTGAGAATTATATAATTTGAGGGTGCTACGAATTAAGAGCTAGCTTTCTCTTTTTAGCTCCAGCTACAGACTATAAAGTGAGAGAGGTGCTGAAAAGTGAGAGTAACAACAACTTGGCATTGCCCTGTAAATTGCAGGTCGCACAGGCCAGCTTGCTTTAGTGGAAAAAAGGTGATCAAATGCTTGCATGCAATCCTTTGTGCATACACACATCACGTTAAACCCATGCCAGTCGGAAGGACGATCAAATTGATGTTTGCACAACCCCTTTGACGCATACACACTTAACAAACCTCATATATCGGCAACTCAGTTGCCCATGTTTGTGACAACAACTTCTCGAACCGCTTGTGCCTGTTTGATACTTAACGGCCGTCTGATTTTAATACTGAGGCGATTTAATTTTAATTGGTGGTTCCGATTGTGAGCTTTGCCAACACAGTTTTTTGAATGGTAGCCTTACGTTCCAGCAATGCTTGCACCTCTGCAGTGTGGCTCAAAGGTGCTGACTACAGCACCGTGCTTGTAATGAATGGTCCCGGCAACACGTTGTGTGTCCCGACAACACGTCGTGCTTGTGGCACAAAGATGCTGGCAAAATCGCCGTTTACAAAAGCATGACATCAAACTGAAATTAAAGGCTCCACCACACACCTTTTTAACGCTCGTGGCTGGAAGGTAATGTAGAATTCTACAAGCTCACCGGGCTGTACTTCACCCTCTTGAGGCTGCGTTTATGTGTGTTTTTGTTTGTTTGCGTGGACGCGCGTTTCTATGTGTTTCATGTGTGTGTATGTGGTGTCTGTGCACGTATCTGTGTGCATAAGCAGTTGCAAATTTGTGTGCGTGTGTGTTGCTGTGTGCATGTGTATCAAGAATGCATTCATGTCTGTGTGCTGCTTGCACTCAGGAGCATTGACAGTGATGAAAAAGATAAAATGTTATCGTAATGTCTCTGGTGACAAACTCACAGAGGCACAGAAATTACGTGAGTTTAAAGGGCGTTGATCACCTACCCCCATCTCTGCTCCTTGACAGTTGCCTAATCTCAAAGAGTGCCACAATGGCAGGTACACTCTACCCTTTTTGTTGCGTTCCCACTACAACGTTCTCGTAATGTCCCTGGAAACTAACAGCCTTTGCACCACTACAATCTCACAAATCAACAACCACCGCACAGCACCAGAACTGACTCACCTGCACCGTGAATGCCATCTCTGGCTCTAATCCCAGCTTCACTAGGTCCAGCTGCCCTTTCTGGTCAGCTGCCGCATGAGAGGTCTGCAGACTGAGAAAGCTTGACTCTTGCATGAGCCTGTCATTTCCACCCACAGGCAAAGCCCCACGCTTGCTACCTGAGTTTGAAATGGAGACGGCATAAATGTTGGACAGGTGTGCTTCTGAGGTGGCTTTGTCCGTAAGAGCAGGCGCCGTCAAACTTCCATTGCGTTTGATGTAACCATCTGGGACGCTCAATTACCGGCATGGAAACCGGCATGGAAGTATTGGGGGGTGATGTCGATCTGAGTGTATGAGCGGGAGGAATTGTACGCCCATCGATCTGAGTGTATGAGCCGGAGAAATTGTGCGCCAATCGATCTGAGTGTATGAGCGGGAAAAATTGTGCGCCCATCAATCTGAGTGTATGAGCGGGAGAAATTGTGCGCCCAAGAGCGTTTGGTGCGTAAGGATAGCCTACATCAACACTGATACTGGTGAGAAGCAGTATCACCTTTTATGTTCCAAGGCTGATCGTACTAATATTTTTCACATTTCAAACCCAAATTGCGTGCTAGGAACCTTCCAGTTTCTGAGGGAGCAGTAGCACCTTTTGTGTTCCAAGATTAATCACATAAATTACTTTTTGTACACTTCGAACTCACAACTTATGCTAGGAACCTACCAGTGTCTGTACTTTTAATACTCAAATCCAGTTGACTTTCTTGCGCCTTGGGCTGCTTTGTCTCTGGGTGAGAGGAGAACGACCACCTGCGTAAATTGTGATTGCATTGTGCGTGATTGCATTGTATTGTCTGTAGCAAGCGCAAGGAGAGCGACCATCTTCTCAAAATGCAGTTGCATCACACGTATATTTGCCTGCAAGTGCAAGACAGTGACCACTGTGTGAAATGAAAAATGAAATTTCATCGTGTGTCTGTCTGTGTCTGCAAGTGTGTGTGCGTGTGCGTGTGCGTGTGCCTGTGTATGTACATGCAGGAAAATTGTTCCATGTGATAGCTCCACCCTCATTTCGAGATCATGTCCTAGACCTGTGACGTGAGCACTCATGGATGCCCTTCCCACCTTAAAACAACAAAACACAACACCGCACAGACGCACCATGATGTGAAAGGACGTATCTGTGCTTTACACAGGCCACAGTCGCCCTGCCACAGTCGCCCTGCCCCATCACCAAAACATGATACACAGTCGCCCTGCCCCATCACCAACGCATCACCATCGCCCCATCACCGCCACAAAACCACATGCCCGCATTCTCACTCCGAAAGCCTCACTTGAAAGGGAAGGCCAATAGCGTGGTATTACGCACAGACAGGCGCCGAGAGAAGCCTGATCCAGGGACGACTTCACCAAACCACAGGGGTTTGTCTAATGCGTCCCCTCCTCCTGGCGTACTGTGGGCGTTTGTGGTGGCTGCGTTGCCAATGGTGGGGCCGCCGTTGGGCTGTTGAGTCGGATGGCTGTGTTCATCCCCACCCTGTGCAGGTTGACCAAGGTGTTTTAGTACGCTGGGTGACGTAAGGGTTTGTAAGCCTGTCAGCTACAACTTTGAACAAGCTGCGCAATAGTCGAACAATACGGACACGTAGGGAAGTTGCAGCTTTGTATGTTAGGCCTTATCCTGGCATGTGAGCATATGTGTGAGCATTACGTCATATCCCCCATTTAACGAGGAAGCACCCATTTGACACTGATAGACAGAAGCTGGTACAGAGTGAATCCTTGCCAAGGTACAAGTCTTGCCTTGTTCAAGGTTCACAATGACGCCTTGCTAAGGTACAAATCGTGCTTTGCTAAGTTACACATCGTGCCTTGCCAAGGTACACATCGTACTTTTCCAAGGTACAAATCGTGCCTTGATCAAGGTTCACAATGACGCCTTGCTAAGGTACAAATTGTGCTTTGCTAAGTTACACATCGTGCCTTGCCAAGGTACACATCGTGCTTTTCCAAGGTACAGATTGTGCCTTGCCAAGGTACACATCGTGCTTTTTTAAGGTACAGATTGTGCCTTGCTAAGGTACACATCGTGCTTTTTTAAGGTACAGATTGTGCCTTGCCAAGGTACAAATCGTGCTTTTCCAAGGTACAGCTTGTGCCTTGCCAAGGTACATCTTGCTTTGCCAAGGTATATTTCGTACCTTTCCACGGTACACATCGTGCCTTGCTAAATTGGCAATATGCCTTGATGAGGCACCGCTGGTGACTGAGTAGTAACGTATTATTAGGGTTGGCCAGAACCATATATATACGGTGTTTTAAGGTACTTTTGGCAGGGAAACCACAAAAAATATACAGTCATATATGGTGTAAATATACGGTTCTGGCCAACCCTACGTATTATGTCACGCAGGTGCCCATTCACGCATAGCACACTTAGTAAGTCACATCTTATGTCA
>Ga0307947_1001904_pt1:10000-16637 | contig 16637 bp, 25 predicted proteins | sample OrgLakmetagen232_FD_201840 | JGI IMG/M metagenome (GOLD analysis project Ga0307947, IMG submission 201840) | Saline water microbial communities from Organic Lake, Antarctica - #232 | ecosystem: Environmental > Aquatic > Non-marine Saline and Alkaline > Saline | place: Antarctica...
AGAGGACGGTTTCACACACACAAACAGGAGCGTACCTGGATCTGCACAGAGAACCTGTGCCCCGCCGTGTCTACCTCCAGCTCATCATCGTAGTCAGCCAGAAAATGGGGCGTGAACCAGAGGACGGTTTCACACACACACAAACAGGAGCGTACCTGGATCTGCACAGAGAACCTGTGTCCCGCCGTGTCTACCGCCAGCTCATCATCGTAGTCAGCCAGGGAATCAGGCGTGAAACGGAGGGTGACCTCAGCTGCCATGCCTGGGGCGATGCATCCGTTGTCCATAGGGAAGCTGAGCATGGACATGTGGAAGTACTGGCTGGCAGGTGGGAGCAGGCGGAGGTTGCGTATGACAGACGTCACGTTGCGGACCTGAGCCAGCATATTTGGGTGAGTGAGCTTGTATGTATTTGTAAGGATGTCACGTTGTGGACCTGAGCCAGCATATTTGGGTGAGTGAGCTTGTGTGTATTTGTAAGGATGTGATTGTGTGCATGTGAGCCTAGGCGTGTGTGCGCTACTGCGCTACTACATGTGTGTGCAACCCTGTAGGTGGGCATATATTCAAAAGGTTGCTTTCACTTTAACGAGCAGGAGCAACAGGAACTTTAAAGCAAGCCAAATTAAAACCATGCGCGCCAGTGTGATGCTTCAATGAGCATGATGAATAGGAACTTTACGAGCAAGCAAAATGGAAACCATTTGTGACTGTGTGACTGTGCAGGCAGGCACTCTTAGGCAAGCTGTTACGCACCTTCACGTGTTGACTGTACACTTGGCCCACCTCGTATTCTGTGAACAGGACCTGCGGGCACGTGCAAGCACATCACTGATGTTGGGGTTGACCGGAACCGTACATGCAAATATATCTTTGCTGTATAAACGGTATTTATAGCAAGGAAGTTTTGATAAGTATGGTCACATACAATGTTTGTGTTTGGTTTTTGCCCACTTTAAAGCAACCCTATGTCAACACAACGCTCCCTGATTGACACACCCACAAGGCTCAGTTTACGGGTTCTTATAGCACGCTCAAACACACACGCAGACGCATACACATAGACACACACTCTCAAACACACATGCCTCATAATAATACATTTTAAGCATGTCGAAGTTACGAATCCTTTGTGTTTCCCGCCCAATGGTCTGGCATTGCACACAATTGTTACCCACCTGGCATGTGGGACATACTGCCAACTGTTCACTGCCACAAACACTCACACAGCGCGCCGCCCTCTGGAGCTCTAACTGCATTGCTTAACACCACCAATATGCTCCACCACAGTCCACTAACCGCTACTTACCCTCTGAGGCTCCACCACAAAGATCTGCTCAGGACGTGACGTCATGTCATGCTTTATGGGGGGCTTGGTTTTTGCAGTGGGCTTGCCGTCTGCCCCCTTGCCGTTCACTCCCCACGTCTGGCCAGGGTCGAATTGTGACTTCAGCATCTTCACCGAGGGAGGCTCCGGATGGCGAGGGTTGCGCAGGAATGCCAGCTTGTGATTCATACTCGCTATAAGCCTGTGCAATGGGAAGGGCGTGCATATTGTGGATACTAGCAAGGGCATGCATGGTTGTTTGTTCTGGGGCCGCGCATGGAAAAAAGGACGGGGTTGTTGCCACATTAACAGAGTTGGCCAGAGCCATATATATATTTACATAAAGCATATACGGCGTACGGTAAATTTAGCAGGCAAATGTCTATATGTACGATATTACACGGTGCTAGTATGTATATATTTCTGGCGTACACATTGCTTGTAGGGTCGGCCAGAACCATATACATACGGTGCATATACGGTGTTTTTGGCAGGGAAATCAACAAATATACGATCGTATACGGTGTATATATACGATTCTGGCCAACCCTAATTACTTGCAAAGGAAAGCACATGTGTGCCACTACTTTGTTTGGCATCCTCCGGGCAAAACATGCCACAACCATCGTCCAGTAAATTGAAATGAACAGCCATGTTTAAGTGCCCCACAATCAACTCACCACCAGCCACAACCCACATCTTCTCCAACTTTTCTCACGTGCACCAAGAGGGAGCCAAAAGGATCAGAGGGGGTTATCTGAGGCCCAAAATGGGTATGTTTTTTGCATGCTCCTCGGGTATGGCTCCCCTAACTTGCTAGTTCCATGCTCAGCCCTGATATTTCAGTGCAGCTGAGCTTTAAACTAGCAAGTTAGGGGAGCCATACTTAATTGGCCGCGGCGTGAATTTTACTTTATGAGAAGCCATATGCTGTATCTGACCAGCCAGCGCACCATTCGGAGTGATTTTTGGTGTTTTGGAATCCTTAGTAAATAAGACCATTGCAAAAACATTGGAGCAAATACAAGAAGTGGTTGGCGAGACATGCAGAATAATGCGCCATTCCCCATGCAAAGCACCCATATAGGGTTCAGGTATACAATTTGTGCATTTAGTTAGTCCTGTTATTTCTTACGCAGGGCAATTTGATTAAATCTGAGCACATTTTCTGGTAGCTTATAAAGTCAGCATCAGTGTGAAGCAAGTAAGGTCCAATTTGATGAGTTGCTGTGTAAGTAGCTGCCCCTTCAATGCAAATATGAGCATGTTTGGACTTTTGCTCAGGTACCCCCTCTGCATAAAACTGTCTGCTTGGTATAGTAGGTAGGTCAGCATTTTTTGAAATTGCCCCAACTTACCACTCGACCCCCTTAACTCCTCGACCTGAAACTCCCCACAAACGAAAATACCAGAACACGCCTGCTCGCACCCCTTCTTCCCGCGCTCTTGCTCATTTTCCCACTCGCACCCACTTTTTTTCAAGCTCATACTGCACGGCAGGCATGCGCAGGTCCTGCACCCGACGCCGCTCCTCACTCTCCACAATGTGCCTGGCCACCTCCTCCCCTGACAGGTGAGGCCACTTGCGTTCTGTGAGGTACATGGCTCGCACACGCTCTGCCTGCAATTTGGAACAGGTGTTTGTGGGTGTGAAGCGCGTGTGAGCAAGTATGCAACGTTTAGTGGCAACCATGCACTCTGACTGACTGTGTGTGCATGTGTGTGCGTGTACGTGTGTGCGGGGGTGTGTACGTGTCAGCAGCATAGTGTGTGTGCGTGTGCGTGTGTGTACGTGTCAGCAGCACGCAGAAAGGACATTTGTGCCTGTTGCCCTCCTTTCTATTTTAATTTTGATGATCTGGGCCCGGCCGCTTCCTGCTTCATTGGCTGATGAAGACCTTCAACTTACCCTGCGCTCACGTGCGTCCATGCATTAGCACACTAATTTTGATAAACATGTTTAAACACCTCCAGAATAAACCCAAGGAACCTTAGCTACATCTACATTGCAGAGGGCGCACGCCGTATTAACACCAGCAAAGAAAGGCAGCATTTTAGAGGGAGCCATTTGAGTCCCAAAATGTACAATCCTCAATGTTCTGAGTGTGTGCTTCATGACTGGCAGATTTAAAGCTCAGCACTATTACATGGCTTCCACAGCAGCTGAGCTTAAATAATGCAAGTCTGGAAACACATGTCTAAGTGGTCATGGCGTTAATCCGACTTGTTGCTGGCGGGTCTCATAATAGAGCACCCACCGAACTAGATTCAGTAACCTTGGGTGCATGAGAGTCCTTGCACAATAACAAAAAATTGCAGAGAAGATGCAGTGAAAATTGAAAATGCTGCGTGGTTGGTGAGGTACGCAGGGTAACATGCCTGGAAGCATCTATTCATGTGTCCAACTCGTGCATTTAGTCCTGTCAATCTTTATGCAGGACAATTAATCGAGGACGAGACCTGAACAACACATGCTCTGGTGGCTTAACATGTCACCTTAAATTTAAAGCAAGGTTGGTTCCATCTTGATGAAGTGGCGTGTGAGTGGCTGCCCCTTGAATGCCAGAAAGTAATTTTGATCATTTGCTCAAACAGCCCCCTATGCAGGTTAGGTTCCTCACTATGCATACACACACTCTGCAAACAAGTGTGCGCAGGCCCCACTTACCTTGCCAGGGGGCAGCACTGTGGTCTTGCGCGACCTCATGTTGGCGGTGGTATTCAGGTAGTTGGGCTGGATGCGGGCGTCGTTGTACTCGTAAGTGCGTGGAGGGTTGTGCACCTCCTTTGCACGGACCTGAATGCATCAGTTTTTTGGGTGCAATGGAGGGAGGTGAGGTAATTTGAGCAGCGAGCTACGGAATCACCTAGGGTGTAGGCTTTCCTTAAGCAAATGGAAGATTGTGTCATTGAACAGCACGCCTGCTGCATATTCGCATCACAGCACCATGTTCTTGCACGCAAAAGAAGGCGACGCCTTTTTTAACCTCTTGACTCTATCCCAGCCTAGATGAGTGTTAACCATCCACGCCCCCCCTCCCCTCGTAACTAAACACAGGCTCAGAAGCCCAGCATCCGTCGTGCTATAAGCTAAAAATGCCTCATTGTTAATAACCAGCCCCCACGTCATTCTGTGCCTGTCACGGTGATGCTTGTGTGTGATGATGTAGGGCACGAACCTGTTGAAACTGCTGCATGATGGCCTTTGGGTTCACAAGCCCCCCTTGCCGCATGGTCTCCGTGTCTAGCTCTAGGTGAGAGGGCTTCAAGGGCAATCCCACATGCTGCCATGCTGGCGTGTACTCTGCACACAAGGACAAGTGTAGCATGACTTTTTGTAAAATTAACTGTGTACGTTTGTCCAACGGCAGAAGTTGTGAGCATCAGCAGGTGTTGTAAAGCCTGGTGCATCAGGGTCTTACCCCCCCACCTCCCCAACCCTTCCACACACCTTGATCAGCCCTTGCCAAGGCCCTGGCCTCTGCTGCTCTAGCCTCTTCCCCAGCTGTTTTTAAGTAATGCTCCAGCTCATCTGCCGATATTTGCTTGGACTCAAACTGTGCAGAGAAAGGTGCCATGATTCAGTCACATGATGTGTCCCACAGCTGTTTTTCTAAGTATAATAGCGCACACACACACATACACACACACGCACACACACACACATTCAATTAATATTGCACTATGCATATAAGCAAACACACAGACACACAGACAAACACTCACAAACTTCTACACACACACCTGCATGCACACACATGCACGTACTCTCACGCGCGTGCACAGGCTTGCAACAAACAGACCTTGGCCTTTATTCTGTCAATCTTTTGCTGGTACTGGTCTGACTCCCTCGCCTTCTGCTCTTCCATCCTCTCCCTCTCCTCCCTGTCCTTCTCTGCAGCTGCTGCGGCCTCATCTTCCAGTTGCTGCTGCTGTAGCTGCTGTAACTGCTGCTTCTGTTGCTGGTGCTGATGCTTTGGGTGGTGCTGGTCAGCAGGGTCAGCTGGGGCGTCTTCCTGCAAGCCCTTTTCCTCCTTCTCCTCCTGCTCCTTAGGCTCGGGCAGGAAAAGCTCAGGGAAATGGCCTTGGAGTAGCGCCTCCATGTTGCTCTTTAATTCAAGGGTGACATAATAGCTATCTTCATTATCAGCAGTTGACCAGCTGTTGTAAACAGGCCAAGGAGTTCGGTGTTGCTATAAGGAAGAGAGCCTTAGACTTGTGCACAGAAACGATGAATCTTCAACTTATATTCTTGAATAAATATGTAGGTATATAAGGTGGTATTGATTGATCAGTGGTATTAGTTAGCACCTCGTGTTTTCATGTTATTTGCACCTAGTTTGACCCGATTGCTGATTAAATTAATTGAATGTACGTAACATAATATACCTGATGACTGATGGCTGTGAGCGGCTCCATGGTCTGGGGTCCCTATCCCGCAGACTGGGTTAGCGTAGGATTCCATGCCTTCCTATCTGCGATCTGCGTTGTGCTGTACAGCCTCCAATTGCTGGGCGCCGTGGGATGGGCCAAGGCCTGCCTTGCACCTTCACGCCTTGACGAAGGAGGAGGAAGCACGGTCCCCGGAGTCCTGCTCAGCTCCCGTCGCTGGTGGCCCCCGCCGTGTGTAACTCGACAGGGGCAGAAGGTGGTGTGCCTCGCAGCGGTGACGCTGCTGGCCTCGCCCTGTGCAAGCACACATCTGGCTTGGTTCAGTGCCCTGGACCTGCTCTTGCTCCTCGTGCAGTTTATCACCCAGGAGGTGGGTCCCATTGTTTTTTGCTGCCACACCCACCCACAATAAAGACAAAGGTCAAGATGCAGCGCCTGTGGGGGGGGTAATTATCGTGTTCTTGGTGTCTCCGTGATATGTCCCCACACAGCAAAGGCACTCAAACCTGTTGAAGAGCTCTGCCTTATGCCCTGGCTTGATTGTGTAGGGTTGGACAAAGCAAGGGGTGAACAAATAATGTTAATTTGACCCACAACCTGCAAATACAGGTCAAGGGCGGGGCCCCTCTGGACGACGTGGCGCTGGCTGTCCCCCTCGACCTGTGCGCGTCCTTCATCTTGATGGGCGTGGCGAGGGGCCGGATGGAGCTGCAGTTTTCGTGGGTAGTGGCCAACCTCGTGATGTCTTTCTCCGTCTCCACCATCCCCCTGTTATTCGGCCACAAGCTGCCTCAGCCTTCGCTGCCATCACCCTCAGCACCGGCAGAAAGTAAGTGGTAAAGTAGTAGGGGTCGCTTGGATGCAAGTGTTTGCCTCAGAAAGTGAGGGGGGGGGGGGGGGGCCGGGGGGGGGGCGCAG
>Ga0307947_1001906_pt1:0-15000 | contig 16629 bp, 18 predicted proteins | sample OrgLakmetagen232_FD_201840 | JGI IMG/M metagenome (GOLD analysis project Ga0307947, IMG submission 201840) | Saline water microbial communities from Organic Lake, Antarctica - #232 | ecosystem: Environmental > Aquatic > Non-marine Saline and Alkaline > Saline | place: Antarctica: Organic...
TCTACCCTTATGGCTTGCACTGCAGAACTCGCTTGCTGGCCCAAGCGGAGAAGATGGCAGTGCTAATGAACAACATTCCAGACGTAAGCATTCTTTTTGTTCTATCAAAGAACTCCTATGTGGCTATTATGCCACATCACTACAAAAGCATGGTGGTGAACAAAGGTTTGGGTCTGAAACATTTGGAGTTGACTGGAAACAAGCTGCATCGACAATTTCCTACAACCAATCTTAGCATTATAGTCAGTTTTGTGCTTCTATGCCATATTTTCATTTCCAGGCCGTACTTATGCCACGATAACGGTGTGGTACGGCCAAAAACCGCATTATACGGTTGAAGAAAAGTGCGGCCAATCCGTACTGATATGGTTTGGCCGTATCTTTTTGCATAGAAGAAAGATATCCTGTGTTAATTCCAGGTCAGAACAGCGTTACTTGCTTTTCACCCCAATTTTCTCTTTGCTTTTCCTTTTAAACAATGCATCTCAATTTCACATAGGAGATATGTGAGTCACAATATTTGTATTGTAGAAATATGAGCCTAAACGACACTTTGGGGCCAAAGACAATACACTTTCCAACTTTATAGCGCGTACCGTCGTACCGTAAACGGTTTTTAAATCGTACCGTACCATACTTAACTGTATGTTTCATATAAGACTGTTCTACACCGTATAACTGTACCGTACTTTACTGTATGTTTCATATAAAACTGTTCTACACCGTATAATCGTACCGTACCGTATGACCGTACACCTTACCGTATACTGGACTGGCACAACACTGATTATAGTTCCCCGACAGAAAACATCGTTGCGACATGAAGGAGCCCTATGCTGAGGTTTCTGGAAGGAGCCGTCGAGCTGGAAGGCGCATGGTCCAAGCTGCATAGTTAGGGTCGGCCAAAACCATACGCATATACGGTGTATACACGGAAATATTAGCAGGGAATTACCTTACATACGGTCATGTACGGTGTACATATACGGTTCTGGCCAACCCTATGCATAGTTCATCTACTGTTGAGAATGTGTGCCCAACCTCCAAAATGCTTTTGCTTGTATGCTTTCATTAGTTAATGAAGGGCTGACATATGTGCAGGCTTTGACCTATTTGACTCCTATAATCGAGGATAGTTTTTACAAGTCTTTGAGCTGAGCCTCAATAAGATAAAAAATTAAGCATGTAGGCAGCATAAAACAACTGTCCTTTTTGATCAAAGAAAAGAGCCACTTTGGTACCGGTACCGAGTATTGTAAAACTCCTCCACCACAGAAAGTGATGTTAGGGGACCTCATATAATCCCCCTGGTCTAAGCATCACTGACCTCTGTATCCGCGAGCACAATCATGGGATTTTTTGCATCCTCTTAAGCCATTTATGTGTAATGTTTTGGTGAAATATAGGCAGGGCGGCAGCTTGGCCATGTGGAATCTGAGGCTAGGATCAGCAGTTCTGCTGCCATTGTTTACACAAATACATAGCATTTGACAGTGCTGCACCGCGAGAGACTGCAAAAGCAGGGCACCTTTGAGTTTTTTATCCACTTAAAAACTGAAGCGGTTTAATCATGTCAGCCAAAAAAGGAGAGGCAAGTGCACACAAGCATCTCTCATGGTTTCAGTGGCAGTAGAGTTACTTGAGTGCTTGTTTTTCATAAATACACAGAAACAGGGGCTTTACTTTACCTAAACGTTCAGTTCAAAGGGGCATTGGTCATTCAATCATGTTAATATGTGGCAAGTGTATTCAGTATGACACATCACACGTCAACCACCCTTATGTGACATGCATCATTCATATGCATCTGTTTCATGCATCCATGTTCAGCTCTGGCCATCCCTGGCCCTGATTGTACAGCCGCTGTGAGCAAAACATCCGTCTGCAGGCGCAGTTTGATTGGCAGGTGTTGCCCCTCGGGGGTTGTCAATCTCACTCCGACCATTCTTGACCATACTTCAACCCGCATGTCCTTGTCATCCCAAAACTACTGTATGTGACTCTGCAATGTCACGTGGGGCCCTGCACTCAGAGTTGCTGCCACAGTGTCACCTTATCAAGTGGACCCTGCACTCAGAGCTGCTGCAATATCATTTGGACCGTGCACTCAGAGTTGCTGCCACAATGTCACGCTGCCCATTTCGTTACTTATGCCACTTTCTTAACCAACAGGTAACAGCGTAAGGCAGCAGAGTGCTTTGTTACGGCCATTGGACGTACTTCCCCCCGGGACTAGACGCAGGGCCTCTGGTGGGTCATGTTTTGCGCAGTGCATAAAAATAGCATTGCCGCGCATCCTTAATAATTGCTCCAGGTCGTCAACAAAGTTCTCCACAAAGCTGCAATGACCCAGTATGTGTTTGCAAGCTCCTTTCAAAAGGTCCCCTTTGTATTTCCTCTCTTGCAGCACCTGCCTTCGGTCCTTCCTTGCATAAGTGCACATAACCCCATCCCTCTCTGCATCTTCTGTATGGGTGCACATGACTCCATCCCTCTCTGCATCTTCTGTATAGGTGCACATGACCCCATCCCTCTCTGCGATTACCTGATAGTGGTACACATGACTCCATCCCTCTATACATTTACCTTATAGTGGTGCACATGACTCCATCCCTCTATACATTTACCTTATAGTGGTGCACGTGACTCCATCCCTCTCTGCATTTTCCTCTATGGGTGCACATGACCGCATCCCTCTCTGCATCTTCTTCATAGGTGCACATGACTCCATCCCTCTCTGCATTTTCCTATAATTGGTGCACATGACTCCATCCCGCTCTGCATCTTCCATATATGAATATGCTCACGACCCCAGCCCTCTCTGCATCTTCTGTATAGGTGCACATGACCCCATCCCTTTCTGCATTGTTGTCAACTCATTCCTGCCCTTTCACTTTGGCCTTTTTGCAGCCTTTTCCTCAAATGCTCCAGTCTTTCTCGTGGGTTCTGATGACAACCCCATCGTTTTGAACTACCCACAGCAAGCGCAGCAGGTTAGGCATGAGGGGCAGAATGGGTGAAGGCTATTTCGGTGGGGCCCATATTGTTTCTCTCTAAAGACCTCTTAAGAGCATTAGAGTGAAATAGGGCCGTGCCATAAAATGCTCATGGCACGTGTCTGTGTCTGTGGGTGTATACATATGTGGGTGTATACATATGTCTGTGTCTGTGTCTGTGTCTGTGTCTGTGTCTGTGTCTGTGTCTGTGTCTGTGTGTATGTGTGTGTCTGTGTCTGTGGCTACGCAACTGCCGGTCTGCACGCGCATGTCAGCTTGTCGCACGTGCCTGTTGCAATGCACGTAAGCTCCTCTGACCAAACACCAACAGAATTGCAAAGGAGCTATAGTCACGGTAAAATAGTTTTGCAGTCAAACATGGAATCTCTGACCTAATACCTCCCTCTGCCTACCTGCAATGGCAATGGCAATATATTTGCACCCTACAAATTCATCGGCATTGTTCTGTTGTGCATGAACATATTAAAGCTTTTCCTCACGCAACAACAGCAGAACATCCGCTCTCTCGTACACACAGACACAAACACACACACACACACACACACACACACACACACACACACACACACCTGCAAGGACCTGCCTTCCACCTATTTTCCTATGCTTCTCAGGAGGCATCTACAAATCCCTCCCACTTTTCCTCCCAATCCCAAGGCCTCCTACCACCCTCAACAGCTGCCCCGCTCCACCACCACAGTAATAGCCACAGCCAACTCCTTCACCTACCCCAACAGCAGCAGCAGAGGTCTGGAAATTTGCCAAACATAACTGCCGGCATCCTTCTTAACCAGGATGCCCATCCACCTTCAGTGGTGTCTTCCAAAAATAAGTTTGACAATGTCTCTCAGGACGGAAGCAGGTGTGTGTGTGTGCGTGTGTGTGTGTGTGTGTGTGTGTGTGTGTGAGTGTGTGTGTGTGTGTGCCAAATAAGAGTGATTCTGAATTGCTTGGTGAAAGAGGGAATGATCTTTTTTGATCGGGTTGAAGGTGGGAATGGATTCATTGTGTTTTAGGTGAGTTGCAAGCCTATCAGTATAGTGATCCAGTGCGTGTAGACAAGACGATGCACTTGAGGCATGGGACTGTTCAGGCAGTTCGATGTGCAATTTCGGAAATGGAGGGTTTTTGCTGGTTTTCATGGTCATACTCGTCCAAAACATGCTTGTACTGTGTTACATGTATACAGGTAATATATTATAATTAATGAGAGCAGAAAAAATCAGAACGATTGACGGCCATCTAAGGCTCTTTCCTGCATTTTGGACTGCAATTTTGGACCTAAAAAGGGGCTTAAAGGTCGACAAACTTGTAATAGCTAACAAACGCATTTTTAGGGTTTGTTAAAATGCATGAAAGTTCGCAAACGCAGACTTTTGACCGAACCCCGAACTGAACAACCCTGCTTTTGCTTAATGGAACTTTCTGGCAATGGCACCTTGTGTATTTTATTTAACGTACCTATACACGCGTGCTTGTCTTCGTACTTGACACACTTTTGACTGGAACAAACTGGACCAAACCACCTTTAAAATGTGCACACAAACATCCACGCGCGACTCAATACACGCACGCACTCACGCTTAAACAAGCAGGGTCTCTGAGCAGACTGACCGGCGCCCACTCAGCCACAGCATTGACATTGATGAGCTCATCACTCGAAACGCTGCAGCTGACCGCATGCAGCGGGTTAGCGACCCCAATACTGCAGCTTGTGGTGCCCCACGGGGAACGCAATTTGGGGCTTGGAAGCAAAAAGTAAGCTGTGCGTGCGTACATGCTGTGTACATCTATGGACGGGCAGGCAGGCAGGTCTGTGGGTGTGTGAGGTTGCGTGCATGCATGTGCATGTGGGTGTGGGTGTGTGTTTACGTATTTGTGTACAAGTGTGGGCAGGCAGGCAGGCTGGCTGGTATGTGTGCATGTAGATGCGGGAAAGGGTGTGATTAAGGCTTTCTGCTTATTGCCACGTACCAAATTACAATTGCCACTGTTATAACTTGGTGACAGATGTGCATCAAAAGCATCAGCATAGCGTGTTGGTGTGGTGTGAATGTCGTGTGCTGAACGCTATCTCTGCATTGCACAAACGTTGTATGTGCACAACAGCAGACACACTGCCGCAAGGGCGACGTTTGGCTTAATCTCTGTTTGTTTCAAATGGCTTTCACCGCTGCAGCTTGGGCGCCGCTCCAGGACTTTGGAAAGCCAACTGAGCAGAACGCCACAGGCGGTGGGTTCGGTCAGCCTAGGAGACAATGTCGAAGCACCGCCTGACAGGTGAGCAATGTGTGGTGTTGCGTTCTTTATTTTCAGTTGCTGGTGCAGTGCGCTGCTTGTCATTCCATTTCGTAATTGATGACGCGCATTGACCGCATGTCTCATGCCAGGTATGGCACCAAGATGTGTGACACAAGAATTTGTAGGTTGGCCAGGGCCGTAAGTGGGATTTCCGTTTGTACGGCGTATATATACGTACAGGAAAATATAAACGCCGTATAAACCGTATGTATAATATATGCGTATATTCCTTATGAACCGTATATAAACCATAAATGGGAAAGTTCGACCTTTTAAAATTTTATTTTCAGGGGGGACCTACCTCTTGAAGAGCTGATCGTGCACCCCATTTATATAAACCAAAACTAAAGGTCGGGGAGCTATGCTTTCCCAAAGAGGCCAAGAACCATACAACACACAGGCACACACGGTCACTGTCACAATACCCCTCTTCTTCCCCCACCCCATCAAATTACCCTGTTTGTGTATGCACATGTGTGTGCATGCACATGTGTGTGTATGCACAAGTGTGTGTGTGCGCGTGTGTGTGTGCGCATGTGTGTGTGTGTTTGTGTGTGTGCAAAAAAAGTTACATGCATGCATGCGTGTTGTAGTGCGTGCATGTGTATTTGCACGCATGCTGGGATTCGTGCATGCTCGCGTGTACATGTGCGTGTGCGTGCATGTGTGTGTGCATGCGTATGTATGTAGTGCGTGCTTAAGCGTGTGCATTTGTGCGTGTGCATGCACACGTGTGCGTGCGCATGCTTACGTGTGCGTGTGTGTGCATGCTTACGTGTGTGTGTGTGCGTGTGCATGCTTGCATGTGCGCAAACATGCGTGTGCATGTGCTTGCTTATGGTTGTATGTATGCGTGGGTGCGTGCATGTGCGTAAAAATTTGCGTGCGTGCTGAGGTCCGTACATGCATGCGTGTATGTGTGCATGTGCGTACATGTGTGTAAATGCGCATGCATGTACCTTTTCGCACGTACGTGTGTGTTCGCGTGTGCACAGGGTGGGTGCATGCTCATATGCGTGAAGAGTGTGCGTGTGCCGTTTCTGTTCCTGCATCATCTCCGCCCTGGAAACCTTCAGTGGGGTTGACTTGCATGCCCTGCTCATACTCAAACTCTGGTGCTCCTGGTGCTGCTGCTTCTGAACCCCTTGCTGTCGAACCACTGGCTGCTGTTGAACCATGACGGATTCCCCTCCACGAAAGACACGGCTGTTCAATAGCACAAACACAATTGTTAAATGTTGATGCAGGGCTTTGTATTTTTGAGGTCTTAAAGGCCATTGAAAGGTTGCTTTTGACCACTCATTCAGACCGTGTATACGTATATATACGGAAAAATCGTATATAAACGTATTATATGGCGTATATATACGCTGGCTAAAATTCACAAACGGTCATACAAGTATGGATACGGAGAAAATTATTTGTACATCCGTATATATACGGTACGTATATATACGGCGTATATACACGTATACGGTTCTGGTCAACCCTAAAAATGTGTGACAGGTAATCAAAGGAAAGGAAACTAGTGGTTGTGTGTTACCTCTATAAAACCACTGCATACCACGTTAGAGGACATTGGGTGTCACAACATGACTTGTGTGATGTCATGACACCACTTACAATACCTTCAATTTTTCTCTGGAGCCTCTAGCCCCACAATGCTGCTGCCTGTATCATACTCTTGCTTGCATCCTGAGGGTCTGCAGGTTAATATCGTCACAGTTACCAGTGACTTGTTCACAAAAAATTTTGAGGCAATCCGAAGGCGGCCTGACTACATTGCAATTACAAATATACACACGCACACACTCTTTTTTCTCACTCTCTCAAACTCTCACTCTCTCAAACTCTCAAATTCTCAAACTCTCAAACTTTCAAACTCTCACTCTCTCAATCTCACTCTCACTCTCACTCTCACTCGCTATCCCTCTTTTTTCTCTCTACTTCGTGCACACATACACACATACACACACACACACACACAAATACACACACATATGCACACACAAACACATGTTTAACTCTGCCAATTGTCTGCCCTAACAGGTCTAAGGCCAGACCGCAGGCCCATTCCCCCAAAAGGCTTACCAAACTTGGGAGTGGCAGCACGCAGGAAAGAGCAGGGACCCCCTCCACGCCCCGCACCCACCTCATGGCAGAGTGCTACAGGTGAGGCATTTGTTTGCTCATCAATTCATTGCCTCATGACAAAGTGATACAGGTGTGTTGGGGGGGAGGGGGGGCTGTCATTTGTCCAGGGGGCTAAATTTGGTGTGCGTGGTCTAGTCCTGGCTGGGTGTGTGGGTGGGTGTTTTTCCTAGTTAACGTGAAAAGACAGGAAGCACTTTGCTCCAGAAGCACGCCATGTGCCTCACTTTCACTTTGTCCAGGGGATACTGTAGACACTCTAGATGCTGTACGCTACCTTCCCACATAGGTTAACAGAACAATGCAATATTCATTTACTCATTGTACAGTATATACACACAGCTTGAGTCAACCCTAGCCCACACAGGCACTTTTTGCTGAAGCAATGGTGTTGCTAACGCTCTGCTTCCAAGCACTGATCGCCTTCAAAAATACCTGATCAATCCAATCACTGATGGTCCCTGTCAGGTATCCTGCCCATCCTGTATATCCTGTGAAGAAAGGCAACGCTGTTGTGTTCTGCATGCACCACTACTGCAAACTCAACACGGATGCATGTGTGCACAACCACTACCAGAAATAAGGAAACAGGAAAACACCACACAGGCAGTTAACGCCACTTCCCGCATTGAAGAAGGAAAAGAAGCTAATTTGGTACCGAGGTTAAAATTTCCTATCTCAGTAACGAAGAAAATGAGTCACGTCCGTTGTGCACCATTTCTGTTTGCCCACCTATCTTGTGCGTGCTTCGTTGTGCATCCTGTGCATAATTTTTTCTTGCAGGGTCACCTCTCAGGACCCAAATGCTATCAGCCAGCCTGGCATCACACTCATTAAGGTAGGTCTGTGAGTACCTTCAGACACGCATACCTTTAATTGTAGGTTTATCGATTTTGCATTTTGCTCACTTGTGTGTGAGTGCGTGTCAGTATGAATGTGTGTGCATGTGTGTATGTGTGAATGCGTGTGCGTGTGTGTGTGTGTGTGCGTGTAGCATTCAATTACCTCTTCTTGAAAATTCCACCATACATTATGTGAGAAGCGATTAAAAAGGGCCTGCTTTCCACCATTCCCTGTAGCACTCTCTCTAGTGCAAAATGCCCCCTGCCATCCGTTTTGCCTGAGCTCATTCAAATGCTGACTAGTACTCAGAATTCATTTGCTGCGCTGAAAGTGTGATCAATTCCGCATCCATGCATGCATTTCAGCAAGAACGTATTTTAGTGCACACATACGGATGCACTTGTGCGTGCACACACGTAATTGCACACACACACACACGTATTTGCACACACACACACACACACATACACACACGCACACACACAACACACACACACAACACACACATACACAATTTGTACTCACACACAACACACCCGGCTGGCTGTCTTCCTATGTGCAGTACACCAACCGCAACGCAGCGTCAGGCCACGATAGTAGCCAGCACCAAGAGCACAAGGAAGAGGAGGGGAGCGAGAGGGACGAGGAAGAGAGGCAGCCGACCATGGTTGTGCTTGTGCCGACGTTGCCGACGGATATTTCTGTGTGGAGCCTAGGGTCGTTTCGACTGAAGGGTGTTACAGAGCTCATGCGTGTGGTGCAAATTATGCCCATGTGTCTGGAGGGGCGTCTGGATCATATGCCAAAAGGATTGCTGGACAAGGTGGGCAAGCAAACATGTGCAGTGCTGGCGCTAATGCTGGTGGCTCGTTTCTTGTGGGATACCTTCCCTTTTCGTTCACACAATAATACTCTACACAATCACACACATACGTACATACACACGCACATATGTACGCACGCATCACACACACACACACTTCCTCAGGGTAAAGCACGCTGTGTGCAACGCAACGAGGCCCGCCTCGAGACGTTGACCGTGCCCTTACCCGACGTCAGCCACTTATCGTGCTGCAGCTACTCGCAATCAGAGGTCCCGCCACCGCCAGATCAGCTGCAATCCCTGAGTGAACTGCAGCAGTTTCATCAGCAACAGCAAGAGGTGCCCACGTATGCTCATGTGCGGCAGCCGCCGCAGCAGCAGGCGCCCACACACACCCACCCACAGGCACAGCAGCAGCCGCCACCGCCGCCGCAGGGAGAGGGTGGTGCTGTGTTTGCCACGTTTCCAGGGCTTGGGCTGAGTTGCCCTGGTCCATCTAGCCCCCCTGCAACGTCCAACGATGCATTCATAGGTCTGGGGGCACAGCCCAGGCATTTCGCCCGCAGCAGTGGCAGCTTTCGTGGTTGGGGACAACAGGGGGCACCCCCACCCCTGACTCACTCACAACTGCAGCAGGGAGTGCCCACATTCACTCACCCACAGCAGCAGCGGCTACAGCAGCAGCATCAGCAGCAAGGGGTGCACACGCATGCTCATGCATTGCAGCTCCAGCAGCAGCAGGGGGTGTCCACAAATGCTTACCCACAGGAACAGCATGGTGACACCAACAGCGGTGTGTATGTATGTGTTGGGCTTGCAGGCAGCAAGCACACTGCTCCATGGATCATGCAAGCGGGTAGTACTTTTAGTACACGCATCAAAACCGTATAAACACGAGCACTTTCTGGGGTTGCTGCCCCTGTACTCACTTTTGCATGTGGCGGCGCACGCCAATGGAGCTTGGACCAATGAGGAGTATTGATGCACCCTCTCCGCTGTGCTTATGTACCCTTCAGGGTTGGACCAATGAGGAGTATTGATGCACCCTCTCCACTGTGCATTCTCATGTGTACCCTTCAGGGCACACACATTAAAGACAAACATCACGCAAAAACGTGTGCCTATGCTCAATACTGTGCCTTTGCCCAATACCGTGCCTGCGCCCAACACTGTACCAAAACGCATGCCCAAAAAATGCTTGCCCGCACTTAATACCATTGCAGTCCAACAGAGCCTTGAACCTTCTGGCCCATTGGATCCCATCTTCGAATCCGTTACAAGTCCAAGGGCCAGCGACAAACTAGGAAAGCAAGCCAGTTCCCAGAGGTGAGTTGTCATTTGATAATCGCCTCACCTCTCTTCTCTCTCTCTCTCTCTCTCTCTCTCACACACACACACACACACACACACACACACACACACACACACGCACACACACACACACACACACACACACAAACACACACACACACACACACAAACACAAACACACTTCTTCTCTCATATCAAATGATATGAGTTTATGACGTGTGTGAGCCTCTGCCTCTTGCCTTGGCAAATCACGCTTTGCTTCAAACTCATGCCCAAGATTGTCTTCACTCACTGGAGGTCCAGCTTGGCAGCCTAAATCTCCTGTGGCATGGGACATGTTGAGTGTGCTCTCTCCTTACTACCATGCTACTTTCATATTGTTGTGTTCAACAGGTGACTGCTAGTCAATGGCAGGCTTCGGCGGCGTTTTTGCCCGCCCCTCACCTCTGCCTACAGTTAAGAGGCAGAACTGTTTGTGTTTGCAGATTGTTCAGCCTGCACCGCCCGCCCCCTCTGCTTCTCCCCCCTCCCTCCTCTGCACTTGGCTCAGCACGGCCGACCAGCAGTGGTGCATCATCTGGAGCATCAGGTAAACGTAATGAACATTAGGTGAGCGGTGCGGTGCAATAAATGAAATTGTCCCATGTCTAGGGTTGGCCAGAACCGTATATATTCACCGTATTTAACCGAATATTTGGTTATTTATCTGCCAAATTACCGTGTATACACTGTATATACCGTTTGTCCACGATCAGTTCGGATACAGAATACATATTTGGCCAAAAAAAGGAAAATTAGATAATTTTCGGAGCTCTCTCCGAAATGCATTTTTTATATTTTAGTATGTTTTAGCCTGATGTTTTAGGCACTCAGGGGTAGAACACACAGGCAAAGTGCCCCTAACCAATCTCAAAATTGATCCTAAGATCTTTTTCCGAACTGAAACCAACATTTTTATTTTTTTCTAATGGTCTCACGACGTGGACAAACGGTATATGAATCTGGCCAACCCTCGTGTCGTGGTTGATCCACTTACATGTTCATTGATCTCACAAGGAGTCTGCAATGCGAAGGACTCTGAGGGCATCAGAGTTTTTGTACAGGCAGAAAGTGCAGCAACAAAAGTGCTGCAAGTGTAATGAAGTGTTTGGTGACGGTGAAGCACGCTGCTCAATTCAACATGTCAAGGCAGGCTATCTGTTTATTGATCAATTCAATAAGTCAAGGCAAGCTATCGATGCATTAGGTCAGGGCAGGCTTGGGCGTGTGAATGCGAGACGTTGAAATTACCATTTTCACACCGACTCATAAAATTACTCTGTCAAAACTGCAACCGTGTTTGTTGTAGCTGTTGGGAACAATGAAAAATGTCTTTGATCAACTCAACATAGCGTTTTAAATTGCAGCACCTGTACAGAGCCCTATATATACCCCAACAAGCTACGCAGCTCAGACAAGGGCAAAAACAATGCAAAACGCAGAAATATCAATGATGATTACGAAGGTGATGTCTTGGTTGTATCTATGCACCTGACTTTTAGATTAAACCCTCAATTGAGTTCTCAAGTAAATTTCCACACAAACCGACCCATAAGTGCTGAGAATTCACAGCGTAATTCACCTCAAATGATTAGGTTGCTAATTGTTAGTGGCACAATGGTTGTGATATTTTCTTCCCTTCATTGTAAAGGCCCTCACATGATCAAGATCACTGAGCGACGTTTTCATTGCACAGCCCCTCCTTTCCTCCTCTCGTATGACCGTTTGACCTAGTGTCATGTGTCATGTGTCAAACATCCATCCCCCTTCCTTTTAAGCATATGGCATTGCCATGCAACGCAGGCACCCCCCAAAGCAGCTCCATCAATGCCATCATGCCATGAGCAATGCCTTTGCTGGCAACAGCGGGTTGGAGGGCAAACTTTGAATGCTGTCGCTGTACCAGAAGGTACGGCATACACTATGTACAAGAGAAGAGACACATGTATGTGTACGTGTGTATGCACACATGCCCACACACGAAAGGAGACACGCATGTACATAGACACAACGTAAGGATAGGTGCAGGCAAGACCCCTCTGCTTATGAAATATTAGAATCATGATGCGTACTAATCAGAGGTGCTTTCAAGGAATGCAACTCTTTGCTGCCTTCTTCCTGTTACATGAGGATCGTGTGATGCACTGCATAGCTCCTAGAAAGAAAAGTATACCTCAGGAAGTCTTAGTAGGCTTATGTACAAGGTGCGAGGTTATTATATAAATATTATATAACATTATATGGGGTCCATATAATATTACATTCTTTGATACTCACAAACTCAGTCTCTGAGCTTGGATTCTCAGTGCGAACTCAAATTGAATTAAAATGGCTAAAGTACCTAGGCTTTCAGTGAAACTAGACTCTGAGGGCAAGCAGCCCTATCTGGGGGGCCAGATTAGGCCAGAAGACCTGTACAAGAAGCTCAAGGAACCCAACCAGGTTCTCCTTGTGGAGGACATGCACGGGAAGCCCTGTACACTTAAGTGCAAGGGCTGCAACACCCTCCTGAGCCCCGACAATCCCACGCAAGTATGCAAGTAGCACGAGAAAACATGCAGCATTCCCAAGGAAGAGCTCGATGAGCTTCTTGACGTGGACATGGAGGAAGCAGGACTAGCTGCAGCAGCAGCAGCAGGTGTAGCAAGTAGAAAAGATGGTGTTTATCAAGGCCAACCTTGAGAAAGAGCAAGGCTCAGACGCATTGGACTCTTTGGCATATTGCCTTGTCTAGCAGGGCTTCAGCAACAGCGCAGCAGAACAGACTTCATATACAGAAATGTTAAGTTCAAACAGAAATGTTTGTGAAACGGGACATATTTGACCTGTTAGAAATGGCAGGTTCTATGTAAGGATGAGAAGCATGTGTTTACACGCTCTCTACTCAATATTTCCTTCAGAAAACATCAGCAATGGATTCCAGGGGTCTTAAAACCTCACCCCAACAGAAATTACATGGAATGTCCCACCCAGCCTGGGAGCATGTTATATATTATTATATACCGTACCTTTTCGATATCACCCCGCATAAATATTGTTTTTTGCCCTGCGGGGTGACTGCAGTATTGTTAAATATATATTTATTCTTCAGGTGCGGGGATGGTGCGGGGTTCATTCAAGTCGTCTAAATTAATTATTTTATAATATTTTAGAATTTATCCTATCGCGTTTTAGTTTCTGCAGCACTTGTATTGAGTTGGAGGGAAGCATGGGGGTGTTACCCAGAGTATAACACTGTACTTAAACTGTACAAGGTAAGGGGGAAGCTCTGCGGGGTTAATGCAGGGAAGGGGCAAAATATTATTTCTGGGGTGCGGGGAAGGTGAAACTGCAATACAATATTTATTTATTTTGCGGGTGAGTACGAGAAGGTACGGTAATAGGATTTTGGGGAATATAATATTGTATCTCACACCCTGCTTATGTATGCTGCATGTTAATGGCTGGGTGGCCAGAATTAAACGAGCACATTGTACGCACAGAACATGTTCTAAAGATACGGCCACGCATTTGTGTATATACAATCCCAGCAACACTGACATGTAGATGTCCTGATGCTCATTTATGTGACCATGGATGCAACCTCTTGGCAGAGCATCATTTGGTGCAGCTGCTAGATGTGTTTAACCCATGACTTCTAAAGGCTTTTTAAAAAGGCTACTGTTACTTTGGAAGGGCTTATCGTACATCTGTATTTAGCTATTGCGCAATTGACGCTGTAATGCTGTGCAGAGTGTGTCTGTCAAATCTCTCTGAGCTTAGGTTAACCAAAAACCGCCTTTAATACCGTTCGTTCACGATCAGTTTGTGACCACACTTTCAAATAAATAATTAAATTTTCGATTTCAGTTCGTGAGGGAGTCTGGGGATTAATTTTTGAGTTCGAGAGCACTTCGGGAGGGCCCTGTCGGAATTAGTTTTTGAATTTGAGAGCCCCCCTGTGAATGCTGCCTGTACACTGCTACTGCTGTTAGTTATGGCTGAAGCTGTGGCTGAGGCTGAAGCTGTGGCTGAGGCTTCAAGAACCCGGCCAGGGGGTTCACACTGGCGCGCTTGGAGCTCATTTCAATTTTCACCCTCAAAACCACTATAAATATTTATTTATCACTTCGAAGTCAGTTCGGAGAGACCTCCAAGAATTAATAAAATTTTCGTTTTCTGGCCAAATAAATAATTAATTTCCGAAGTGATCGTAAACAAACGGTAATTGTTTTTTGGTTGGGGCAGTGACAGATTACTCGTGAAATGGTGGTAAAATATATACTTATTTCTAGGGGAAGTGGTTCATGCTCCGCCTGCCCCTTCCCCCCCAGACCCCGCCCGCCTACATCAGGCAAGATCAGACCGGGCTGAGTGAGAGAGCGCAAGAACAAGAGGCAGCCATGCAGGACTTGTAAACCTTAGTTTGCCCCCACAGGATTGTACAGTTGGCATTGCATTGGCACTGCATTTTGTGGTTATGCAACAAATGAAGTTGACAGGGATGCAAGCATGCTCCCTCATGCAGCAACAATGCAG
>Ga0307947_1001908_pt1 | contig 16618 bp, 19 predicted proteins | sample OrgLakmetagen232_FD_201840 | JGI IMG/M metagenome (GOLD analysis project Ga0307947, IMG submission 201840) | Saline water microbial communities from Organic Lake, Antarctica - #232 | ecosystem: Environmental > Aquatic > Non-marine Saline and Alkaline > Saline | place: Antarctica: Organic Lake...
GATGGAGGGGGAGGGGGGGGAGGCCAGCCACAGGTGAGTGGGCTGGATCTGGGTGCCTGGGGGAAGGTGGTGTTGGAGGAGGTGGCGGGCTGCCACTGCTATGTGGCAGGACCAGAAACGGTGGTCGCGGAGAGCAAGGAGGGGGGCAGGGCTGACTGGAGCAGCCCACCTGCAGCCACATTTTTTGGAGGCTTTGAATTTTCCCTGCACAAATTGCTGCAGCTGCCGCTGGCTGGTTGGAGGAAGGAAGAGGAGGCGCCACAGCACCTCCTTCTCTGAGTTGTGCACGGGGAGGCGCCAGATCATTGGCAGGCGCCTTTGGGTTTCCTCTGTTTTGTGGTTGCAAGTTGGCCGAGGTTGGAGTGGGGGTTTGCGGAGAGACGGTGGTTGGTGCGGGGGTCTGTGGAGTGGTGGAGGGCTGCACGGGCGCACTGGTGGAGGAGTGTTAGGCGTCGGTGGATGAGGGGGGATTGGAGGTGGATGCAGACAGTGCGCACTGTGAAAGACCCGGTCCGGCCGTATAGGGAGAGGGGAGGGAGAGGGGGGGCTGATGGAGAGAGCCGGCGATGGGGGGCATGCTTGGGCTGCTGCTGCTGCCACTGGAGGGATTAGGAGAGGTGGAGGGTCTGCTATGGACAATTTCGGCTACTCTAATCCACCTCTCCTCACTGGAGGGATTAGAAGAGCTGGAGGGATTAGGAGAGGTGGAGGGTCTGCTATGGACAATTTCGGCTACTCTGTTAGTTTGCTCCTTAGGCGAGTCTTGCGTAGTGCATGCAAAACAGTAATTATCTAGTGACAACTAATATGTCTACCTAACTGACCTTTTTCGTTAAAGACAATGGAATCATTGATCGCCTCAATTTCATTCTTTGATTGAAAACTTCAATTGATGTGATGAAAAGTGTCTAAGGTTGTGCTCCTTCGGTAAAAAAAAGTTGAACGTGATCAAACAAATAAAAGATTAAGGATGCTTAAGTTCAACCTATTTCACTAGGTCCAGGCTTGCAGTTTTTCATCTTTTGTGCTAGGTAGTAAGGAAGCATTAAAGAGCACAGCGATGCAAAGAACCCTTTCCTCTGCTGGATGCTTTTACACTTCAGAGGCCTTTCTTGGTCCAAAGACGCTGTCGATCATCAATGCTTAGTAAGGTAAAGCCTCTCAGGACCCCATGTCTGGCACACCATACACCCAGTAATAGAGACGCAGCTTGCTTCTTGTGAGGCACAGCGTATTGTGTCCAAAGAAGAAAGTGGGGTTTGTCACCACGGCATGAGACATCCTTTGCTTCCGTGCTGACGTTTCCGGTTTTTAAGCAATGCTTTTGAGTGTGATGGTCGCTATAACGTTCTCTGACATGCAAATCAAATAACTAACCAATCAGAAACTCACAGTCTTCGCTTATAGTCAGCATCTCAAAATGCCCGCAAACCTAGAGTAAGGGCTAAAGCAAGTCGCTCCCTACAATGGGCAGTGGCCTCAGCCTGTATGAGCTGGTTCCTACCAGACCTAAAAACAATCTGTTAAATGGGAAATAAAAAAGAAGACACTTCGTACTGAAGCTTGAACCTACAGCCTAGAAATCAATCCAGTGCTTTTCTTTGTTCTATCCTATTCTTTACTGTTACTCCATTCATTACTCCATTCACCTGACAAGCTGCCTTACAGCTTGGTGCAAAGAACAGTTAAGAGCGAGCTGACTCCTAGGGGAATCTGCCAAAGCCTAAAACAACAAAGCGCGGGCCAAAGCATTGCCGGTGGCTTGGATGGCGGCAAGGCATGTGATGCTCCAAACAAGAGGGCTGCTGCTGCCAGCCAGCGTCTGGCCCTCAGCATTGCGCCTGTACAGCATCCGTACGCGTATTTCAGTTGTGTAGAAACTCAGGTCTGTGCTTGGTTGGTTAGTCCAGCAGGGGGGGGCAGTTTGAGCTCAACGATAGAAACTCAGGTCTGTGCTTAGTTGGCAAACTCAGCAGGGGGGAGCAGTGTCAAGCTACGCAACAGAAGTTTGAGCTCAACGATAGAAACTCAGGTCCGTGCTTGGTTGGTCAGTCCAGCAGGGGGGAGCAGGGTCAAGCTACGCAACAGAAGTTTGAGCTCAACGATAGAAACTCAGGTCTGTGCTTGGTTGGTCACTCCAGCAGGGGGGAGCAGGGTCAAGCTACGCAACAGAAGTTTGAGCTCAACGATACAGACAATTCTTCTGTTGTTGCTCAGCAGACAAGGCCCGGCAAATCAAAATATCAGTAGAGTTGGCCAGAACCGTATATATACACCGTATATGACCGTATATTTGGTGATTTCCCTGCAAAAAATACCGTATATACACCGTATATATATGGTTCTGGGCCAACCCTAAATATCAGTTCTTCTGCGTCTTCTCAGCAGACAGGGCCCGGCAAACTACAATCTCAGATCGGTCCCAACAAGCCATGACCCATGAATGTGCTTTTGTTTTAACCCGATAAAAATAGCACCAATATCCACCCGAGATTGCGCTCCACGTTTGAAATTTGTCCATTTGACAGTGCCCACACGGCACTCATGTGCCCTTCCACCTACCTTGCCTACTTTACATAGAAATTCACCTGGAATTCGTTCCAATCCTCATCTACATCAGTACATTTTGATGGCTACCAACACAGTGATGCATAATTGGTATCATGGTCGTTTGTAAGTGAAGTGGTATGCAAAATCAATGTGGGTACCACATTCTGATTACACAATGAAGAGGCAATGATGTTTCCCCAATGAACCAGCCTGGCTAGAACGCAAAGGCCACAGTTCTGTTCCCCTTCAAAATAATGCGTGCTTAAGTTTCAATTTTTACCCCACCATTTTTTTACCCAACCAGTCCTCCACAAACACAGTCTGGCATTTTTGCTCCTCATAGAAGACGAAATAGAGACATGCCTTTGTGTGTCACATGAGTTTTTAATGGAGCCCTCAAACAATTCTGGCAACACCTACACCCTCTTTTTATTAGCTCTTTTCACTGTTGCAACGTCAGTCACTGTTTTATGGTACAATGAGCATTGCGGCCTTGAAAGTCTTGGTGAGATCTATGTTTAAATACACAGCTTTTGATGCAACGCCTGCGCAAGCAATTTCATGCAACGCCTGCACAAACCATTTCATGATTGCAACGCCTGCACAATGCACAAGTCATTTCATACAACGCCTGCACACGCCATTTCATACAACGCCTGCACAAGCCATTTCATGATTGCAACGTCTGCACAATGCACAAGCCATTTCATTCAACGCCTGCACAAGCCATTTCATACAACGCCTGCACAAGCCATTTCATGACTGCAACGCCTGCACAATGCACAAGCCATTTCATGCAACGCCTGCACAAGCCTAGCCCCCTCACCTCTGACACTCCACCGCTGCTAAGCGCACGCTCATGCCCCATTTCCTGGCTTGAGCGTCGACCATGCCAACCAACCTCCCATGCCCCTTCCTTCTCTGCTGATGCCGCCGCTGTCGCTGCTGCTTTCGCTGCTGCTGCTGCTGCTCCTGCTCCTGCTGCTGCTCCTGCTGCTGCTGCAGACTCCATATAGGTCGCTCACTCAGGGATACCAACCCCGGCTTGCTTTCCAGCTCAGCCATGGCTTCCGTGTCAATAGACGCACCTACCCCAGGCTGCTGCACGGGCAAACCCAGTGACCTCAACTCCTGCAGTCCCACAGCTGACGCTCCACCTGAGAACCACTTTCCACCCCCCTCAGCCCCCCTGGCCCACTGCTCGCTCATAGCATCCTGCTGATCAGAAATCCTGCCCAGATCAGAAGTCTTTGACAACCCCTCACATCCCGCCTCTTTGCCTCCCCCCCACAAATCAGCTCCCCCCTTCCCACCTACACCCATATCCAGACTCCCTACGAGCTCTCCGTCCTCCGATTCAAAAATCAGCATGCCCACATCACCCTTTTTCGGCTCACCCTCTTCCTCCACCTCCCGCGCGCCCTTCGCCCTCCTGCCCTCCTCTCTCCTTCCTTCTGCGTGCTTGCACACGCTGGCCCCGCCCCCAGCGGGCTTAGCCACCACACCCACGCGAGACTCCACATCTGCACCCACACACACAGGGCCGGCTGCATTGTCGGTGAGCTGCTCGCTAGGGGCAGCCGCATCCCTCCACACCTGCCACGCATCTGCAGAAGAAGACATGCTGGGTCGGCCAGACTCAAAGCTGCAGCGCAGCCGGACCACCTGCGTGTGTGTGAGTGTGTGTGTGTGTGTGTGTGTGTGTGTGTGTGTGCGTGTGTGTATGTGTGTGCGTGTGTGTGTGCGTGCGTGCGCGTGTGTGTGTATTGTGTGTGTGTGTCTGTGTGTGTGTCTGTGTGTGTGTTTGTGTACATACTGGCGGCGCACATACTTTGCCTTCACACTCATAAACACACAAAAGTACTGTATTGCCTTGACTACTTCCTGAAACACACACACACACACACACATACACACCAGCACCTGAGGGTTGTGAGCCTCATCTGTTCACTCCTACATGCTTATATATTGCGTGCTTCACCTGTTCACTCACACGCCTGAAGATTGTACACCTGATCTAGTCTCTCATATAACTTAAGTATGGCATGCCCTATCTAGTCACTCATATAACTAAAGTATGGCATACCTTATCTAGCCACTCATACATTTTAGGAAAGTTTTTATCTGCTAGCTCACACCCACACCTGAGGATTGTGTGCCTCCTCTGATCATTGACACACACATACACATACACACACCTGAGCATTGTGTGCCCAACTAAACAATTAATGATTGTAAGCCTCGCCTATTCACTCTCTCTCTCTCTCTCTCTCTCACACACACACACACACACACACATAAACACACATACACATACACGCACACACACGCACGCACCTGAGGGTCGTGTGCCCCCATCATCTCTGCCGCCTCCTCAGACGACATGACACGGCAAGCCCCTCTCTCCAAACTTCCCACCATACCCTCCTGCTCTTCCTCTCCTTTGTCCACTCCTGAAACAGCTGCAGCTGCTGCTCCACCCCTACCCCCCCTTCCACCACCATAAATACTTGATGTAGCAGCAGCAGCAGCAGCAGCAGCACCGGTGGCTTCTCCTAGTGGTTGAGCAACATCAACTACGTTCTCATCTTGGGTGGGATCTGAACAAGTCAGGAGGGCAGCTGATTCTCGCTCCTGCTGGGAAGCAAGATAACAGATAAGTATCAAGACTGTTTTGCATGCATGTTTGTGGGGGAAGCTGGTGTGTGTGCGTATGTGTGAGTGTGTGTGTGTGTGCGAGTGTGTGTGCATGTGTGTGTATGTGCGAGTGTGTGTGTGTCTGTGTGTGTGCGTGTGTGTATGTGTGTGCGTGTGTGTGCGTGTGTGTGTGTGCAAATGTCAAGAACGCCTGGCTGGGTTGTGTACTTTCTTTTAATGCAAATAAATTCCTTAATGCACACGAGTTTTAAGTAGCATCACATGCTCTCTTTGGTGGGGCTGAGGCTATAGTAATTTCCTCTCTCTCTTTCGTTTCCTGTTCAGTCTCCATTTCAGCATGACCTTGCCTGCTGATCCAAAACAGAACAACAGAACAGCTGTATTTTAGTGTGCCAACAAAACAGCTGTATTTTAGTGTGCCAACAAAACAACTGTATTTTAGTGTGCCAGTTTGAATCGGTAACAGGAGGTTGTGGTTAGGGGCTGTTAGGTGCTGGCAGCTACTTTTGAGTGAGCTCACGCAGCGGGACAATGCAATACAATTAAACACTCGATGCTTGTTTAAATCAGTCAGGGGCTGTTAGTTGCTGGCAGCTGCTTCTGAGTGAGCACACGCAGCAGGACAATGCGACAAAAATTCCACAAAATTAAATACTTGATGCTTGTCTAAACAGGTTAGGGGGCTGTTATGTGCTGGAAGCTGCTTCTGAGTGAGCTCACGCAGCAGGACAATGCAATAAAATCAAACACTTGATGCTTGTTCAATTCAGTCAGGGGCTGTTAGGTGCTGACAGTTGTATTTGAATGAGCTCACGCAGCGGTACGTACGTATTGTATATTGTATACATTGCGACAAAATCAAACACTGGATGCTTGTTTAGATCGGTGGGGGGCTGTTAGGTGCTGACATGAGTGAGCTACGCAGTGGTAAACTGTGACAAAATCTAACACTAGACTGTGGTAGGGGGCTGGTCGGTACTGGCACCAAAGTGCTGCTTCCCTTCATCACGCTTAATGTGTGAACAGTACCAGCCAAGCCCTTTTTCCTTGTTTTTATTTTCTAGGTAGGTGTCACTGCTGATCGGCATCCTCATGAGGAAGCGGAAGCATTTCCCAAGAGTCAAGCAGAAACAGGCAGAGGTGTGCACCTTTTCCAAACTGCATGCATGCAATCCTTAAGAGTATTTAGCAATACAACGCAGGTGCCGAAAACCACTCTCCACTTGGAAATCACCTCGGTTTATTAGGTTAACAAAAATTCCAAACCCTAAACCCTAAACCATAACCCTTGGGGTACTGTACACTCCTCTATCGAAGCCACAGGACAAAAAAAGAGAAAATCAGTAGTCATGGTGGGGGAGACTCACGGCACTTCGGGCCAATGTGTCTCCTTTTCCTTAATTGATGCAGGGAGTGTTTTTCTGCCTGCGTAGTTTTTCTTTCCTTTTCCTTCATGACGTGCGGCAAGACAAGGTAGGGGTAGGGGTTGGTGTTGATCCCCCACACGAGGGTGGCACCACTCACAAGTAGGGCTGGCTAGAACCGTATATGTACACCGTATATGACCGTATGTATGGTATTTTCCCTGCCAAAAACACCGTATATATACAGTATATACGTATGTATGTATGGTTTTGGCCAACCCTACTCACAAGCATTGTTGTGTGCGGTACATGTACCCAGTAAGACAGATAATTGACATCAAATTGATTTTTCACCCTTTTACAACGCAACAAGCGACACCACGCAGCAAGCAGCACCACTCACGAGCAACACTACTCACAGCAGCACCACTCACAAGCAGCACCACTCACAAGCAGCACCACTCACAGCAACACCACTCACAGCAACACCACTCACGAGCAACACTACTCACAGAAACACCACGCAGCAAGCATAACCACTCACAAGCAGCACCACTCACAGCAACACCACTCACAGCAACACCACGCAGCAAGCATAACCACTCACAAGCAGCACCACTCACAGCAACACCACTTACAAGCAACACCACTTACAGCAACACCACTCACAGCAACACCACTTACAAGCAACACCACTCACAGCAACACCGCTCACAAGCAACACCACTCACAAGCAACACCACTCACAAGCAGCACCACTCACAAGCAACACCACTCACAGCAACACCACTCACGAGCAACACCATCATAGCAACACTCACAGCAACACCACTCAAACCTCAATGCCACTCACGTGCCAACGGGACTGACCTTCTGTTTTCTTAGCCCTTGTAAAAAACATATCTGGAAACGACACCGGACTGGCTAGCCAGGCGCGCCGTGCGAAGCAGAGCACGTTTAAGAACTGCTCCACACATTTTACTATTCATTGTCTAGTGGTCTCAAGAGAAACTCACCGCGCAAGCAAATACGATACGGTACTGTAATTACAGTCAAAATTGCTCTAAGACCGTGTAGTCGCACCAGTCTGAAGCCAACACACACCTGCATGGGGGACGTGGGAAGGATGGGAAGAACGGCTCCAGTCAGGGCGGCCTCTTGTCCGTTGGTGGAGTCGTCGTTCCCTCTGTCGGGGCCTAGCAATGGCAGAATCGCCCCTGCGTGTGTGTGTGTGTGTGTGTGCGTGCGTGTGTGTGTGCATACATGTGTGTGCGCGTATGCTATTGTGGGGAGAGGGAGTGTACATATATTTATGAGTGGTGCATGTGCAAGGGTGCTGATGTGCTGATACTTAATTGTTTACGTCAGTGCTCAAGTATTTCCCTGTGCATTTGATATTGAGCGTCAAAGAGGCCTCTGTGGCAAGGGCGTGTCAAATACACACGTTCAGATCATTCAAGGAGGCCTTGGAACTGTGCAGTGCACGCAACACTTTCCGCCCCACAGGTCTGACTGCTCGCTCATGCACCTGCCCGCGTACAAGCATAAACGTCACGCATACCAGTTTTGTCAAAATGCCAGCATGATGTCCATGCCGGAGCTGCACTTCTAGCCAGCAGCAGTCAAAAGACCTGCACTACAGATGTGCCTATGCTACGTTTGGCGCAATCATGGAATGGCACGCAATCATGCCTCGTATTGACAATTTGTTGCGCTTGATCGCATGATTGGCACAATGAAGCGCAACAAATTGTCAATACTTATTCGGCACCTCAGTGCCTCCCAGCCTTGATTGATGTGGGGAGTGGTGTTTATTGATGCCTACGTTTTTCTATTTCTTGTTTGTTACCTGGCTGCTCCGCAAATCCCCGGAGAGATGTCTGGCTCTGCTGCCCCTGCTCCTGCTCCTGCTGCCCCTGCTTTTGCCGTTGCTGCTGCTGCCCCTGCTCCTGCTGCTGCTCCTGTTCCTGCAGCTGCTGCTGCTGCTGCTGCTGCATTGCAGTTGCATCGGGAAGGTAGCTGCTGTGAGAGATGATAGCTGTGGCAGCCTGACGAATCCTCGCGTCCAATGCAGAAAACAGCCTCGACCCACGCTTTGAGGGTTCACTTTGCGGCTGCAGTGCACCCAGCGAGTACTGCTGCTGCTGCTGCTGCCGCTGCCGCTGTTGCTGCTGCTGCTGCTGCTGCTGCTGCTGCTGCTGCTGCTGCTCAGAGCCTTGATTGTGTGACCCCAGCTGTCGTTGCTGCTGCTCCTGCTGCTGCTGCTGCTGTATGTTTTGCTGCGGTTGTGACAGCTGCCGCGTAGGAGTGGCTGCTGCTCCTGTGAGCCTGGAATGGCTGACAGCCTGCTCCTGCTGTGTCAGAGGCCGAAGAGCGGAGTGCTTCACCGGGGTAGTGGCGCCAGCTGTCCTCGCACACGTGGGAGGTGGGAAGGGGGTGCGGGTGGTGCAGACGGGAGTGGTGGAGGCGGTGGAGGCTGTGCTGGCAACGGAGCTGGCAACCTCCAGTGGGGGCATGCTGCGGTGGCTGGCGCAGCTGGAGAGAGCTCCCTGCTCTGACCTGGAGGACGCGTATGGCGTACAGTCGTTTTAAACTAGAATGTGCAAAGTGGGAGTACATCAGAGGTAGAACCTCCAGTTGGGGTATGCTGTGGTGGCTAGCACAGGTCGAGAGTACTGCCTGGTCTGACCTGGAGGACGTGTGTGGAGAACAGCGGTTTTAAATTTAAATGTGCAAAGTGGGAGTACATCAGAATTAGCTCCAGTGGGGGCATGCTGCAGTGGCTAGCACAGCTTGCGAGCGCTGCCTGCTCTGATTTGGAGGAGGTGCGTTGCGTACAGCGGCTTTAACAAAGGTGCCAGCAGCATTGAAAACGTGCAGTGATTAGTGCACGGATTTAAATTAGTCTGTTTATCAGCCATGGATTGATTGCAAACAAATCCAGGATCGTTGTAATTTTGTTATTTGGTTGGCCCAAACCATACATAATTACATAAATATACAATGTGTACGAGGTATTCTTAGCAGTTCAACTAGCATCCGGTCATATACAATGTGTATGTACTGTTCTGGCTATCATGATGTGTAAGATACTCTCAGTACGTCCTATTACCTAAAGCAGTATCACAAGTGCGAAATCTGGAGCTCCGACGAGCGTACCCCGGAGCTCTGTCTCTTGATTCTGTGCCGGCATGTTTGCCTGGCCTTCTGCAAAGTTTGCTCCAACTTCCGTTTCTTAACCACACACGTACACACAATACACTCAACACCACTGAGCAATTGCAAGGAGGCACTCTAGCATTGATCCCGGCATCGACCCCTGCCCCTTGCCTGCTATGAAAATGAACCGGTCAAATAATGTGATCTGGTACAGTCTGGTACAGTCTGGTACTGTCTGGTAGAATATTTGTTGGTGGCCTTCCGTACATAACCTTTAATGTGGCTTGCATGGCTATCTGCATCAAGCATGGCAAGCCCCAAAACAACACTTTCCTGACCCATTACACTAGTAATCTCCGCAATTGCTTTTTTTAAGGGTTGGCCAGAACCGTATATATACACCGTATATGACCGTATACTTGGTGATTTCCCTGCCAAAAATACCGTATATACACCGTATATATATGATACATGGTTCTGGCCAACCCTGCTTTTTTCAAACACCTGGGAGGTGATGCAGCGTCCCAATCAGATCTGAAGTCGTGCGTTTCCAGGGTCAGGCGCCGTCGCTCCTCCGTTTGTTGCTGCTGCTCTACCTGCAGGTACGTTTGGAACGTCACCTCTGTCGTCAGGCAGTCCTGTCCTCCCCACTGCTGCTGCTCCTGCTGCAGCTCTCCTCGCTCTCCTCGCTCCCGCGGTGCATCTCCGTGGGTCTGTTGTGTTTGCTGTGCGGCTGCGGTTGTTGTAGGTAAAATTGCTGCTGCTGTCGCTGCTGTTGCTGCTGTTGCTGCTGTTGCTGCTGCTCCTGCTCCTGCTGTTACTTCCATTGCTTCCAGTGAATGGCCAGCAAGAGGCTCAGCAAAAGGAGATGGTGAGCGCATAACAAAGGGACTTTCACTACTCACACTCGGGATTACACCCACGTTCGCACCACCGTTCGCACTTGCAGGAGTACGGAAGTCGTCGCCCATGTCTGATGGCCCCCCTGTTTGACTCTCACGCCAGATGCTTCCCCACGAAGGTTCCTCATCCAACGCTCCCCCACCCCCACCCTGCGTGCATGGTTACCAGCGTCGTATGGAGCAGGGGGAGGAACTGTGTTTGTGCGCTGTGTTGTATGAAGAGAGTACATGTATAGTGTACACAGATACAGACGTACACGCATACACACGTACACACGTACACACGTACACACGAACACACGTACACACGTACACACGTACACACGTACACACGTACACATGTACACATGTACACACGTACACACGTGATACAATGAGTGTGTGCTTTGGGTGCTGTGGTCCAATGGATTTGTTCAGAACAAGGCACAGGCCTTCAAACAAATATGGGCCTGCATGTGTATGTGCTTAAGCAGGCGTGTGTGTACACACGCTTGCACAGGCATATGAAAAAGCATTGCTATGTGTAGGACGGTAGGGTACAACGATGCCAGGTGTCGCTTTTAAGCAGATTCAAATATGGCAGAAGGCTGTATTAAATGAAACGCATAGAAGCACACGTGCCCTTACAACCGTGGACACGCTAAAACACACACGCCCTTACAACCGCAGATACGCAGAAGCACATGCGCCCACACAACCGCAAACACACAGAAGCACACGCACATCTACCACCGCAAACACGCCAAAGCATATACGCTCTTACAACCACAGATACGCAAAAGCACACTCACAGCAGCAGAGGAAGCCACACTGTCCGCGTCCCAAACGCTTTTGACACTGCTGCTGCTTCGCACAAACTGCCGCCCCAGCAAACCTGCGCTCAGCTGCGCAGTGGAATGAGGTGCAGATGATGACGGCAAACCAGGGGGAGGGTCAGGCATTTCTCCTGGGAGGAGAACCAGCCGCGGAGGGGTGAGGGTTGAGGAATGAGGGGGGGGGGCTGGTGTGATGGTGGGTACTGCTTGGACTGGCGGTGCTGTGCCTGTATGGGCTGCTGGAGCTTTTGGTGGGATGCGTGAGCATAACAGGAGGGCCTGCGTGTAGGTACACATGTGATCGCTTGTATAGGAACCAAAAGAAAATCAAATTGTAGTGATATCACAGCCAGCGGGACTACGGGAGGGGACTACATGGTGAGGTAGAAGAAATGCACGAGGGGAAGAGGGGAGAAATTCACAGAGGGGATTACGTGGTGAGCTAGACAAAATTCACAGAGGTTGAAGTAGGCCTGCGAGCAAGCACATGTGCTTGTGCGCGAGGACCCTGTGATGTACATAATATGAGGACGGAACGACTGAGAGTATCTAAGAGGGCGTGGTTGTGCACTTAATTAGGCAGAGTAGAAAAAGCCCGAGATTGAGCAGCTGCTGAACATTGTGTGGTTGAGTCTACCAGCGCTGCGTGCTGACTTATTTCAAGTATACAAGAGGATGTGAGTTGCAAACACAGGGACCTCATGATAATAAAATTGGGAGCTGCAGAGAGGACGCCAGCACAAGGGATGCTGCAGCTTGAACAGGTAATAGGTTTGTCACATGGAACGACATGATGAGAAGGGCTCTGTAAACAAAAGTAAAAGCTACGCAGCTACGCAGAAAAGAGTCGGCAAGCTTTCAGGCAGGCTCATTAAATCAGTGCTCAAACAACCCCACCAGTACACTGCGCTGTGGTGAGGCTTGCAGTGTGATCACACTCGTGGGCAGATGCAATCGAGCTGAAACTTTTGTCAATTGCAAGGATTTTGAGTCAAATAGCAAAGATTCATTTTCATCACACTCCTACTCAGGGGAATCTTAGTCCCAAATCTTGGAAAATAGGGCACTGTCTGACGAAGGGGGTATACAAAATGCCGGTGTATGCAGGGCCCCTCAGACACGCATACACAATCTGTTTTATTTTTTACAAGCAGGTTCTCACAAAGTCGTGTCTTTTACAAATAACAGGTTGATTGTTTAGATGACAGACTATGCAGATTCGTCTCTTTCAACTTTTCTTTCCTTCATCAATGCGGGGAGCGGTTTTCACTGCCTGCATGATGGCTGCATCGTTATTTTTTCCCTTTTCTTACAACACCCAACACCCCCTACCTTGACCTCAACAGTGCACCCTCCAGCCCGCCATTGAAGCTTGAGGGGGGTCGTGACCACATTGTTTGAGGTGGACGATGGGTCACCCTCCATTGCTGCTGCTGCTGATGCCACTGCTGGTGGTAGTGCATGCGCCGCCACGTTAACCAGAACTGGCTCACCAAAAGGAATCCATGAGCCAAGAAGTGTGCGCCTCTGCAGAAGTAGAGCGAAGGGCACCTCCTGCGTGCAGATGTGTCGGTTTTGCGGTTGGTCAGACATGCATGATGGGCGTGGGATCTTGGATGTAGTAATGTGCGTCCGCCGAGAAGGTTCTTATGAAATATCAAAAATGATGCTTTCGTTCAGTAATTACACAAAATATCCTGCTCTTCTGTATAAGAAGGAAGATGTGCCTCTGGCTTTGTTTCTGTTGCCCTATAAGTCCTCTATGTCATTAGGCTCGTTGAAGCCTACCTTTCTCGCCCATCCCCCGCGATTGTCTGACTGAAGGGTGATAGTGAACAGCAGCGCGTCGTGTGGAGGCGACCAGTGGGCTTCCTGGGCAGTCAAAGCCTCTTTAACGGACGATGTTGAGCGCAGAAGGGTTCGTGGGGGGGCTGTGCAGCGCAGTTGAAGATTTCTTAACTTCAGAAATAAAACAATCATGTACAGCAGTGAGCATGCGAACAACAAAGCTACCTTCACTTTCTCCGTGAGTAACGATAGGAGCGGCAGGGCCCTCAAGTCCTTCCTTTCCCTTGGCCAGCTTGACTCTAACCGTGGTGAAACCAGGAGGAATGCCATTAGCGCTGTCTAATTTGAGACGGAAAGTAAGCTTCTCCTTTTTGCCTGTGAACCAATTCATGACATATACTAATTAAAAATATAAAGTTCAATTAAAACCACGACTTGTTCGTTTGGTTAGAAAGCAAAGGAATGTTTACAGGTGTCATTATTTTTTCGCTTTTTCGGTGGGATATTTAATCAGCCATCCACCCATGCCTGATCCAGTACAGATTGACTTCGCAGTTTCTGACATGAGGCGGTATGGTGTGATCGTAGCTGTGCCTCTCTCATCCAAAATTTCATTTTCTTTTTAAAACACAAGATCTAATAATTGGTCGAATAATTTGAATTATTAGCCAGAGACACCTGTGTGCCCTCTTGTGTGCTGCGTCTCAATATACATCCATGCCTTCATAACTGCATTACAAATACTCAGTAGGGTCGTGCATTTACAAACAGTGTCTTCCATTTTGCGTCATCGTTCATCGGGCCCTCACCCTCCTTACTGCTCAGCGCAAAGGCCTTGTTCTCTGCTTGTGGGCACATCAGAGCCTGCACCACGGCCTCTGCAACACATAAAAAATACAGAAATCAGGGTGACGTTGAACAGCTTGAACAGGTAGCAGCAACAAAACGATGGCAGTTTGGCTTGTTGAGACAGATGCGTGAGTAAAGACTAAAGAAAATCTTCAGCTATCCACTTTTAGGTCCCGACACGGTGAAGTGGATGGGGAGATATGGCTGGTTAAAGCGGCTGGCACTGTATGGCCAGGAAAGGGGGGGGATGGGGTTGCATCGGAACGACCGCACACTCAGGGCACTTGAACCCTGTATGGGTGCTGTCCGTGAGGAAAGCATATTAAAATGCGTGTCTTGTGACCCGATTAGTATTTTCTCCATTTCTTTTGCAATGTCCTTGTTGTAAGGACTCCAAAATACAAGCAATGACTGGAATTTCAGCGGGTTATCTGTTATGAAGATTTAGCAGCAAAAAGTGGGGTCATACCACAGCAAATTGAGGATGTGCGGCCCAATCGCCTAGCTCCAAGATTACACCCACAGACAGATTCACAATATGTAGAGATTGGAGGTAGCCACTAGGGCGCACACGAGCCAAAGAGCATAGTACATGCCCAACTGGGGCCACTTGTCCCCCGCTTGTATATTGTATTGATAGTCGTGCCAGGCTTGGGTGTGAAGTTAGGTCGGTGATCTGATCCTGACGCTCAAGCAGGCAGTAATTTGTCCCAACATAAGACATGTCTAGGCTCATCAGCCTGTTCTGGGAGCAAACGCTCATCAGCCTGTTCTGGGAGCAAACACAGCAAGCAGCAGCAGCAACAAGATTGGCCCCTTGGACAAAGCAGTCTGCGAGACAAATTCAAGGCAGCAGAGAGTGAGAACCGTGCAACCTGAGATCCCAAAAACTTTCCCCATTCGCAAGAGGTCATAAACCGGCAGCCTAAGGGCATTTGTGACGTGTTTACTGCTCACAACAGCCACAGCAATCAGCAGTTTACAAAAAACTTAGAAAGAGCTTATACACTTGATGCTAACTCCAAGGGTAAGAGACAAAGAGCTTCATAAAAGGGAAGACATGGTCATCAATATTCATCAAATGGTGAGCACGAATCGAGGTATTGAATGGTGGTTATTTACACCTAGCACGACAAAAGAAGCAAAAAACTGACCGGCTGTGCTGACCCGTGAAGCCTCGCCCGCAAGGGAGTCCGAAAGTGAGAGCGTCACATCTTGCCTAGATCCAGCCGTAGCTTGCAAAATAGAGTTCAACTGCAAACAGGCAGATGATGAAAAAGGGGGGAATTAATAGGCTGAAAGTCATGTTGATCACAGATCACATCCAGCTTACTGCAATGATGCTGACGTGGAATATAACAGGATTGCTGCTGAACACTGAGCACAAGCTCAAGTCAGGCTGGTGAAGAGCATGTGTGTAAAAGGAAACATACAACGCTTTTCCATCACCATCCACAGGAAAATTATGAGGATTTGTGAAGAGACACACATGTACGGTGTCGAGACACACATGCACATGAGCGCCACCAAGAAAGGCACTCACGTCAAAGCTGGTATATGGCCCGTCAGTCAAGCGAGATGGTCTCACAACGGTCCATGGCAAGCTGCTCTGCTTCAACAGCACCTCAGCGTCCCTCTTGAACTTTAGCACACCTGATGTTTAAAAAAGGTATACACAATCAAAAAAATAACAGCAAGAGAGTGTGATTTGTATGGGTGCAGTGAGCCATGAGCTAGCAAAAGTTTATATAATAGGTGTGTACCTGTCACCCCCCACGGATTTTGTATATATGAGGCCGTCCTGGAAGCAACTCGCAGATCTTGAGTACGGCCCCCCTCCTCCTAAGGAGGAGAGGAGCCGCCCTCGAAGTCTAACGTAGACAAATTGATGAGTCAAAAAGCATCAGAGCAACGTTGCACTACCAAAACCTGCACAAGTTGACATGCCACAAAGTGCCAAAACAGAGTATCCACAAAGAAGGTAGCAATCACATTCACTACTCTTCAAATTAGAAGTTCCAGGTATATTTAGTTCATCATTAGCTGTGGATTATCAATTGATGTATGAAATACCACGCACCAAAAAGGTTGAGGATGGCCCACGGTAACTCCTTCTGCCTTTCTACTCCTGCAACCACAGGGAGGAAGGGAAGAGAGATGAGGTATTGATGTGCATGAGTCAGGTCATGCATACAAACATGGAATAATTAGCACAAACACACCAGCTCAAATATAAGCATGCACGCATGCCAGGGAACTTCAGGGGGTTTGAAAACCTACGGTTCGCCCTCAGCTAGTTTTTTTTTTGTGCGGGTCGCCCTCAGTTGATTTTCTAAATAGTGAAGAAATGTGCGGCTGCGCCGCACATTACTTCACAAAATGTGCGGTTATACGAGGGTTGAAAATTTTTTGCCTGGGCTGCTGACGCAGCCCAGGCTTTGGGGAAGGGGTATTGAGACAAGGAAATCGGGTTTACATGCTTGGGAAAACTTCAAACATCCAATTCATTGTAACCATCAGCGCTCCTCCGCAG
>Ga0307947_1001911_pt1:0-5000 | contig 16612 bp, 16 predicted proteins | sample OrgLakmetagen232_FD_201840 | JGI IMG/M metagenome (GOLD analysis project Ga0307947, IMG submission 201840) | Saline water microbial communities from Organic Lake, Antarctica - #232 | ecosystem: Environmental > Aquatic > Non-marine Saline and Alkaline > Saline | place: Antarctica: Organic...
ATGTTCCCTCTAGCTTCTTTTTCTGGTGTCTTGTTCAGTCTGGCCTCTTTCTCTTCTTGAAGCTGGCTTTTTATGCTATAGCTCAACTGCCCTCGCTGGCGGATATAGCTGTGTAACCCTTACCCTTTTTTTGTAAACCTTTAGTGCAGAATATGAGTCACGGCCTTAAAGTGCAGAAAAGGTTCATCTTGGTCTTTTGCCTATGCCCTTCAGAAGTAGCGTTGTAAACCTTGTAATGCCCCTTCAGAAGTAGCGGATTATTAACAACAATGCTACTTTAATGGCATATTAAGGTAAGCACTGACACTTTCGCAGCAGCTTGCTGCATCATGGCACACACACATACACACACAGTACAAGGGTGCTATGCGTGTGCGACTCTGCCCTGACTGCAGGCAGAAGCATTACAAAGCCCCCTTAGCATATTCCTTGCGAGCAGCACTTGCAACGTTGAGGGACCCCTTGCCACGCTGCACCAACAGTAGTGTAAATTCTACCAACAGTGTAATATTCTACGTTGAAATGAACCAGTGTGCATGAAAATAGACCATCAACCGATCGTAGTCCGAGCCTCGGTTCCGCAAGTATTTGTACTTTCAGAGGTAAACCTCTTCTCCTGATTATGCCTTCTTCTCCGCAGCCGCCAAGGCTGCGGCGTTCACAGGGTTGTCTGGGCTCTTCTGCCACATCTGCATAAGTAGAAACAAAATGGGAGGGGTGCACATGTAAATAAACTGTAGCTCTCAGACGACTGCAGCATTCACAGGGTCGTCTGGGCTCTTCTATTATATCTGCATAAATCATCATATATAGTGGCGCTGCGCTTGGGGTCTCTAGGAACTGGTCAAAGACCTTGACATAACCCTTACTTGCAATCCATGCTTAAGCTGGCACTATAACCTCGTCGTGACAGCCAAAGCTCTATGATGAGCAAGGGCTTTCTTGCTCTTCATTGAAATCCCAGGCATGGTCCCCTATGCCTGTACCAACTGCCTGGCAATTCTTCCCTAAGCAGAATTGTGTGCACTTTCCTGGAACTGGTTCCCTGCTCACCCCAGCTAGCCTTGCGTGTGCAAATGCATGAGCTGCGCATGTGCCCAATGTTGGTGCTCACTGCATACCTGCATCCTCAAGGTCCTGTGTTAGACCTGACATGTGTGCCCACTGTCATGCATGCAAAGAAAGTGCAAAGCATGTAGGATGGCTGGTGCAGGCCTGTTGCAACTCTGAGACTTGCCGTTCTTCACCCCGGAGAGTCTCCCCCCTCCGCGCGACGCGTTCATCACAACAGTCTAACTCGACGCGTTCATCACAACAGTCTAACTCTACGCATTCATCACAACAGTCTAACTTGACGCGTTCATCACAACAGTCTAACTCGAAGCGTTCATCACAACAGTCTAACTCTACGCGTTCATCACAACAGCAAGAGGCCAGAATGCAATTGTGCTCCAGCGATATTCAAGTTAAACTTCCTGTTCGTCAAAAATGTGCAACAACATGACTCTGTCCGGCAAACAGACTTGCATTCCGGCGTCGCCAAATGCTCTCTAAAGGGTCACATATGTAGGGTTGGCCAAAACCGTATATATACACCGTACATGACCGTATATTTGGTGATTCCCCTGCCAAAAATACCGTATATGCACCGTATATATATGGTTCTGGCCAACCCTACACATATGTCTTAAGAGTAAGCCTTTTTTCCGTTAATCTAGTTTTTATGTCAAGGAGCACAAAACAATTGATGCCAATTTCTAACAGGACACTGTTCGACTATCGACAAGCACCATCCCTCTCGGCATGAAGTTATTACTCGATTTGGCGAAAAAAAGTTTTAGAAAGGTCCGATTTCTAAACTATAAGGCTCTCCAGCAATGCGAAGGTCTCAGGTCTACGAAGTGTCCTAGAGCCCAAAACAAAATGGGAGAGGTGCACATGTGTGTACACATGCTGCAAGACAGAATCACAGCCCAGACAAGCAGGCAGCAATCAAGGGATTCAAGAACATAACGTCGGCAGACGTGAATAGGATGAGATATACACATACATCTGAAGAATGACAGTTGCGGTGTTACAGGGTTTCTCCTGCCACCGTCTTAAGGAGTAGTAAAAAAGGTTTACGCTCAGCTAAGTCTCTCATCCGTGCTAATGTGGCTTCCTTTCCTTAATTTATGAGGGGAGTGGATTCTTCACTGCCCTGCGTAGCCGTTCATCTGTCTGCATTCATAAAGGGTAGGCTACGTAGAAGCCACCAGCGACACTCACGATTTGCAATAACGCATAAACTAAGCTCGCTGGTAGTGAGAGCACAACCAGAAAATACAAAGGAAGAAGTCATGCAGGTGCCCTCAACAGACAAAAAGCCACCGTTTGGCAGGAAAACTGCAGGAAAACTGCGGGACAGACAAATCCTTCCGGAGAAGGGGTTGCTTCACATGCTCATGGCGTAGACGTGCCCCAGCTTGCAATATTTTATTTGACATCAAATCGAAGATATATTTCAGAACACAGAAAGCTGAAATTTGAGGATGGGGGCATGCATGCCTCACAAGCTGGGCGTGCATGTCACTTTTAAGGAAGGTTCAGCCCTGCCAAATCACCCAGGGACCCACTTGCATCTTTAAATGAAAATAGGCTTTCCTGTTGCATAATTTTATAGCAGGGAGCTTACCAAACGAACAGTCGTATACGGTGTGCATTTACGGCACTGGCCGACTCTAAGTATGTACAACGTAATACAATACCACCACATCCATCTCAGGCAGTAATGCTCCTTACGCACCTTCCATTACAGGAACGTTAAAATAGGCCCTCATTCACTTCTATATAGCATCAATAGCATCACGACAACAAGGAAATGATGTCTTCTTCTCTCTCTAAAAAAGAGAGAGAAAGCGTCCTTGCATGCCTGACCTCATGCTCTTCACACGCACCTTCCATAACAGGTCCTTAAAACATCTTTACACACACCTTCCATACCAGGTCATATACTCACAACATCTCCACACGCACCTTCCATAACAGGTCCTTATACTGCGACATCTTCAGTCCCGGCTTCTCTTCCTTAAGCAGGGGCATCTGCCGCTCCTCGTATCCCTTAAAGGAGGCCTTCAGACGCCTGCATTAAGTGAGGTGACCAGAATGAAGACAATACTCATCCACATTACAAGGATTGCTGACCAATGACCCATGCCAAGACCAGCTGCCGCTCCTCAGAGCCTTTAGAGGAGGCCTTCAGACACGCCTGCATACAAACTGAAGTGACTATGGGTAAGACAACACTCAACCACATTACAGGGAATCATTCCAGGCTGCAAGTAATGCTGACGCCAAGGACCCCATGCCAAGGCCAGCTGTCGTTCCCAAAGCTCGGGGACTCATCAAGGGAACAAAGTAAACAAGACAAGGGAGCAAAGTGAATTGACGGGAGGGGAAGAATGCAATTGCCCACTGTGCAGCCTTCAGATGTCCCAGCAGAGTGGAAAGGAGCAGGGGACGAATGCAAGCCGGCTGTGAGGCCTTCAGATGTCCCAACAGAGTGGAAAGGAGCAGGGGACGAATGCAAGCCGACTGTACAGCCTTCAGATGTCCCAGCAGAGTGGAAAGGAGCAGGGGACGAATGCAAGCCGGCTGTGAGGCCTTCATATGTCCCAACAGAGTGGAAAGGAGCAGGGGACGAATGCAAGCCGGCTGTGAGGCCTTCAAATGCCTCAGCCGACTGGGAAAGGAGCAAGGGGATTCTCGTTGCTTCTTTGCAACTGCTAGCTTAGTGTCATCGGTTCACTGCTAGCTCAGTGTTGTTGGTTCACTGAGGCGGACAGAACGTTGCTCACATCTCAATTCGGAGCATCATCGGTACAAATTCTGAACGTTACTGCTTGTGCTCCTGCAGTGGGACTCAGCAAACATACGCACACACACATACACACACGTGTGTTGCTATAGACACTCAGCAAACATACGCACACACACACATACACACACACGTGTGTTGCTATAGACACTCAGCAAACATACGCACACACACACATACACACACGTGTGTTGCGATAGACACTCAGCATTACTCCTTTGTAATGCCGAGCCTCCATCAGCACAAGCAAAGGGCAAAAAATAACGGCACACCACGCATACGCAGTACATGCACCCATACACATTCCAGGGATCATTTCTTCTGCCCAAAAACCTTATTATTGCTTCAGAAGCTCTATCGCAAACACATTTAATGGAAGCAATGGAATCACAAAGCAGAAACGCTTTGACCCCCACTTCTCAGGGTTCCCGATTTAATCAATTGCAAGCAATGAAATCACAAATTAGATACGCCTTGACCCCCACTTCTCAGGGTTCCCGTCCTAATCAAATGCAAGCAACAAATTAGAAACGCCTAGACACCCACTTCTCAGGGTTCCCGTCCTAATCAATTGCAAGCAATGAAATCACAAATTAGATACGCCTTGACACCCACTTTTCAGGGTTCCCGTCCTAATTAATTGCAAGCAATGAAATCACAAATCAGAAACGCCTTGACACCCACTTTTCAGGGTTCTTGTCCTCAGCCGCACTCTCTGAAATGCCCAACGCCGCTAAGGCCTCAGTGACGCTGCGCGCATCCACGTCTGCACCACGAATTCGGTTCGTGTTGATGTTCTCCACCATCTTTGCGTACGTCTCTTCATCCACCTGACAAGTAACAGCAACGAAACGATGACATTGATTGAACCATAATGATCAACCATAATAATTGAACTTGATTGAACAACAACACGCAAACTCCATGTAGACACGATTGAAGCAGGTATAGGTCAAATACAAGTAAATTGCACATATACACATATACCTGTGATCCTCAACCTTAACTCAGCTACTGTCACGTGCGCGTATGTGAAAACGCAGCTTTTCATGCATTTACGTGTGTATGTGCGTGCGTGGGTGCGTTTGTAAGTGCACATGCGCATGCGTGAGTATGTATGTGTGTGTGCGTGCGCGAGGATGCG
>Ga0307947_1001911_pt1:10000-16612 | contig 16612 bp, 16 predicted proteins | sample OrgLakmetagen232_FD_201840 | JGI IMG/M metagenome (GOLD analysis project Ga0307947, IMG submission 201840) | Saline water microbial communities from Organic Lake, Antarctica - #232 | ecosystem: Environmental > Aquatic > Non-marine Saline and Alkaline > Saline | place: Antarctica...
GCAAAAACGGGGGGAAAACTCGCAGCAGGTACGGAGCGACAGATTTTTTATGTCTTTTCCCCCTGTGTCCCTTGTGTGAGTGCTTCCCACTCGCCAGCTTTCCCAGTACCCCTGTCCCAAATTTGACCTGCAGCATTGTTATACAACATTTATAATGCTTATCTCCTGAAGCAGAGTTCGATCAGGGTAACTTCAGAAATGCACTTTTTCCCTGCCAAAGTGGGTGCAAAATACGCACTGGACCCCACACAGCCCCCCAGAACGCCGAATTTCCAGCAAATTTCAATGGTTTGGATATAACATTAAGTATCTTGCATTCAGATGAGGTATAGGGGGCTTTGAATTGGGTGGGAAGCTTATTGGCCCTGTTTGGGAGGGGGGGTTGCACGGGGACGACCATAGGTTTACAAGTACTTCGCGACATCAAGTTAAAAATTTTGATTAAATTTTCGTTTTTAGTTTGTAAGGGGGTCCGGGGATTATTTTTGAGTTTGAAGGGACTTCGGGAGGGTTCTGTCGGGAATTAAATTTGAATTCAAGAGCCCCCCACTGCTGGCTGCTGCTGCCTGTGTAGTGCTGCTGCTGCTGCTAGGCAGACTGACCATTGGCTGCATGGAGAGAACGACAGCTGTGGATGCTTGCATGTGTGCTTCCCGCAATCAGAGAAGCAACCTCTCTTACCCACTTGCCAGCAACACCCACTTTGGATGGATGCCCCAGAAGAAGAGCCTGAAGGGGCTGTGAGAGGAGGAGGCTTGTTCTTGGAGCCGTGCGGGCACCCCACCTCACAAGTGCACTCCTCATCTGCCCCCTCTTCCTCTGCCAGCTCCCTGAGCTGCCTCTCCCTCTGCAGCTTCTCATGGTCTCTCTGCTGAGCGGCCAGCCTATCAACTGGGGACAGGGGCTTCAAGAACAGGGCCAGGGGGTTCGCACTGGAAAGCTGGGAGCTCATTTTTGCTCAAAACCACACAATAATTAATTTATCACTCTGGATTCAGTTTGTAAAGGGCGTTCGTTATTATGCCGAAAAATATTTAATTTCCGAAGTGATCATGAACCTAAGGTATATGGTTCTGGCAAACCCTAAACATATGCATACAGAACACACATGTCACGTATGCAATATGCATACATATATACGCACTCAAACACGCACACATTCTCACATTCTCAAGAAAATAACGAAACCTGGCACTCATCTCTATTTCTCACAACAGCTGGGGCACCAAAGACATAAGCATGCAGATTGCTGAGGAATTTTTAATTTTCAAAACCTGGCACTTGTCTTTTTTCCCTCGCAGCAGCGGGGGGCACCAAAGACATCAGCGCGCTGATTGCTGAGGAGGTGGCGGACCTGAAGGACAGCAGTAAACGAAGGTTGGCATACCCCTTGTGCTGCTGTGCATGTCATAGGTTGGCCAGAACCATACACATGCAGTGTCATCAACAATGTGTACGTACAGTACCATGTTAGCACACCCCTTGTGCTGCTGTGCATGTCATTGGTTGGCCAGAACCATACACATGCAGTGTCATTAACAATGTGTACGTACAGTATCATGTTGGCACACCCCTTGTGCTGCTGTGCATGTCATAGGTTGGCCAGAACCATACACACGCAGTGTCATCAACAATGTGTACGTACAGTATCATGTTAGCACACCCCTTGTGCTGCTGTGCATGTCATAGGTTGGCCAGAACCATACACACGCAGTGTCATCAACAATGTTTACGTACAGTATCATGTAAGCACACCCCTTGTGCTGCTGTGCATGTCATAGGTTGGCCAGAGCCATACACACGCAGTGTCATTAACAATGTGTACGTACAGTATCATGTTAGCACACCCCTTGTGCTGCTGTGCATGTCATAGGTTGGCCAGAACCATACACACGCAGTGTCATCAACAATGTGTACGTACAGTATCATGTTAGCACACCCCTTGTGCTGCTGTGCATGTCATAGGTTGGCCAGAACCATACACACGCAGTGTCATCAACAATGTGTACGTACAGTATCATGTAAGCACACCCCTTGTGCTGCTGTGCATGTCATAGGTTGGCCAGAGCCATACACATGCAGTGTCATCAACAATGTGTACGTACAGTATCATGTTGGCACACCCCTTTTGCTGCTGTGCTTGTCATGCATGCTCAGGGAGGGCCAGACTTATTCTCACATACATACGGACCCATGGGGTATTTTCTGTGTAGCAGGAGTAAACAAGCACCAGTACCCCTTATGCTGCTATGCATGTCATGCATTTCAGGGTTGGCCAGAACCAGTGATGGTTCGTACAACGTATTCGTATATTACGCCGTATCGTAGGTAACGCGTATTTTACTGTATTGGACGTCTCAAATGACCGTATGACCCATCCCTGGCCAGAACCATATGCATGCAGTGATAGCGGTTGTGTGCACAGTCTTGTAGCATGCACCATGAGCATGTATGCACAGCAATCCCTAATAGGACAGCACCCTTAGGAACAATTACCGATACAGCTGGATACTGAAACGTGCACCTGCTGAGCGTACACGACGTGCACTCATACCGCTGGGTACTGTAATGAGTAGACCAAAGTCAACACAACAAGTGCACATATAGCTGGATATTGAAACGTGCACCTGCTGAGCGTACACAACGTGCGCTCATACCGCTGGGTACTGTAATGAGTAGACCTAAGTCTACACAACAAGTGCACATATAGCTGGATATTTATTGTGCACCTGCTGAGTGCACACAACATGTATTCATTCAGCTGGATCTGTTTTGTGCAGTGAAAGTGCAGACGCAAGCATACACAACAAGTGCACACGCAGCTGGACTTAAAACGTGCAGGCGTGAGTACACACGACGTATATACATAAAAACGACATGTATACACATACAGGTTCCTCCTCCACCACACTGGCGTGAAGGGCTGCGTCTTTGTGTGCTTTCCGAAAGGCTCAGGTGTGTGTTTGATACGTTTGAGTGAACCAGTAAGCAATCAAAAGGCGTCAGGGGTCAAGAGAGGGGGCTGAATCGAAGCAGTTCTAAGGTGACACTGCTAAGCAGAGGTGAAGAATTGCTGTACAGCTTTCTATGGCTCCTCTCCCTTGATCAATAATCAATGTGCGGGCTCTAACCCCTGCAGCCCTCCTGTCACCAGAGGATGTGGCAGTGTTCTGTGTCTGTGTGTCTGCGTCAGAGTCACTCCGTGGAGAGGTCTGGGCCTCCTAGGCAGTTTTACTCTGTGGAGAGGTCTGTGCCTCCTAGGCAGTTTTACTCCTTGGAGAGGTCTATGTCTCCTAGGCAGTTTCACTGTGTGTAGAGGTCTGTGCCCCATAGGCAGTTTTACTGTGTGTAGAGGTCTGTGCCTCCTAGGCAGTTTTACTCTGTGGAGAGGTCTGTGCCTCTTAGGCAGTGTTACTCTGTGGAGAGGTCTGTGCCTCCTAGGCAGTTCTACTCTGTGTAGAGGTCTGTGCCTCCTAGGCAGTTTTACTGTGGAGAGGTCTGTGCCTCCTAGGCAGTTTTACTCTGTGGAGAGGTCTGGGCCTCCTAGGCAGTGTCACTCTGTGGAGAGGTCTGTGCCTCCTAGGCAGTTTTACTCTGTGGAGAGGTCTGGGCCTCCTAGGCAGTGTCACTCTGTGGAGAGGTCTGTGCCTCCTAGGCAGTTTTACTCTGTGGAGAGGTCTGGGCCTCCTAAGTCCTTCGCTTGCCAAAAAATGTGTATTTCTGACCTTTTTTTTAGCAACTCTACTGTTGCTTGAGTTTGCGGTGGTGTCCGTCCGTCTGCTTCCGTCGAAGAGGCACGTGCGCCCTAAGTCCTAAGTTTGCTTGAATCAAACACCGTGTTCATTTTAATCCCATTTTTGCAGCTCTCCCAACCCCTGAGGATGTGGTGGTGTCCATCTGTGAAGAAGCCTGTGCTTCCAAAGTCCTTCGCTCTCGGCACGCCAACCGTTTGCTGCCCATCACGCACTCTTGCTACGCTTCCTTGGATGCTATGAAGGCGCTGGCGCCGAAAGTGCTCATGTCGCACTTCCCAGAAGGTGGGTGGGTTGAGTGGGGACGCGTTTTGTGTTTATGCTCAATGTTGATGGCGTGGTAGTGGTGGTGGAGGCCCTTGTGCTTGAGTGATATTGGTGGCGCAGTGGCAGTGGAGGTGGGTGTGGAGGCCTTGTGCTTGATTGATGTGGGATGCGCAGTGGTGGTGGAGATGCGTGTGCATGCTAGATGTTCACACACAGACGCACACACACTCACACACACACATGCACACACACACACACATACAAGGAAGGTGCATAAAACTTCAAACACGAGAGCGAGCGCGAGCGCGCACACACGTACGTGTGTGCATGCTTGTGCACGCGGCTGCTCCTTGACGGCGCACACCAAAAATATGTGCATTGCCAGTGCCCGTGCCAGTGCCAGTGCCAGTGGCATTGCTGTGATTTTCAGCGGGGATGGGTGCTTGATGTCAGGAGGAAATGCTGTAAGACGTCGGCAAGCAGGGTGTGTGTGCGTGTGTATGTGTGTGTACATGTGTGCCTACGTGTGTGTGCGCGTTTGTGTCTGCTTGAAGTTTATGTGGTGGTTGTGCATGTAAGCTGCATGACTGCGTCTGATACATGCACAAAAGCATGCTACGCCAGGAACAGGATTGGCTGTATTAGATGATGATGTGAAAGGCATACGGACGTGAGTGCATGCTCTAACCAAACTGTTGCAAGTGCAAGAGAGAGGGTGATGTTTGCATGCAAGAAAGCTGGGACCACCAACGCTGGTTATAAATGCTGGTTTGACGTCCTCCATTTTTTCTGACAAGCGCTTTTGCTTATGCCCTCAAAAAACTCCCTCAAGGATATTTCTGCATCTACACAGGAGGGTGTTATTTTTTTATATTTAAAAGGCACGTGTACTTTTTGGGGTGGACACCCCTGAGGAACCCCCCCCCCAAACCCCCCTTCCAGTACCCCCACCCAGACAAAAAGGGTACCAACCTGCTTTTTTTATTTTGCATCCATCTGCATACTCATCAAGACCTGAAGCTGAAGTTTTGCAGAGCTACGGGGCAAAAACTGAGATACGGACGCCCGTGCACAAATGACCTACCAGGCACCCACAACTGGCTCGCACAGCCCCACATTGCTTCCATTTCTTCAGAATTCCACTGATTATATCAAGCTGGTACAATCCTGGAATTTCGAAGTTAATTGCTGCTCCATTGGCTTGACTCATCCCACGGCCTGCATCCGAGCGCGTGTGTCTCTGACTTTGGGACTTGTCCACAGACCCCCCCCTTTTCCCCAGTTTGCCCAAAAAGGGTGCCAATCGACTGGGCTTGAGCTGAGGATTACGAAATATATTCAACATTCCATGGAAGTGGCCCAGAAAAAAACTGGACACCCCCAAAAACTTCCCTTAAAACTAAGGCCCCACCGGGGGACCACCCCACCCCCCCCCCTCCCTGATTTGACTCATTAATATACAAAGGGTTTACAAAGGATTTACAAAGGGGGGTAACCGGCAGCCACGTGTGTTGGGCTGATAGGCATTGCTAGATCAGCCAGCGTAAAGCGATTTGACACGTGCCGTCCAAAAGTCATGCTTCCTACACCCTCCTAATTTACACCATATATTCTGAACACACACAATCACACGTACACAACGCACGCACACACACATACGCGCACGCACACAAACAAGCACGTACGTGCGTGCACGCACACATACGCGCACACACACGTACCCGCATGCACACACACATACATACATACATTCACGTACGCGCACGCACGCACACACGTACGTACACACGTAAGCGCGCACACACACATGCACGTATGCAACACACGCACACACACGTACGCAACGCATGCACACACATACACGCACGCGCACACACACACACACATTCGCACATGCACACAAACACGCACGCACACAGTGTACGCACGCACACGCGCATGCATACGCATGTAGGTGCAGCTCAGAGGGCCAGAAGGCCCTTGCATAGGCTCGCATTGTGTTTATCAATTAAGTGCTGCCCCCCTCGCATTGCTTGCATTGTGTTTATTATTCAGGTTTTTTCAAACCCCACATTTGTCACGGTACTGTATGGTATACTCTACACACACACACACACACACACACACACACACATATACACACATTATGCTTCTGGCTGGACCTACACAGATGACAACGCCACGCCGGTTGAGTTTGCCGTGGAGTACGAGCACCGCAACGCAGAAAAGTTTGATCGCATGGAGGTCATCAACGCCTTTGTTGGCACCGTCAAGACCCCCCCACACAAGGTGTGTGCACCTGGGAGAGGAAGGGCGCTTGTGTTTTTTTGCACCTATGCATGTTAGTGTGCTGTGTGTGTGTGCATGTGTGTGTGCACGTGTGTATATACCGTCCGTTTACGATCGCTTCGGAAATTAAATAATTATTTGGCCAGAAAACGAAAAATTTTACTAATTCTTGGAGGTCTCTCCGAACTGACTTCCGAAGTGATAAATTAATTATTTATAGTGGTTTTGAGGGTATAAATCGAAATGAGCTCCAAGCGCGCCAGTGTGAACTTCCTGGCCGGGTTCTTGAAGCCCCAGTCCCCAG
>Ga0307947_1001912_pt1 | contig 16611 bp, 19 predicted proteins | sample OrgLakmetagen232_FD_201840 | JGI IMG/M metagenome (GOLD analysis project Ga0307947, IMG submission 201840) | Saline water microbial communities from Organic Lake, Antarctica - #232 | ecosystem: Environmental > Aquatic > Non-marine Saline and Alkaline > Saline | place: Antarctica: Organic Lake...
GCTGCGGAATCCTCACTACCCGCATCAAGTGCATGTGTTGCCCACATACCCAGGTTCTACATTACCACCAAGCTGCGGAATCCTCACTACCCGCATCAAGTGCATGTGTTGCCCACATACCCAGGTTCAACATCACCACCAAGCTGCAAAATCCCCACTACCCGCATCAAGTGCATGTGTTGCCCACATACCCAGGTTCTACATCACCACCAAGCTGCGAAATCCTCACTACCCGCATCAAGTGCATGTGTTGCCCACATACCCAGGTTCTACATTACCACCAAGCTGCGGAATCCTCACTACCCGCATCAAGTGCATGTGTTGCCCACATATCCAGGTTCAACATCACCACCAAGCTGCAAAATCCCCACTACCCGCATCAAGTGCATGTGTTGCCCACATACCCAGGTTCTACATCACCACCAAGCTGCGAAATCCCCACTACCCCCCGGAGCTGTGCACCAAGGTTTCATTGCTGAACTTCATGACCACACCTGAGGTGCGGAAGCGGTGTGCCACCTTCGCTAGCACTGTTTGTATGTTAGTGCGTGGCGTACTCGTGCCTATGTGCACAGTGCATAATGTGTAGTGCATAGTGAGTGCATTTGTAAGTTTGTGTACTCGTGCCTATGTGCACAGTGCATAATGTGTAGTGCATAGTAAGTGCATAGTGAGTGCATTTGTAAGTTTGTGTACTCGTGCCTATGTGCACAGTGCATAATGTGAAGTGCATAGTGAGTGCATAGTGAGTGCATTTGTAAGTTAGTGTACTCGTGCCTATGTGCACAGTGCATAATGTGTAGTGCATAGTGAGTGCATAGTGAGTTCATTTGTAAGTTAGTGTACTCGTGCCTATGTGCACAGTGCATAATGTGTAGTGCATAGTGAGTGCATAGTGAGTGCATTTGTAAGTTAGTGTACTCGTGCCTATGTGCACAGTGCATAATGTGTAGTGCCACCAATTTGCCTGGTGCTTCAACCACATAATGAAGGGAGTCCGCACAGCGTTAGCCTAAACACACATATCTGCAAACACACACACACACGCACACACACACACACCTGTATGCAAACACACAGCCAGAAACTGTCACTGAAGCCTGCATGCAAAACGAGTGCGTGTGTGCATGCACGCACACAGGGTCTGGAGGACCAGCTCCTTGGCATTGCAGTGGCTAAAGAGCGACCTGATCTTGAGGAGGAGAAGAACAAGCTGATCGTGCAGGTAGGAACAAGCAGATCGGGCAGGTAGGGATATCGTTAGTGGATTAGCTTTACCTTCAGTAATACTAAAGGCAAACCTTGTTTTGACTGGGAAGAGTTATTTGAATCAGCATATAAGGAGTTACCAATGGTTAATAGCTTGTTTGGAACAGACAGGGACGCCATTTGTTTGCATGCTGGTTCCTGCCCTTAGCACAAGTGCTTCAGCACTTTCCCTGGCAGAGCCTCCCTCAATGATGTATACAGTATAAGCCACTGCTTTGCTGTCAGTGAAGGTGAAAGCAAACGCTTTGTACCAAACAACCTTCAGAAATGATTGTTCCGGCTGGTCACGTTGGTGCACAGTGCATGCCTCCGACGCTGCATTGAGGCAAGACCTGTGTTTGAATGTATGCTAATCTGTGAAACCACAGGGTGCTGAGAACAAGAGGAAGCTGAAGGAAATCGAGGATGAGATCCTGCGGGTCCTGTCCACCAGTCAGGTATGGCTGTTCGCTTGACACGCTTGCGTCTAATCCTGTTGTTGCATTTGGAACTGCTCTCTCATATCTCTCACAAGTTGTTAACAGTGCACGCGTCCACAGCTTGGAACGCTTGCAACTGACCCTGCACATTGTACTGTGAAAAGAATCATTTGCATGCCTGCTTGAAACGTTGTTTGTTGATAAAGCATCGACACTGCCCTCTTCCATTATATCAGCAAAAGCAGCACGTGCATATGCACGCTTGCGCGTGATACTGCTTTCTGGCTTGGCAATTACAGCAGCAGCACCGCTCTGTGCTGACGCAAACAAAGCGGCCTCTGACCTGCGTGGTGCCCAAGCAGCTACTAACAGAGAACAAGGATTGTGAGGTCGTTTAGCTGGGTCAAGTTTTTACTTGACACTTTGAAGTATGCGAGCGCTTGATAGCTGGCATACACATTTCATACTGGAGCCTTCCCCTCTTTTCCCTCTCAGGGCAACATTTTGGAGGACGAGAACGCAGTGGACGTGCTGCAATCTTCCAAAATCCTTTCAGACGAGATCAGCGAAAAGCAGACCATCTCTGACGAGACGGAGGCCAAGATTGACGAGGCCAGAGCGGGGTACAAGCCCGTGGCCCATCACTCATCCCTCTTGTATTTTGTGGTGCGTCTGCTGTATCAAATAGATTCACAATTCTTGAGTTGCGTCTGCGTGTTTGAGGGAAACGCACCTGTGCGTGCTTGTGTTCTGCCAAAAACAGCACGCATGCTTCATGTGTCTAAAGCCTAGAGGTTGTACAGAAGCAACTCCATCGTGACTTTCTGTATATAGCAACATCAGCAGCCCATTATGATCTCGATCTTTTTAAGCACTGCTTTGACTCTCCTTGCTCTATTCTCCGCCACAAGTGCACCACCTCCCCCTATTGCCCTAAACCCATAATCCTAGGACCATAAAGGTCAACACCCCTGCACTTATCAGCATCCTCCGTCGTCCTGCAGACACAGACACACACACACACACACACAAGGCATCAGCCCCCATCAGCGAGCAGCGTCACTAAGCGTCTCCAATAAACTGTGTTCCTTTTCTCGGTTGCACCTCACAAATCACAGGCCACAGGTCACGTACCTCACAAATCACACCTCGCACACCACAGGTCACTAAACACACATCACACATCACAGGTCACACATCACAGGTCATTAAACACACATCACACATCACAGGTCACACATCTCACATCACAACTCACACATCACACATCACAGGTCACAGACCTGGCCAACATCGACCCCATGTACCAATACTCCCTGCGCTGGTTCATTGACCTATTTGTGCGCGCCATCCGTGACAGCGCCCCCTCTGATGACCTGGACGTGCGGCTGCAAGCCCTCAATCAGTACTTCACCATCTTCTTATACACCAACGTATGCAGGTATGTATGTGGGTGTGGGTGTGGTGTACGTGAGTGTGCAGACGTGTTCGGTTGCACATGGGTGTGGGTGTGGTGTACGTGAGTGTGCAGACGTGTTTGGTGTGTATGATATGTGCGTCTTTCAAGCCGTTGGTTTTTATTAGTCACCAGTATAGTGTGTAAGGTTCCTAGAACGATGGCACAGACTTATGTTATGCTGGCACACGGAAGCATGGAAACCTGCTGATATCCAAGCCCATACAAACTCGCCTATACTCCAGCAAGCAAACACAAACACACACACAGACTAACACACACCGACTAACACACACACGCACACACACACACACAAACATGCACATATACACACAAACATACACACAGCTCTCCTTTACTCCAGCACATACGCTCACTTTTATATCATGTACAAACATGCCTCCATCCTGCATATTTGTACTGCCACCTCCGCATCCCAGATCCAGCCAACACTTTATCGGCTTTGACATGCAGATCCTTGTTTGAGAAGGACAAGCTGCTGTTCTCCTTCCTGCTGACCACCAAGCTGGGCATCAATGAGAAGCGAGTGGACCCAACGGAATTGAGGTTTCTGCTCACAGGCGGAGTGGTGAGTCGTCTTGGAGTAATTTGCTGCGTGCTAGTTTGCTGTGGCTCACAGGCGGGATGGTGAGTAGTCGTGGATTTTGCTGGAGCTGTGGAAGTAGTCGTGGAGGAGTTTGCTGGAGTTGATGTGGAGTGTGAAGGACGTTCATAGGAGCAAAAGCTAACGATCGGGGTAGAAACATCCAGGAACACTCCACAACAAAGGCTAGGCATCAGTGAAGAAACATCCAGGAAAACTCCATATTAAAGGCTACAATCAGGTGAACTCAATAAGCAGCACTCCACAACAAAGGCTAGGCATCAGTGAAGAAACATGCAGCAGCACTCCATATTAAAGGCTAACAATCAGGTGAACTCAATAAGCAGCACTCCACAACGAAGGCTAACCTACAGGGTTGATCGTTAAAACATTAAGGCAGCACTCCACAATGAAGGCTAACCTACAGGGTTGATCGTTAAAACATCAAGCATCACTTGACAACGAACGCTGCCAATCAGTCTAGAGACATTCAGCAGCATTCCTCAACCAAGGGCAGCAAGCAGAGGGTGAAGACGCTGAGCAGTGCGTGAGAGCTTGCGACAAGGGTGTTGGCTGCGGTTGGATGCTCTCCTAGTTTTGTACGCTGTGATGTCTGTGTGTGTGTGTGTGTGGTTGGATGCTCTCGTAGTTTGTACGCTGTGATGTCTGTGTGTGTGTCTGTGTGTGTGTGTGTGTGTGTGTGTGTGTGGTTGGATGCTCTTGTAGTTTGTACGCTGTGATGTCTGTGTGTGTGTGTGTGTGTGTGTGGTTGGATGCTCTTGTAGTTTGTACGCTGTGATGTTTGTGTCTGTGTGTGTTCCATTTGCTGGGGCTTAATCTCACAGGCATCACGTAGAGTTATGTTTCACTGTATGCATGTAAATATTTATATTTGTATTATTGCTGTATGCATCTAAAATAGGTGAGTCAGCACTCAAAGGTTTTGTGCGCACTGAACCATTTGGTGTGTGCAATGACAGTAAATGTCCGAGCAACCTGGTTAAGAACTTTTCTTGATATTGTGAGTGTGTGCTTGCAAAACCAATTCGGCCCAGCACAGCTTCCTTTCACGTGTTTCTTTCGTACATGTCCATGTTGAGTGTGTGTGTGTGCGTGTGTGTGTGACAGTAAGCCTTTCTGTGTTTTAACAAGCTTTGTTTCGTGCCTCTGTGTGTGTGCAGGCCATGGGTGAGCTGCCCTACCCCATCTGTGTGTGTGCAGGCCATTTATACCCCATCTGTGTACCATTTATACCCTATCTGTGTGTGTGTGTGTGTGTGCGCAGGCCATGGGTGAGCTGCCATACCCAATCTGTGTTTGCGCAGGCCATTTATACCCCATCTGTGTGCCATATACCCCATATGTGTGTGTGCAGGCCATGGGTGAGCTGCCATACCCCAACCCTGCACCAGAATGGATCAGTGAGAAAATGTGGGGCGAGCTATGCCGCGCCACGCACCTTTCTCCACAGAGTGAGTTGTGTATGTGTGTGTGTGGGTATATGGGTGCGGCCGAAGTTGGGGGAGAGCGTGGGGCGCTCTACCTACCATGCTGCGCTCTGATCTCATTAGGACTTTTGGTGTTCGACTGTAGCGTTGGTGTGTGGGGGGTACTACGCAGCGCAACGTATGTGTGAGTGTATGTGTGTGTGTGTGTGTGTGTGTGTGTGTGTGTGAGTCTCCTGTGCCTGTGAGCTCACACAAGTGTTCATGTCATCGATCTGATCTGGCCTTGCGTCCATCCCAAAGGGCTGCGCCCTATCGTGAAGGTCCTCCTGGCATCATACATCACGAGTCCCCCCAACCACCTGTTGCCTGTGTATGTGCTGGTTGAAATGTGCTGGTTGAATTGTGGTGTGCCCTATCGTGAAGGTCCTCCTGGCATCATACATCACGAGTCCCCCCAACCACCTGTTGCCTGTGTACCACTGTCACAGGTGACAAATGGACAGGCCTGGCGCAGCACATGACAGAGAACCTGGCAGACTGGAAGGCTGTGTATGACTCCCCAGAGCCCCATCGCTGCACACTGCCATACCCCTGGCATGATCAGCTGGACAGCTTCCAGCGCATGATTGTGCTGCGTGCCATCCGGCCAGACAAGGTGCGTGGCGATGTGATGCTTGCCGACTTAATAGCACCGTGTAGGAATAGAGAATGAACAACGCCAGTAACTTGTGTAGGATTGGGATATGTCGTGAATGGCAGTGGCTTGTGTAGGACTGGGGCTTGCCATGAACGTCAGTGGCTTGTGTAGGACTGCGGCTGGCCGTGAACGCCAGTGGCTTGTGTAAGACTGCGGCTTGCCATGAACGTTAGTGGCTTGTGTAGGACTGCGGCCTGCCATGAACGTCAGTGGCTTGTGTAGGACTGCGGCTGGCCATGAACGCCAGTGGCTTGTGTAGAACTGGGGCTTGCCTTGATGCCAATGGCTTGTGTAGGACTGGGGATGGCCGTGAATCGTACATACAGAGGTTACAGAGGTTACAGAGGTTACAGAGGTTACAGGCAAAGAGTTGTAGCACCAGACTTGAAGCACCTACACCCTCAGAAAGGGGAAAAACGCACAATCGTACATACACATCGTACCATATGCAGGGATATTTTCCCTGCAAGAATCATAATGTGCGCACCAGTGTGCGCCATATCTATGCATGGTTTTAGGCCGACCCATTTTATGATAAAGGGTGATGCTCACATGCCTAAGGTTGGCTTTCCCACTTCATATTACGCGGCAATGCGCGGCACGTTGTGCAAGAGTAAGGCCGCAGGGACCGCTGTCATACTCGTCCACTCCCACTCATCTGACAAATGCATTTGGATAGAATAACACAGACAACACAAACACACACGAGCACACGAGCACACTCACGCACTCATTCACACACTTACACAGACGCACAATTACACGCACACATACACTTACACAGACGCACAAACACACGCACACATACACAAACAAATCCCTGCAGCTCCTGCCAGCTATCACGGACTACGTGTCTGAGGAAATGGGGCCTCGTTTTGTGGAGCCCATGCCCTTTGCCATCGAGCCTTCCTTCAATGACTCTTCTGCAGTTAGCCCTCTAGTGTTTGTGTTGTCTCCTGGATCAGACCCCATGACCTCGCTGCTCAAGTTTGCAGAGGACAAGGTGCGTGCATGCGTGTGCATTTGTTTATTCTGCTCCCTGGACCTGGAAAACAAATTTATTGAGCTAGCAGCTCAAGGTTTACAGAGGACAAAGGTCTATGTATGCTTTTTGAGGTATATGAACGATAGTGTTGACAATGTTGCAAGGTGGTGGAGTAAGCTCAACGCCTTGCGTGTGTGTATGTGTGTGTGTGTGTTGCAATGCATACGCAGCCTTCACGCTTTAACGAGCAGTCCTTTGCAACGCAACTTCCCTTCCCCCTGTTCAGTTCTGCATGGTATTCCCAAGTTACAATCCCCTTTTTTCCGCCTTTAGGGCACAAAGATGAAGTGTGGTGTGTGTGCGTGTGTGTCTGTGTGCTTGTGTGTGTGTGTCTGTGTGCGTGTGCGTGTGTGTGTGCGTGAAGTTAGGCACAGGCCACGACCCAGTGGCAATCACTTCAGCCTGAATGTGTGTACACCAACGCCTCTCCATTGTGTGCACATGTAATTCTTGCGCAGAGCATTCAAGTGGAGTCAGTTTCATTAGGCCAAGGCCAGGGCCCGGTGGCGCAGCGGTGCATAGACCTCGGAGTGCGGGAAGGGCACTGGGTGGTGCTGCAGGTGGGGGAGGGAGCACACACACACACACACACACGTACACATACACACACACATACACACATACACACACATCCAAACACACGTGCGCATGTTTGTAAGCCTTGAGTATGCTAATACAAAAAAAGCATCATGAGCATGCGCCACGCACCACCGTACACGGGCTCTATAATTGGCCGCGTGTGGAGGTCCACCCATGCCCACCAAAGCAGCTGCTGAATAAACTGAATTTCTTGTTGCATCTTGTAATTGGACACTTATGTCACGCACGCGTTCTCACTTATCTCACTTATGTCACGCACGCGTTCTCACTTATGTCACACACGCGTTCTCACTTATCGCACTTATGTCATGCACGCGTTCTCACTTATCTCACTTATGTCACACACGCGTTCTCACGTATCTCACTTATGTCACACACGCGTTCTCACTTATCTCACTTATGTCACGCACGCGTTCTCACTTATGTCACACACGCGCTCTCACTTATCTCACTTATGTCACACACGCGCTCTCACTTATCTCACTTATGTCACACACGCGTTCTCACTTATCGCACTTATGTCATGCACGCGTTCTCACGTATCTCACTTATGTCACACACGCGTTCTCACTTATCTCACTTATGTCACACACGCGTTCTCACTTATGTCACACACGCGCTCTCACTTATCTCACTTATGTCACACACGCGTTCTCACTTATCTCACTTATGTCACACACGCGTTCTCACTTATCTCACTTATGTCACGCACTCGTTTTGCAGAACTGTCATTTGGCCAAATCCTTCCTGCCCACGCTGGAGCTCATTGTGGAGCAGCAGCTAGTAGAGGGCAAGGTGTGTAGGTGTGAGTGGGTTGATGGTTGGGAATGTGTGTTTGTGAGGACCAGAGAGTCTGAGGGGTCAAGACTGTGTGCTTGGACTTCATCCTGAGTGTGTGTGTGTGTGTGTGTGTGTGTGCGTAACGTCATTGTTTGCCTTCCTGCTTGACTTGCATGCATTCATGCAACACCCCTGTGTGCTGTTGTGAAAATAAACTTGTTTTCTTTGGACCACCTGCTTGCTTTGAATGTTTTAATTTATTTCCATTCTACACCCAAACAGCCCATACACGGTTTGTATATGTCCTGGCAGTGCCGTTGAAAAGGAGTTGCACAAGCACCAAAACCTTATCCCTAAAACATAAATTGTTCATAGCTATATCACGGCTGGGATGCGCCAGACCCTTTCATGCATGCATGTGGGTCATGCGTTTGCATGAAACTGGACAGCCTTGGTGGTGGTGGTGGTGGTGGTGGTGGTGGTGGTGGTGCTGGTGGTGCTGGTGGTGATAGTGGTGCTGGTGCTGGTGCTGGGGCTGGGGCTGGGGCTGGTGCTGGGGGGGGTGGTGGATGGGGCGATCCACTTTGTCATTCTTATTATCGTAGGTTTCTCTGCATGGAAGCATTGTGTTGACATGCAGTGCATCGTGCAGATTTGGTTAAAACGTATCACTTGTTACAACGCCTTGGTGGGTATCTAAATTATGTAAGCGCCAGCTTGTTTTGGTTTGTGAAAGCGCCAATTCACAATGTCTCCTTCAGGCACGCAAGTTCTTTTCGCAAAGTCATGCTCTCTTGAAACGACCCGGCCGACCTCAAATCACATCAACAATGCACAACAATGCAAAACAACAATGCTTTTGTACACAGGTGCATAAAGACTTCCGGTTGTGGCTGACTTCCTACCCCTCCCCCATATTCCCGATTTCCATTCTGGAAAACGGCATCAAGATGACCAATGAGGCCCCCAAGGGCTTACGAGCAGGTATGGGGTTTGAGTCTGTAGGTGTGGGTAAAAGTTTGCGTGTGGATGGATGAAATGTGTGTGTGTGTGTGTGGATGTGTGTGTGTGTATGTGTGTGTGTGCGTGTGATGCTCTGCCACAGGTGTGGGCGCAAATTCACGTACATTCCTGTATGTGTGTAGATATCTTTAGGTCTTGTGAGCAATTGTGGTTGCGTTCGGGCTGGGAAAGGCAGGACGGATGGGTAACATAATTTGGTGAATGCAGCTGTACTTCAAATACTTGCTAGCTGAGAATGAGAACGAGTGTTCTGTTGCTACTTGAGTTTGCCTCTTACTTATTACTTAATACTGTATTGCCATCATGATGGTTCATCAACTTTCTCACAGGCCTGATGCAAACTTAAATGTCTGCCTGATGCGTACCTACAGGCCTGATGCGTACCTACATGTCTGACCCCATCTCCAATCCTGAATTCCTCAACGGCTGCGCCAAAGACTCTGCCTTCAAGCGCATGCTGTTTGGGCTGGCCTTCTTCCACTCAATAGTGCAGGTGGGGGAAAATTGTAGGGAAAAGGACAAAGTATGCAGGCTGCAGCACCATACAATAATGCACAGGGAAAAGCAGCAGGAAAAGGACATAGTACGCAGGCTGCAGCGCCACTCAAATAGTGCAGTTGGGGGAAATCGTAGGGAAAAGGACATAGTACGCAGGCTGCAGCGCCACTCTTCTCCACATCTATTGAGCAGGTACGGGTGTAAATGAAACAATTGGCAAAAGCAAAAGAAACTGGAATAGTAGCAGACAGATTCCTTGGTTATATGTGTGCGTGTTTTAATTCACCACGTTTGCAAATCCTTCTAGTGAGGTGTTCTAAAGCACGTGGACTGGCTGCGTGTGACCTCATTTGTGTTCCTAAGCATGTCTTTCCTAAGCATCCTTTCCTAAGCATGTCCTAAGCATGTTCCTAATCATGTCCTAGGCATGTCCTAAGCATGTTCCTACCATGTTCCTACCATGTTCCTACATGTTCCTACCATGTTCCTAAGCATGTCCTAAGCATCCTTTCCTAAGCATCCTTTCCTAAGCATGTTTTTTGGCTGTGTAAGTGTCCACTCGTGCCCTGTTTCGTTACATCCATGTATTGCTTTATACGTGGGTTGGCCAGAACCCTATATTTACGGTTATTATACGGTATTTTTGGCAGGGAAATCACCAAATAACGGTCATATACGGTGTATATATACGGTTCTGGCCAACCCTATTTGTACGCAAGGAGTACGTGTGCACCTCTGCTGAACCATCTCAGTTTTGGTTTGTGTTTGGTGGGTCGCAGGAGCGTCAAAAGTTTGGACCCATGGGATGGAACATCCCCTACCAGTTCAACGAAAATGACCTACGTATCAGTGTACGCCAGGTGGGTTGTGTGTGTGTGTTTGTGTGTGTGTGCGTGTGTGTGTGCGTGTGTATGTTTGTTTGTGTGTGTATGTGTGTGTCTTTCCCCTACCAGTTCAACAAAAATGACCTACGTATCAGTGTACGCCAGGTGGGTTGTGTGTGTTTGTGTGTGTGTTTGTGTTTGTGTGTATGTTTGTTTGTGTGTGTCTCTCCCCTACCAGTTCAACAAAAATGACCTACGTATCAGTGTACGCCAGGTGGGTTGTGTGTGTTTGTGTGTGTGTTTGTGTGTGTGTGTGTGTGTGTGTGTTTGTGTGTGTATGTGTGTGTCTCTCCCCTACCAGTTCAACGAAAATGACCTACGTATCAGTGTACGCCAGGTGGGTTGTGTGTGTGTTTGTGTGTGTGTGTGCGTGTGTGTTAGTGTGTTTGTGTTGTATGTGTGTGTCTCCCCTGCCAGTTCAACGAAAATGACCTACGTATCAGTGTACGCCAGGTGGGTTGTTTGTGCTTGTTTATGTGTGTGTGTTTGTTTGTGTTGTATATGTATGTGTGTGTCTCTCCCCTACCAGTTCAATAAAAATTGACCTACGTATCAGTGTACGCCAGGTGGGTTGTGCGGGGTTGCACGTCTGTTGCTTTGGTGTTCCGTGCATTTGTTTGTCTTAGTGTGGGTCTGCGGCGGTGTGTGCACTTGCTATGTGTGCTCATTCATGCTCACCCTGAAGAGTATTCAATGGGTGTATATTACAGGTGGGCTAAAAACACACGACAACCCATTAGCTTGCCTTACGGTGCCTGTTTCTATCCAAATTTTTCCGCTGGAACCTTTATGCTCAGACTGCAGAGTTAATACATCACCGGCTCGCGCCAAGCCACGCAATCCGCTTGCATCAAGCAAACAAAAGCGTCTTACGCAACTTTCCACCAAAAGGCTGTCTGCTACCAACAGCATCCCTGACTCACAAACCCTATTCAATCTTCTCTTTTGTTAATTTGCAGCTGCGCATGTTCTTGGACGAGTACCCTGAAATCCCGTATGCCACATTGTCGTATACCGCCGGGGAATGCAATTATGGCGGAAAGGTGGGTGTGGGTGTGGGTGTGGGTGTGGGTGTGGGTGTGGATGTGGGTGTGGGTGTGGGTGGGTTTAGTTGGTCAAGCAAAATCGCAGCACAGAGATTACTGGTGTTTGGGTGCTAGCTGTGTGTCGGGTAGTAAGGCAAAATGCAGATCACTGCCTCAGGCAATATGTTGCGTGTGTGTGAGTGTGAGTGTGAGTGTGAGTGTGTGTGTGTGTGTGTGTGAGAGAGTGTGTGAGTGTAAATGTGTGTAAAGTGCAAAACATGTCAAGTTACTGACTCTTACAATAGAAATGTACAGACTTCCATAAAAGGCACACCCTTGTGACCACAAAATGCGTGTGTTATTGCAAAACATATACGCAGGTCACTGACTCCCACGATAGGCATACCCTCATGACCATCCTTTCCACCTACTACACCCCAGCCATTGTTAAAGACAAGCAGTACAAGTAAGTCTGTAACCGGGCAAGTACTTAACAGAATGCATGCAATCTAGAATGAGTCCCACGGCTCATGTTCCATGGTGCTTCCTCATCATCACTCGTCATCAAAACCTCCTTCTTGACACACAGAGCACACACACACACACACACACACACAAACACACACACACGCACACACACACACATACACACACACACGTGTACACCCTCTTGCGCTTGTAGCAGTTATATTCAATCGTTGGCGCGCAAACGCACCACACCCACTCCTTCTCAAAGCCACTTCTTTGATTCACCCCAAAACTGCTGCGGCGTTTTGGTGCTTTTCCAGGTTCTCTCAATCAGGCATTTACTATGCCCCCCCCCCTCAAGAGCATGAAGGCTACATGGAGTTTATCAACAGCTTGCCGCTCACGAGCGCGCCAGAGGTGGGTGAAGCTCGACGTGCAACAAAGCCGCCAGATATGTCGGTTACTTTTAAAGAAAGTAGTGTGCGTGCTGTTTTTCTTTGGCGCCAACACTCCTAGTATTTAATGGTGAGTTCGACTAGTAGGCTAGATTGTAAGGTCTGCACTTTTGAAAACTAAGGGCTGCACTGCTGAAATTGATGGGCTGCACTACTGAAACCGAAGGGCTGCACTGTTGAAATTGATGGGCTGCGCTGTTGAAATTGATGGGCTGCACTGTTGAAATTGATGGGCTGTGCTGTTGAAATTGAAGGGCTGCACTGTTGAAATTGATGGGCTGCGCTGTTGAAATTGATGGGCTGCACTGTTGAAATTGAAGGGCTGCACTGTTGAAATTGATGGGCTGCACTGTTGAAATTGATGGGCTGCGCTGTTGAAATTGAAGGGCTGCACTGTTGAAATTGATGGACTGCGCTGTTGAAATTGATGGGCTGCACTGTTGAAATGCATGGGCTGCGCTGTTGAACTTGATGGGCTGCACTGTTGAAATTGAAGGGCTGCACTGTTGAAATTGATGGGCTGCACTGTTGAAATGCATGGGCTGCACTGTTGAAACCGAAGGGTAGGAACCTCTGCACTGTGGTTTGCAAAGTGAGCTGACTCTGCTGGGTTTTGCCCCTGGATCAACAGAGGGCCCTTTGAATGAATGTACAAAAGTATGTGCGACAGCTTATCCACTTTGGAACCACACAGCAACTGCTTCTGACAGATTGCAACGCCGAACAACTCAGTATGCCATATTTGGTCGATCATACCATGGACATATCTATGGTCAGTGCAAATTTGCAGAATTGTGTACTAGGTGCACGTAAAAAGGGAGACAGCCAACCTCATGAATGAGGGAGTGGCATGCACCAGGTCTACAAATGAGCAAGTATTACGTGCAGTGTTGTGCACATACGGCGTCATTCAAAAATGGCACCGTAAATAACGATCATAAATAACGGCAGTACCTTCACTCAACTCTGACGATTGACGGCGTAATTTACTATTTTCACCGTCAATTTGACATAAATTACAACGTCAGCGTCGTTTACCATTGACGCCGTCAAGCGTCAGGTGCACAATACTGATTATGTGCCGCAACCTGACAAACAAGTGTGTGGCATGTGCCCGCAGGTCTATGGCTTGCATGACAATGCCGACATCGTCAAGGACTTGCAAGAGACTGGCTTGCTGTTGGAGTCGGTGATGCTGACCCAGGTGAGTGTAGAGTGTGTGTGGATGTGGCTGAGTGGTGAGTGGTGAGTGTGCAGAGTGTGGTGATGTGAGTGTAGAGTGTAGAGTGTGGATGTGGCTGGTCAAAGGCCCTGTGTGTCTGAATCACGATTCATCCACACTTTTTATTCCAAGCAGATCGCATGCATGCCCCACCTTGCATTCCATCTTGTAGTGCCTCCAGCTCAAACTTTTGCAATCACACACACTCACACTCACACACACACATATACACACAAGCACACACACACACAAACACACACACACACACACACACACACAAACACACACACACACACACACACACACACACACACACACACACGCACGCACACACACACATACACACACATACACACACACACAAACACACAGTACTCACACATGGCAGTTAGCACTCCCACCAAAACTGCACCGATAGTGTGCTTTATTGCATTAATGATTATGACTGTTTGTTGTCTCCTCCTTCCGTACAAAATGCCAGTCCCTTTGATTCCTCCCCCCCCGGTCGCTCACAATTGCTTTAAATTGCTTGCTTTTGTGCACTTTGCAGTCCCGAGATCAATCTGGAGATGGGGGCAAGTCCTTTGAAATGGTGGTGGCTGAGGTCAGTGTTTCTCCCACGGAATGGTCCTTTTTCCCACGAAATGCTCCTTTTTCTCCCTCGAAATTGTCCTTTCTCCCACGAAATGCTCCCTTTTCTCCCACGAAATGCTCCTTTTTCTCCCACGAAATGGTGGTGGCTGAGATTATCCCACGAAATGCCTACCTGGCAAGGGCTCCAGGCCAGGTTTAAATTGATCTACATTCATTCATTACATCCATACATCAATTACATCCATACCATGGATTTTCTGTGCAGTACCTTTTTATTGCAAGAACTCAGTTCTGTTCTTACTGTGCACAGTGCTGTGTACTCAGTTATGTACCTACTGTGTACTCAGTTATGTACCTACTGTGCTGTGTACTCAGACATGTACCTAATGTGTACTCAGTTATGAACCTACTGTCTACTCAGTTCTGTTCCTACTGTGCACAGTGCTATGTACTCAGTTATGTACCTACTGCGTGCTCAGTTATGTACCTACTGTGCACATTGCATATGATTGCTATTAATTCTTTTGGTGTGATATAAACCCTGACCCTCTCCAGTGTAGAAACATTGCCGACCTCATCACATCAAAGGATGAATGTCGCTGAAGAACCTGGTTTCGCATAAGCGTGCACATCTGAAACTGCTTGTCACGGTACTTTTTGCCTGTGTACACTCGGACTGAATTTGATGACTACTCACGTGCACGTTCATACACAAACATAAGTGATCATCCCACTGCTCCTTTTAGCCTACAACATACTGTTACGCATGCACACATGCTTGTCCACTCCTCTCCTCACAGGTGGCTTCCGAAGTGCTGGAACGCCTCCCAGTGAACTTTGATCTAGAGGCTGTAGAGGCACGCTTCTCCCAGGATTACTACAACTCCATCAACACAGTCCTAGTGCAGGTGCGTCCATATTTGAGGTGTGTGTGTGTGTCAACCGTCCTAGTACAGGTGCGTCCATATTTGAGGTGTGTGTGTGTTTGTGTGTGTGTGTCTACAATCCTAGTACAGGTGCATTTATATGTGTGTGCATGTGTGTGTCAACCGTCCTAGTACAGGTGCGTCCATATTTGAGGTGTGTGTGTGTTTGTGTGTGTCTACAGTCCTAGTACAGGTGCATTTATATGTGTGTGCATGTGTGTGTGTCAACAGTCCTAGTACAGGTGCGTCCATATGTGTGTGTGCGTGTGTGTGTGTGTGCCCACAGTCCTAGTACAGGTGCGTCCATATGCGTGTGTTCTAGAACAGGTGCGTCCATATGCGTGTGTATGTCCACAGTCCTAATAGTACAGGTGCGTCCATATGCGTGTGTATGTCCACAGTCCTAATAGTACAGGTGCGTCCATATGCGTGTGTGTGTCTCCATACACTTGCGTTCAAATACCTGCTTTTGCATGCACAGTGCTTATATGCAACGCTAATATGCAAGTGTGTGACTAGGAGTTGTTTTCTGTCTGGTGCTGCACCTTTCATGCACGTGTGAGGCCTACCTCTGATCTGCCCGCCTGCATATACATTGTCTCACGCTTTTGTCACCATGTTCATATGTGTATGTCCATACACTTGCGCCCTTATAAGAGCCACTGAATTCGTTACCCTGTGCGCCACATCAAACTGATGCTCACTGTGTGTGTCGCATTGTTCAACTAATTATCACTATGTGTGTTGCATTTTTTAGCGATTATCACTGTGTGCGCCACACTTTCAAACTGATTCTCACTGTGTGTGTCGCATTGTTCAACTAATTCTCACTATGTGTGTTGCATTTTTTTAGTGATCATCACTGTGTGTGCCACACTTTTAAACTGATTCTCACTGTGTGTGTCGCATTGTTCAACTGACTAACACTGTGTGTGTGCCGTGTCCCGCCTCCAGGAGCTTAATCGCTTCAACACGCTCCTCACCGTGATCCGCACCACACTCATAAGCCTGGGCAAGGCAGTCAAGGGCCTGGCCCTTATGAGCGCAGAGCTGGACCAGGTTAGCTTAAAAGGAAGGAGCAGGCGCACACACACATTTGCCTTGTGACATTCACCATAATTAGTGTCAACAAAAACGCGCTCTCTCTCTCCCTCTCCCTCTCCCTCTCCCTCTCCCTCTCCCTCTCCCTCTCCCTCTC
>Ga0307947_1001913_pt1 | contig 16608 bp, 19 predicted proteins | sample OrgLakmetagen232_FD_201840 | JGI IMG/M metagenome (GOLD analysis project Ga0307947, IMG submission 201840) | Saline water microbial communities from Organic Lake, Antarctica - #232 | ecosystem: Environmental > Aquatic > Non-marine Saline and Alkaline > Saline | place: Antarctica: Organic Lake...
TTACACAGCTATATCCGCCAGCGAGGGCAGTTGAGCTATAGCATAAAAAAGCCAGCTTCAAGAAGAGAAAGAGGCCAGACTGAACAATACACCAGAAAAAGAAGCTAGAGGGAACATGAAACAGAAGAATGTAGAAGAGAAAAGTGTATAGAGAGAGAGAACGTTTGTTTTGAATAAGCGCGAAGAGAATGCATCATGGAGAACGAGAAAAAAAAAGCTGTTGGTATGTCTCAGAATGTGTGTGTATAAGAAGCCTCAGTCAGAAACAGGAAACAAGAGGCTGAGAGAGCCTCACAAAACCAGGAGTGCCAAGAGAACAAGTGCAGCGGAGCAGAAGAGAGAACAAAGGACGCATGCAGCCCCCAAAAACAGCTCCTCTCTCTCCTCTCTAGCTGCCCACCCCACCAGCTTACCCAGCTACAGCAGACCAGTCCGATGCTGTCCTCTACAACTTGACAATTGAAACCGTGAGCCAGGGCATGCCTGGCCGCGAAGGGAGCCGGTGCCTAACTCGCCAGGAGCAGGTCGCAAGCTATAGCCGGGCCCTGATTATGACTGCTGCCACGGCTACCACGCTGAGGGCTGCCGTGTTGCTCCGCCGTATGAGTCTTAGCCGCTCCCGATTATTTCCGGGCGTGTGCACGATGGCACACGAAGGCGTTTTCCAGGGGGCACGCGGAGGTGCTCATACATCGTTCTCAAAAGTTGAGCAGCCATTCCAGGTTGAATGCCTTTGTAATCCAAACAAGACTTAAACCGGGTTGGCCGGTCGGCTAAGCACTTGTCTCGGCTTGCCACGAAAAGCTCCACGAAATCAGAAATGAAGAGGACATTCTAGTGTACGACAAGAAAAGCGAATGAAAATCATCAACAAAGTTACCAAGCAAATATACTTTGAAGGAAAGAATAGAAATAAAGAAAACAAAGCAATCAGCAATCAGGCCCCCTCATTATTAGCGAAGTAGGCCATTGCAGCTCACAACTGCTACACTTCACTTTAGCTTGAGCATCACAACTACTGCTGCTCTGCTGCCTTCTGCGTGAGCTCCTTGGCCATTTTCTTGGTCAGATGCTGGTGCGGGCAAAGGCCCCCTTTGGGACAACACCCACGCAAGAAGGGCTGGCAAACAGGCGTGCCTGAAGCAAGAAGACGGATGGTCAGAACAAGGTGGGGTTAAGAGAAAAAAGACTACCCGGGGCACTTATTGGATGGCATGGGAACTCAGGGCACTTGAATTGGATGGCATGGCTAAAGGTGGTGAGGTGAACGCACAAGTTCATTAACTTGATTCCCAAAAAAGAGTGCCGTGAATCTCTGATGATGGAAAACCTGGTTAATGCTAATAATTAATATAAACTTGTTTGAAGCTTTTCTTCAACAGAAAATGATTCAATTTAATTTTAGGCAACTACTTATATGCGCCTTTCACATTCATGTAAAGCCCTCACTTTTCTGCACATGGACTAATTGTCTCATCATGTGTTGTGTGGGACACAATAGCAACATCTTATTAGCATCCTAGTAGCATCTTCTTTGTATATGGTTTGGTGAGTGATTTTGAATGAAGCAACATTCCAATTGTCGCCCTTACCTGGGGCATAGTTGACATGGAGGTAAGGGCAGGCATCGTTGGTACACATGCCCTGCATGCAAAGTAGACCGCATGAAAAGCGAGGGTTTGAGAAATGCGATTATTTAAAAAACGCGGTGAAGTAAAGGAGTTTTATGGTAAAATATACTTTAACCTTTGTCTATTATTGAGGGGAGCAGCTTTTGCTGCCTGTGTATCATTTGTTTTCCAGTGCAAGCTTTGCTGTATTTCCACTATAGTAGCCAGCAGACAAAACATGCCTTTCAAGGATGAGTGAGCAATGAATGATAGACACATTTCCTGTCTATGGTGCTCATGCCTGGGAGCCCATACTCAAGTTAATGATCTGTTATTATAATTAATCGGTACACAAAAAATCAGAACGTTTGACGGCCATCTAAGGCTTTTTCCTGCATTTTTGACTAAACTTTTTGACCCAATAATTTGAAGGGCATAAAGTTTGACGAACTTTTAATAGCTCTCGAACGGCATTTTTAGGGTTCGTTAAAATGCGTGACCGTTTGCGAACCCGAACTTTTGACCGAACCCCGAACTGAACCACCCTGGAAAATACACATGAATTTGCGTGTTTAGTAGGGACTGAGTAAGAGCAGAATGTTTTTGCGTACACGTTTCTACCAAACCGATAGATTTCCTGATCTTCAGACTGTTTGGTAGCATGGCATAACAGACGTATGGGCAAAACCCCACCCTTGCAATCCCCCCGTTCCAGTCTGAGCAAGAACACTGTCAGGAAACATCTAGGCCCACGCTGTCTCAAGTCGGACGGCCATCCTGTAATTTTAGTTCACGTCAGGCTGTTTGCAAGTCCTCGCTAAAATAAAAATGTATGGTATTAACTACTGGCTAACTAATTAGTAGGTTTAAAAAAGAAGGCTCACCTGCAGGTAGAACGCGCACACGGGCATTACATCTGGGCACACCTACAACAAAAAGAGAGAGGAATAGCAGCTTTATTTGATTTGCAACCCTCAAAGGGGACCGAAGTCCGGATGGGTACCTCTACGCGGCGGTCCCTAGAAACGTGTTGTTTGCCCAGAGGAGGGTCGCACGGCTAAACCTCACTCGGCACGCAGCAGCGACAGCAATTTGCAGTCGCAGCAGCAGGGGGGGAGGGGGACTCGGGGGAGGGGGCTGCGGGACACCAGCGGAGGGGCATGGGCTAGGCAGCGGCGCATTGCGAGCTGGCTCTGGAGCGCGGAGCGTGTTCGGGGTGCATTAGAGGTGCTTGGAGAGAGGAGCGCCAGCCGAGTCTTAGTTGCAGGGGAGATTACAAGGCAAGTGAGAGATGTGCAATACCAACAAAGGCAAGCAGTGCCTGATCTGTGCTTGTGCTTATGCAAGAAAAAGCAATCATGCTCTTAAAGCTCTTTTAAGCACCCGTAAGCTGTGCTTGTGCCAGAAATGGTCCTCATGCTATTAAAGCCCTTCTATGCACCCAGAAGCTGTTCTACCACGGCTTCTGCCTCCTATCTACCATGTTGTTTGCACCATCCAAACACATGCAAAAAGAACTACAAGCGACGGCCTTGCAGTACACCTTTACCCACCTTGTGCTGCATGGGGCACCTCTCGCCCCTGGTGCAGGTGCCTTGCAACCACTGAGGGCACACAGCCACACGTGCAGGGTCGTGAAGGCGCACACAACGAGCTCCCTGCGCACCCTCCTTGCACATACCCGTCCTGAAATATTTGTTCAAAAAGCAACGCATGTATGATACAAACAAAAGCACACTGGTTATCAAACACACCTCGCTCTCAATTTTTGAGTAGGAAATGAATGTGAACGATCACCCTCGCGCATTTTGCAGTGCAGCGTCAAAGCACACACACACACAGAAATTACAGCAAGGACTAAAGAACGTATCACTCCACTCTTCAAGAAGAGATCAAGAAGAAATGGAGCAACACGTTGAAGGAAGGAAGCTCCATGCTTATGCTGCCGCTTCCTATTCACACCCTCTGCATCTGCATCCGATATTCCATTCCGTTGGAGCTCGTCCCGTCCACAGATCACAGCACACGCGCATAGAGACATGCACAATCCTGCCAATTCTAATAATAAATCTTTACACCTTAGGGTTTTAGGTTTGGTTTTCGGTTAAAGTTTAGGCCTAGTGCGGATTTCTGGGGAGGATCCTGCTGCAAAAATTTGATAAACATGAATACCAAATTCGAAAACACACATACATACACACACACTTGCACGCACTTGCAATAGCTGGCACAAAGGCGTGCGGCTGCTTTTGAGGCCATCTCCCCTTGTGCTGCTGGCTTCTTGGGGGTGAGATTACGAGCGCGTGCTTGCTGCAGATAGCGATGCAATGGGGCACGTGCACGGGATAGAGATGGAAGCAAGCGGTGCTGCTGATGTTGTGTCTGTGGAGCTGCTTGAGTGTGCTTGGGTACGAGGGCTGGGGTTCTGCGCCACGCATGTCCGTAGCCGCCCTGCATGTGTTTGAGTATTTATCGTGTTTTGAAAGTGTGTAGAAAGGATACAGGGGACATTTGTAAAGCATGCCCATCGCCCAATGTGCACACTTAAAACTTCCCAGTTTTTTTTTTTTACCTGAGCATCAACAACACTTTCACCTTTTCATTCCGCACATGTTTTGCAGGCACTGACCTTATTGCACACAATAGAGCGCATAAACACACACTTCTGTATGTGCACAGTTGTTGAGCATCCCACACTTCTGTATGTGCACAGCTGTTGAGCATTCCACACTTCTGTATGTGCACAGCTGTTGAGCATTCCACACTTCTGTATATGCACAGTTGTCGAGCATTCGACACTCCTGTATGTGCACAGCTGTTGAGCATTCACAGGCCTAGAAACCCTTTGACCTAAGCCGAAGGCTTACTAAAATCAAAAACCACTTTATGTCCTTGGCTGACGCCAAGGTAGGGTCATGGTCAAAAAATAGGCAAATGAATGCAGCCCCCACCCATTAAACACCCACACCCATCGCCTTCACTTACAGTACATTACCATAACCATTCCCTTCACTTACAATACATTACCAATACCATCTCCTTCACTTACAGTACATTACCATCACCATCCCCTTCACTAACAGTACATTACCATTACCATCGCCTTCACTTACAATACATTACCATTACCATCCCCCTTGTAAGCAATACCCACCAAAACACAGCCCAGACACAACGCTAGCCGTACCCACCCGTTCACACTGTAAGACACACGCTCTAGTCAGCAGCAAGCTGTGAGCATGATGGCACAATCAAGCCCACTCCCATCCAAACAGCCTCAAATACACAGTGTGTATTACATGTATTACACACACAGCCTACCCTGCCAACCCCCAGAAACACACCGCTTTGGCCAGCACCAAGCTGAAAGAGCGGCGCCCAGAAGGACCTGATCTTCGAACGGCCCCCCCTCTCCTGCTCTTCAACTTCTGCAAAAATGGCGCCCTTGCTATCTCACCCCCCCCTCCATTGGCAGCTGCTTTGCTTCCACTGGCACCTCTGCAGCGCAAGCAAGTACATACATACATCAGCATCACATCACATACATCAGCATCACATCACATACATACATCAGCATCAGTGATGTGACTTTACGCCGTAATTGAGAGTTTTGCACCGTTTTACGGTCATACCGTAGAAATTACGGTGAAACCGGGATTACGGTCCAAATTGTCATGTACGGTGGCAAATTGTACAAAATACGGTGGGTAAATCGTAGTAATTTTGAGACGCGTGTCAAAGTTCATGGTGTGAACCTACAGCTTTCCATCCCCCTTCCACGCAATAGAATTTATTACTTTACAGCAATGAGTGCAAAAGTTTCTGAGAAGAAGCAAAGGGTGGGGATGCATGGTAGTGGCTTGCCCATGCCCAGAGACCTGGGTGTGGGGGAGCACCCTGCATCAGGAAGCCTGCAGGGCAAGGACAGGCAAGGCAAGCGCCATGTGAAGAAGAATAAAAATTGGTGGGTAGAAGGTCAGTTTGGGAGGTAAAAGTGAAAAGGGACGGGGTGGAGAAGGATGGGTATAAATGCAAAGCATGCAACAAGCAGCTGATAGCATCCAACCAGCAGCGCCTTAAGGAGCACGTCCTCAATCCCAGCATCTGTGTGTGGTGGAAGTCAGCAGCAGCAGCAGAACTGGCAACCAATAATGAGGAGGTGCGGCAGTTCATAAAGGACCAAAAGCCGGAAGCAGATGGGCAGGCAACCTTTGGGGCACAGGCTCAAGGCACAGGCTCAACCCAGCAGCAGCTGAATGTGTTCCAGGTGTGTGTGTGTGTTGTGTGTAAGTGTGTGTGTGCGTGTGTATGTGTGTGAGCGAGTGTGTGTGTGTGTGTGCATGCATGTGTATGCGTGTGTGTGCGTGCTTGCACTGCTTAGTTTTGAAGCTGCCTTGTAAGTGCCCATAATGCAAGCATGTGCATGCTATTTGCAAATGACACGGTTTGCACTTGTGCAATTGTGTTACACTTCACCTTCATGTGCCAAGCATCAGCGCTGCAACGAAGAGGAAGATGGACATGATGGTCATTACAATGGTGATTGATGCGGGCTTGGCCTACAGCATTGTGGAGAACCCATCTGTCCAGGCTTTGTTCCGCCTCACGTGCCCCGCCTACAAGCTGCCATCTAGATGGTGTGTTACCTCTCTAGGCTGCATTAGACATAAGCATGCGCACACACACGTGCACACACACACACACACACACACACAGGGATTTTGAGTTCGATGAAATCCCTGAGTCAAACAAGGAGGAGTTTGCTGATTGGCTGGAGGGCATTCGCTCTGCTGAGGAAGAGCAGGAGCAGGAGCAGCTTGAGCAGCAGCAAGTGCAGGAGTTGAAGACAGATCAGCAGGGGCAGAACAGCATGGACATGCAGCGAAGTGGTTCAGACAGGGGGGGGGACACTGATGAGGGAGGGGTTTTTGAGGAACACATTTAGAGTAGCAGGAAGTTGCTTAAACATAGAAATTTTCTAATAGAATATTATTATATTATACTCTACTGAACATATGAGCTGGCAAATTGCAGAAAGGTGAGAGGAACTGTAGGAGTCATCGGTAATTGTGCCACTGTAGCCGACAGTGAAGGTAAAGAAATTACCGTGATTTACCGTAATCTAGGGAAATTCTGGACCGTACCGTAGTCCGTACTGTAATTGACCGAAATACGGTCCCAAATTTGCAAAAACCGTAGAAAATACGATGGTGTACCGTAATGACGGTACAACTACTAAAATGCCTAGCTGCCACTACCATCTTTGCAAAGCATGTACATAAGCAAGCAAGGTCATGTCTTGTGTGAGATAGATTTATGAAGCTCTGGCGCACTTGCTCCCTCATCATCCAAGCCCTATTACGGCAACTGCAACATCATCACTGTAGCGAAGTATCATGTCAAAATGTGCAAGATGGCTCAACCTTCTCAGTTCCATTGTACCAGTAGTGAAGACGTTGACGAAGCATCATAAACGTTTGATACCTACTTTGATGCTACTAAAGCATTAAAAGAGATGCCCAAGATGGTGCTTATGCTTTTGCGTAGCCAAGCTAAGGCCGCGGTCAAACGGGAAATTTTTATCACTTTTTTATTTAAGCAATTTATATCTTAACACAGTGGTCACACATTAAAAATTTCCAACTCGGAAATTTTATCTCAAGTCAGGAGGCACCAGTTTTTGTAACTTTTGGACGTCAACTATCAAACACATTTTTTTATTTTATAATCGAAATCCTGAGGTTGTGAGCTATCGATTGGTATATAAATGAGTTCGATCGGAGAAGGTCGGGAGGGGGGGGGGGGGCGGGGGGGGTTCGACTTTTTGGGACCCCCCCTCCAGAATATTATTGGGGCATTTTCCCGAAATTTTAATTATATATTTGGAATCCTCAGCTCGAGAACTGTCGATTGGCACCCTTTTTGAGCAAATTGGGTTAAGGGGGGGGTCTGTGGACATGTCCAAATGTCAGAAGCACATGTGCTCGGGTGCAGGCCGCGGGGCGAGTCAAGCCGATGAAGCAGCAATTTACTCCAAGCTTACAGGATTGTGCCAGCATGAAATATCCAGTAAAATTCTGAAAAATTGGAAGCAATGTGTGACTGTGCAAGCCAGTTATGGGTGCGTAGTAGGTCACGTGTGCATGGGCGTCTGTATCTCGGTTTTCGCCCCATCACTCTGCAACACTTCAGTTTCAGGTCTTGATGAGTATGCAGATGGATGCCTATTTGAAAAAGGAGCAGATTGGTACCCTTTTTGTCCGGGTGGGGGCACTGGGTGATGGGTATTGGGGGGGGGATGGGGGTCGAGGGCCCCCAAGCCAAAAAATAGGGTTGACGTCCATTACTTTTTTTTTGGCGCCTCCTGCTCAAGTGCTAAAAATTTTTAGCAGCGGTCACACGGAAATTTTTAATCTTTTTTTTATCTCAGGTATTGTGTTTTCTTCAGTTCGCACACCATTTCCACTGCCCCTCCGATGTCTTGGGCTGTGATACTTGTTGCTTGGTTGTCCACGATGCCACAGTTGATGCCTCAGCAGCAATCAGAGTTCTTCAATTGGGCTATCACGACCATCCTACCAGCTGTCACCTTGCTCTTCGAGGGGGACCAGCAGCCCAGCTTGGGGCTTGCCTTGCCCAGGTCCATGCCCAAGGGCATATGAGGCTTGGCAGGAAGGCAAGGGGGTTCTGGAGCATTTGGCAGGTGTGACATAAGCGGGGATGCCAGCTGAATGTTGCTTGCAGCATCACGCATGGCACATGTCTAGGGTTGGCCAGAACCATAAATATACGGTGTGTATACGGTATTTTTGGCAGGGAATTCACCATATATACGGTCATATATGGTGTATATATACGGTTCTGGCCAACCCTACACATGTCCCTCTCCCTCCTCACACCCTCCTCTCAGAACATTTCCGCAGAACCTTCCGCATGAGCAAACCAGCCTGCAATACCCTGCTGCGTTGTCTAAGCAAAACACAATCATGCGCAGTGCCATTCCTATTGCAAAGTGACTGGCTGTATTTTTGGACTGGGCAGGGTCTGGGTCCCCCCACCAGACCCTTCCACGTACAATGTTAGTAAAGCTGCAGTTTGCAACATTCATGAAGTTGTTTTCATTTTGGGGTGCTGCTGCGCGCCGTGGCCTGCCAGTGGGGGTAAGGCCACTGCCTTGGTCTTCCTGCTGAAGCTGCTCTCCTGCTGCGTGTGCAAAAAAGGGCTTGCAAAGAATTGCCAGCCTGGCTCCCCCCAGCATGGCGGCCCACTACCACCAGATATGCAGCCCTTGCTGCTGGACACAGGAGCCTCTGTCCCCTGAGTATCATCTGCCTAATCCCCTAGCCCCTCATCTGCCTAATCCCCTAGCCCTTTATCTCTTCCCCTTTTTCCTTTAGAAGCCCTCTTAGAAGCCCCCTTAGAAGACCCCATGCCGAGCTTTGAAGAAGACCTGCTGGCTGTTTATATATTAAAATTTATTATTAGTTTTACTATTTTTTATCAAATTTCTTGGGGTTGCAAGTCAGGGGCACCTTCCTAGAACACTTCCCAACCATTTGGAATGTTGCCCCGGTTTAAAATATTTTGCTAAAAAATTATAGAGATAAATAAAAAAGAAAAATTTCCCCTATAAAAACCGCGGCCTATAAAAAGGCATGGCTAGCTTTTGTTGTTCCTCGTACCGAGAGTGAAGTCCGTGGGAATTTGTTTGCAAGTGCATGCGCGACTATTTTGCACCTCCGAATAAGCACAACAAAGCATGCATGCAACTGAAAAGTATCAGGCAAGGCAACAGCTCTGTACAATATTACATTAGGCACGTGCGCTTGCCTTTCGCACAATTGGGGTCACGTCCTCCGGCTAGAGAAGATGCATTGATGCTTTTCTACGATGGCCAAAATGGTCAAACCGGAGAATGAGCGATACGTAAATCGTACTTAACTCATGCATGCTACAATGCCTACCATCTTTGCAATCATAGCTAGATACATACACACATAAATTAATACATTTTAAAGCGTACACGTAAAGCAGACATAACATCCAGCAGATAAGAGAGAAGTATGCATATCATTATAAAGCCTTAAGATTTGCACCTCTTGCCGTCATAATTACGCACACCTCTGCCTCGCTGTTTTCGCTCTGATCACCCACTTTGACCACATTTAGGTGCTACAAGCCTAATGAAACAAACACTTCAATCTTAGCTTTGTTGCGTTACCCTTCACAAACATGCATACTGTGCTTAACACACTACATAGATGGACATACCTGTTGCTAGCGCTGGCACCCAGATCCTGCAACTTCCATGCCATGCCTGACTTGCTCTTCAAGACGTGGCACATCTTGTTGCCCACACGAATCAACTGCTTGTATGGGGAATGTGCATTGGGGGTAGTGTTACGTGGATATATGTATTACACAAAGAATAGAAATGGCATCCGTCGGATAAATATTTCAAGCAACGTTTTGCTGGTTTCGAAGCTTTGGAGTAACCCTCCGCGAAAAAACGCGGATGACCTTGCATCTTGGGTTCAAACAGGGAGGTGTCATTTGGGACGTTCAATACGGTAAAATACGCATTATATACGGAATACGCGTATATTACGATCGTATTTTCAAGCAATTCCGGAAGTGCCGGTTTTTGACCAAAAATGGACCCGATTCGCCCCAAAATCACCCAAAACGTTCTCAATTCTTTTCCAATATATGTTATGTTATTATTACATTATATAATAGCACTAAAAGCTCACTGAAAGGCTGTTGCGGGGCGGAAATTGCCTAAAAAGGTCAAAAACGGTAATTTTTGCAATCGTATAATACGGCCCAATTTTTTTAATTTGGTCAAATACGCGTTAAATACGATACGACGAATACGCCAAATGTCACATTTCTGGGTTCAAACCTGGGAAGTTGCGGAAGAGGTAATTTCCCGACCCGCTAAATTTTGACAAGCCCAACTTTCGACAAGCCCAGGGGATGCATACTTAAAAGTGTTAAGTCATTTGCTATGCTGCCTCTGGCGAGTCGACCCTGCACCTGAAACTCTAGCAGGGAGCCTAGTCCCACTCCGAGGACAAAGTTGCCTAGGGGGGAGGAATGTTACGTGGATATATGTATCGCACAAAGAACAGGAATGGGATTTGTCAGATTACCCTTTAAAGCAATGTTTCAGGTAAGAGGAGTTGTGACGTGATGTGTGCAATTTATACGTTTGTGTTTACCATTGCAGAGTGGGATGCGAGGTTACGCTTGGTGTTGCACACGTTGCATTCAAAAAAAATGCATGGGGTTGGCCAAAACCGCATACACTGTTATACTATTGTAGTATAAGTATAAACCGTAAAACCGTATTCCGTACAAAAGGAGAAATTGGTACCCTTCTGATTTTAATCATGATAGCGGATGACAGGCTCATTTGTAGCTCTTGAAGAGCTGCACACCTGTATCCAATTTAGTTATGCCAAACAATCAAAGTTAGAAAAGCTAGGCCTGCCCAAAGCCAAAAAGACCCCAAACTGGCCATTTCCAGTGTAAAAAGAAGCCCAACTCTTCTAACCACCAATAAAACATTGTGATTGATGCAAAACATGCATTAAAAGAAAGTGAGAAGCAAAGGGAGTGCTTAATTAAAAGAGTCGCAAAGAAAAAACTGACCCCAAGGAGCAAAAATGACTTTTCTTGCTAGGATTCCTGAGTCTGGGTGTACAATTCGAAAAACGGTTTTGCACCGTATTTTAATACGGAAGTACAGGACGTATCAGGGTTGGTCAGTTAAAGGTTCAGCCAGCTCTTGGATCTGCAAACGTTTACGCATTTTAACGAATTCCAAAAGTACTATTCTGAGTTCGGTCAAAGTTCGACGAACATTTAATAATTTGTCAGACTTAACAGCATGCGTCTGTCATAATTGCAAGGGACAGCCCCCCCCAGTTTAGTCCCACCCTTTCCTTGCAGTAAAAGTAACATGTACAATGATTTATATATAGAATTTGATCTGTGATCTGTATCAGGCCAGGAAGTTTCCTTGGTCTTTAGGCCAAACTTGTCACACATTTCTGTACTGCTAAGGACATGTACAACGCGGCACTTGCACTGCACTTAAGGTTCTCCTTTTTTTACTCTACAATAATGACATGGTCCCATTCCGTTCCCTTTTTCCCCCTATAATTATTTATAAACAAAAGCAACTAATTGGGAAGATTTGAAGGTGGGGGGAGGAGCCCAAGGGCCCGTTTCCCAAAATTGCACATCGAATCCTTTGAACTGTTTGAGGACTCGAAAACTTCCACAAACTTTATCGAAACCTTGCTCCCAAAAACGAACTGAACAACCCTGATATGTATATACAGAATACGCCGTATAAAACCATCCATTTTTGATACGGAAAATACGGCATACAGGTATGCCTCCTCCCCCCCTCTCTGTATAGTACGGCATACATACCGTACTGTATAATATCTAAATTATACTTATACAGATCTGGCCCACCCTAAATATACAGCCTTGGCATCATTTCAACTTTTGCCAATCTCTAAACATACATAAGCCATGTACACACAACAACACCCACTCTTGCACGTGCAAACCACTGGACTCCATCTCACAAACAAAGTCCTAGTTCACTCACCTGTGCATCTCACACTCCTAGTTCACACACCTGCGCACGTGAGCCTCATCACACACACAAACTCCTAGTTCACTCACCTGTGCACGTGTCTGCTGCAGCTGCTGCACCTGCCACCGCTGCTGCTTTGCATGTGGCTTGGCGCCGCTGCTGTGGGCAGCACTGCCGTTGGTGGTGGACAGCCAAACACGAGACCCACGGTTTACCTTGCTGGCCTGAACACCTCCACGAGCAACACCACCACGGACGGATGCTCCTATTGTGCCTGACCTACAACGTGCCTCCACTCCACTAACACCACCTCCTGCTGCCCGAGGTGACATCCTGACCCACTTTGTGGACTTAGCACACACACCTCCCCTCCCCCCCCCCAACAACAATCCAAGCCCTACCCCTGACCCTGGCGTCCATTTGCGACTCATGCGTCCGGTCACCCTCCCTTCGCCAGCAACACCACCGCTGCCTCCGGCGCTGCCGCTGGCTCCTCCCGCTGCTTCCACTCCCTCCCCCTTTCCTCCCCTCACCCATTTCCTTGAGCCTTTTTGCTGATTGCTACCACTGCACCCATTGCCTGGCCTGGTCAGCCCTGAACCACCCCGGACCTTAGATACCCCTTCCCCTGCCACATGCCCTCCTGAGACAGTGCGTGAATAGCGATGGGATGCATGTTGGAAGGAGGGAGGGGGAGGGGAGCCAAAGAAAACTGACGAACCCCGTACGCCAGGCGTGCTAAGTTTCTGTGCTCCCTGCTTGCTGCGTGAGGACGGGGGTGTGGTGATCTGGGAGGAGGGTTGGGGAGGGTGCAGCATGACTAGCTTGTTGGGGTGACGTGTATGATACAATATGCGTGCACACGCAGAGCCCTGTGTGTGCAGGTGCGTGTAGTGTGTACACGAGTGAGCCATGAAAATGCGATGCCTGCATAGAAAGCCCCATGTAGAACTCAAGTACAAACTACAATATCTGTGACGTAGTCCGTCACGGCTTCTTGCACCCTCCAAAACAAAGACGTAGGTAACCTTGTATCTACCCCATTTACCCATTCATGACAAGCTCAGTGCACGGTAGTGAGTGTGCACACTCAGGTTTGATATTTTAATCAACCACACCACTCACAGTGGGACGGCTGGTCCCTGCACTATGGCTGTTGCTGAGTGCAGCGGTTGTCACTGCCTGTGATGGTGGGTAGGGCTTTGGCGCTGTAGCAAGGGGTGTTGCGGCAGCTGCAGGGTCAGACAGATTGGCTGCAGCAACAGCATTAGCGGCAACAGGAGCAGAAGAAGTGGCATTGGCCTTGTTGGAAGTGCTGGTGGTACATCTATGCCAGGTGGCTTTCATACGTCCCTGCCCTTTCCCACTCTGCTGCTGCTGCTGCTGCTGTTGCTGCTGTTGCTGCTGCTGTTCCCTGCTGGTGGTGTTGCTGCTCGTGCCTCCCCCTTTCTTGCTGGCGTGCAGTGCGAGGGTGGCTGTTGAATGGTGGAGGGGTGCAGATGATGGTCGGGGTAAGGGCACATGTGCTCTTGCAGTCTGGTGATTGTGCAAAACCTGTGGTGCTGCTTGGTGCACAAGAAGCGGTGGCGCTATCGTCGCAGGGTTGTATGCAATTTGAGCTCGTTTGTTGACATGGCTTGTCGAAGGGGGGAAGGTGGAGTGTGGCAAGGATGGTGCCTTGAGGGGGTGAGGTGTTGTGTGACTTGTGTGACTTGCCCTGTGTTGTGAATGATGGGTGGCGTGGACTGTGTTGCTGAGTTGAGCGGCTGCGGGATGGGTGGTGGGAGAGGGGAGGAGCCGCTGCTTTTTGGCCGGCGATTCTGCTGCCGCTGCTGGACCTGGTCTTTGGCTTACTTGAGGGAGGGGCTTGCTAAATGTGAAGGAGCGTTTCAGGGGGTGGTTGCCAGGCCAAGGAGGTGGGTGTTGTGGAGGTCGTGGTGACTGCTTTGATGGCTGTGGGCACGCACAGGAAGGCAAGCAATCGTGCAAGATTGGCGTGTGGACAAGGGTTATTGCTTGACTCATATTACCCGGCAACTGCCTGTTTTTGGTGCCCATGCATGTCCTCTGCATTGCACACGTGAAGTCCTCTACATCGAAAACCAATCAAACTGTATTCCCTACCTGCACCAAAACGAGCTTCCCAGCTGCAGTCCTTGTGTATTGCTGTTGCTGCTGTGTGACATTCGTTGCTGGAGTCTGCGCAAGTGAACTTGCGGGGTGCCTGGCCTGCGGGGCGAGGATATCTGCCTCCTTCCTCCAAGAAAATGGCCTCTTCTCCTCATTCCTGCCGGGTTGGTGGGAATTCATGGGGCTTCATCTGGTTTTGCCACTGTCTATGATGGTAACTCTTTCAAAAACCAAGCATTATAGCGGTCCTTAGCATTGCTATGATATAAATATTATTGTTATTATTATCACGCTCAACGTTTATGTGGACTTTGACCAATTTGACCCTTTCCTCAGTCCTTTCCTCAAGTTGACGTCAGAAGAACTGGAACTTGTGTGGCATGATGATTCAACGGGCCCAAATAAGCTCTTCAACTCTTGTAACAAGGCTGGTGCGCACTCTGGCGCATAACGGTCAGCACTCACATGCACGGATTCACCAACCAAGGATTCACCAACCACACACACACACACACACACACACACACACACATACACACACACATACACACACACACGCACGCACGCACGCATGCACGCTGATGAACACGCTACGCCAAAGAACGCACACACAGCAATGCCTAAACCTGCATACACACATACACGCCAATGAACACACCCCCAGTGACCACAAAGCGTGTGTTCTGGAACCCCACATGGAGGCAGCACGCTGGTCGTAAATGCTAGCATAAATCCGGAATCAAAGGATGGGGAGCTCCAGAAGCAGCTCTTGCTCCTCTCCTCCCTGTGAACTCGAAAATGATGAGGACAAGACGCTGGTATGCTTCTTTATGTACTCGATCAAGCTTGCTGCTACCACTCGAGGCGTGCGCACCCTCGCAACAGGTGAGCAATTCCCAACATACAGTTTTTTTTCATGCTTTACACACAGTCGGGTCTGCTTAGCTTGATGTTTGGTCAAACGTGCACATCCTAACATATTGGCTACCTCTGAGCAAGTGCAGTTGAATTCAGTCGAATGCAGCGACTTCAACCACACGCACAAACACTTGCACGGATGCGTTTGAACTCTTTGATGAGTCATGCGTGCTTGCTTGTATTCACCTACTAACAACCCCGCAAAGACTCCCTAACCATGCTTTACTCCTGCACATAGGTCCTTCCCAGGAAGCCACTCTTTCTGCTGCCCAGCAGCGCCAGCGGCAGCCCTCCACACCAGCGACTCGGTTAGTCAGATTGCACAAAGCTCACTGAATCTTTTCTTGCCAGCTGCTCATGAGATGTTCACCTTAATTACAAAAACTCACTCCAACAGCATAGCTTTTGGGTCTAAACATTGGACTCATTCAAACTGGTGCTCACAGATCAGATCGCAGGACTTTTGCCAGTAGCCCCATTCCTCCCAGCTGCCTGTTTCCTTCAGCATGTGCTGTGTTTCCACAGGGTGTTTATATATGGTCTCTCGGGAAGGTTTTGTTGTTAAATCCATTGCATTGCCGCACGATTCATAAGAAACAAAGCATTACTTGTTTCATCATCACCGCTAATCGGTGATGAGCACTTGTGCTACCAACATGGTGGCAGTGTAGAGCACCGTCTTTACTTACCGTGTCCATGCACAGGAAGCCCTCCCCCCCCACTATCACCACCATCACCTACTGCCCCACCAAAAGGCGCTTGTACTATGGCCAGAGTAACGGGGAACTCTGCTTCTGGCCCTTGACGGAAGGAGGCACCGGCACTAGCCGCTACGTAGGATCTCACAAGGTACAAATTGTGGAAGAACAGTTGCACAGTGTTACGTGGTAACTCCTATAGCGCTACGCAGCCTCACACGGGGTGCTTTAATTAAGAAATAAATAAGCAAGTGGCAGGTAGAAAAGAGAAAAAGAATCGGATCAAGTATAATTATCGCGTTGTCTCATATTGTGTGACCATTTCCCACGGCAACTAAGGCTTGATTCATGCATGCTAATGTTTATTTTTTACGTGCAACTGATGCTGGAGTAGCACACATGGCTAGGGTTGGCCAGAACCATATATATACGTTTTATATACGGTGTTTTTGGCAGGGGAATCACCAAATATACGGTCATATACAATGTATATATACAATTCTGTCCAACCCTACACAAAGTTGTAAATCATGTGTACTAGCAGAGCTCGTGTTGACATTGCTTACAAAGCCACGTAAGCAGCTGGACACCGGCAACATCAATCTTGTCCCTCCACTACACACCATGTGCATGC
>Ga0307947_1001914_pt1 | contig 16606 bp, 17 predicted proteins | sample OrgLakmetagen232_FD_201840 | JGI IMG/M metagenome (GOLD analysis project Ga0307947, IMG submission 201840) | Saline water microbial communities from Organic Lake, Antarctica - #232 | ecosystem: Environmental > Aquatic > Non-marine Saline and Alkaline > Saline | place: Antarctica: Organic Lake...
TGAAGAGGAGACGGCGAGGCTGGTCTCCTGATAACCATGCATACCAACACAGGTCGCCAGACCCGACAAAAATTGAGAGAGCCACTGCAACGAGCACAGCGGCTCTATTTTTTTTATTTTATTTCTCTTTTATTTTGCTCAGACCATCGAGTTTGTGAGGTGATGAGGACACATTTTTCCTTTCTGTTTACACCTTTTTTTGAGGACTTTTCAGCAGCCCAACCCTTTTTGCTGCAACAGGTCAACAACCAACTTGTTCATGATTTCCTTTCTCAGCAGAACAATAGACTTTTTTTCTTTCTTTCTGAGCTTATGGATTTATTTGTGGCTGGCCGAGACCAGTCAGCAGCCGACCAGCCAAACAACCTGGCTGAATGTCACCCCCCATTGTAACTAGTATTAGATTGAGCAGAACACTATACTATTTCTATTCCTTTCTGAGCTCCTGGATTTATTTGTGGCTGGCCGAGACCAGTCAGCAGCCGATCAGCTACACAACCTGCCTGGCTGAAGGTCCATCCCCATTGTAACCATAGATTGAGCAGCCACGATGATTGTGGAGGCCTTTGTAATCTAAATGTAAATCAAACTTATGTTACATCTGGTTACATGGTGCATTTCGCGCATAGACAGGAATAAACTGTCAGTGACTCCTAATTAAATGCCTATCGTTAACCCTGTTTGTCTGTTCAAAAAGGACGAAATATCAAACTGGAAATAACAGTGCTGTGCTACCGGTGGCTCGTGCCAAATTGAGTGAAGAACTCTGGAGCTATCTTGTTGGCATACAATTCTGCCAGGGCTTGGTCTCGCACGTGCTTTTCCTCCGTTTGCCGCTTCAGCACCTGCAAGAACGATTTGTTACGCTTGCCGCCCTTAGTGTGGGACCACACCAGCATGTGCTACAAACTTATTTTTCGGAACACTTCAGTAAAGATAAAAAAAACAGCTACGAAAAAAAAAGAAAAACCACCCTCCACAGGGAACTTGTAGATGCTATCTTGGTACTGAGCACCGCGTAACAATTTCCCTGTGCGTCAATTTCCCTGTGCATCAATTTCCCTGTGCGTCAATTTCCCTGTGAACTGCGCCCATTACAACAGTCTGGATTTCTCCTAACCATCCCTTGCTCCCTTAATCATGCTGGCTGTGTTATCACTACCAGCGGAGTCTTTTCTTTTTTCTTCTTCCCTGTTTCTCATTGACTGCGGTCTTTGATGCCTTGCTGGCTTTTATTTCCGGCTGTAGCCTTTATTGCCGTCTGCTGCACCTCAATACTGCCACAAACACACACCACGCGCACACACACACACACACAAACACACACACACCACGCACACACATACACACACACTGAACTATTAACACTTGGTATCTTGTCCACCAGTTGGTGGCTATTTGGACGATGTTTACTATTGGACAATCTTAGTTTCTGAATCTAGTATTATATCACCCATTATCCCCCTAAATTGCCCCCCATCCTTGTTGCCTGTCATTACTCGAACTGTCCAACGCTCTCTATTCCATTTTTTGACCTGCGGTATGCCCTTGAGCAAAGCTTGCCATCACTTTTTCAAAACAATTGAACTGTGGCATGGCCTTGAGCAACGTAAAGAAAAAAGAAAGAAAGAAAAAAGAAACGCAACGTGCATCTCGCTCACCTCTGCGGCCTTTGCAGTCTGCTGCTGTTTGAACTCCTCAACGCGTGCTGCTTGACCATGCATGGCTTGCATGATGTCTCTCTGGTTGCGTGCGTACTGCGCATCCTCTGCTGCCTGTAAATAGTGAGCACTTTAGGGTGTGTGTGCATTGGGCTGGCCGGTATGGTGAAATGGCGACAAGCGACCGTACCTGCGTGTGCCGTCCTTTGCGTACACACTTGATATGTAAAATAAGAGGAAAGGTACACTTACAGAATCAAGCGCACCAAACTCTACACAGTACCAAATCCTCTACAAGCCGTTTCTTTCTAAATTGAAGATTCCTGGGAAGGACCTTTTAGGTCTGCTGGTATTTTATGATACTCGGTACCAAAGTGAATTTGTTTCACTTTCCTTAATTAATGCGGGAGTGGTTTTCACAGGCTACGTAATTTTTCTTTCCTGGGAACTGTTTGCTTGAGTAATCTGCAGAGCAGCCCTCCGTACCTGTAAAGGCTCACAACCACACACAAAACAATGACACGCGCAAAATTGCTGTAAAGGCTCACAACCACACATAGAACAATGACACGCGCAAAATTGCTGTAAAGGCTCACAACCACACACAGAACAATGGCACACACACACATTTGCTGTAAAGGCTCACAACCACACACAGAAAATGACACGCACAAAATTGCTGTAAAGGCTCACAACCACACACAGAACAATGACACGCGCAAAATTGCTGTAAAGGCTCACAACCACACACAGAACAATGACACGCGCAAAATTGCTGTAAAGGCTCACAACCACACACAGAACAATGACACACACACACATTTGCTGTAAAGGCTCACAACCACACACAGAAAATGACACGCACAAAATTGCTGTAAAGGCTCACAACCACACACAGAACAATGACACGCACACATTTGCTGTAAAGGCTCACAACCACACACAGAACAATGACACGCGCAAAATTGCTGTAAAGGCTCACAACCACACACAGAACAATGACACACACACATTTGCTGTAAAGGCTCACAACCACACACAGAAAATGACACGCACAAAATTGCTGTAAAGGCTCACAACCACACACAGAACAATGACACGCACACATTTGCTGTAAAGGCTCACAACCACACACAGAAAAATGACATGCACAAAATTGCTGTAAAGGCTCACAACCACACACAGAACAATGACACGCACACATTTGCTGTAAAGGCTCACAACCACACACAGAAAAATGACACGCGCAAATTTGCTGTAAAGGCTCACAACCACACACAGAACAATGACACGCACAAAATTGCAAGGGTGCTCTCTCTGCCAGGGGCAGCTGCATCATATCAACACACGTATCATATCAACACACGTATCATATCAACACAGGTATCATATCAACACATGTATCATATCAACACACGTATCATATCAACACACGTATCATATCAACACACGTACACTGCACAAACCAGGACAGATGTTTAACGACGCACCTGTGCCACCTGCTTTGCCTTTCGCTCCTCCACCTGCGCTAATTGTGTGGCTAGCACTGCCTGCTTCTCAGCCTCGCTCATGCCCTTATAGTGGTCTTTGCGCACCCTGTGTGTGTACATTTGAGTGTATGTGTGTACGTGTGTGTGTGAGTGTATTTGTATTTGCGTGTATGTGTGTGTATTTGTGTGGCTAGCACTGCCTGCTTCTCAGCCTCGCTCATGCCCTTATAGTGGTCTTTGCGCACCCTGTGTGTGTGTACATTTGAGTGTATGTGTGTACGTGTGTGTGTGTGTATTTGTATTTGCGTGTATGTGTGTGTATTTGAGTGTGTGTATATGTGTGCGTGTTACGTTCGTGTGCATGGAGTATGGGTGGTGTGGGTGTGGGCTGTTTTGTGTGTTACGTGTTTGTTGCTTGCTGTGTGCTGCAGCTGTTCCTGTCTGTGCCAGTATCATTATCACTGTGCGTGGAGTGTCTAGCTTATCTTGGGAATTTGTTTCTTCTGGTGAGGTGCCTTTGTAACTTCTGCCGTTGTCTGTGCCACTAGTGTGTGTGTGTGTGTGTGTGAGTGTGTGAGTGTGTGTGTGTGGAGTGTTTTTGGGTGTGGGGTAGTACGTGCCTGTGCCCTTCTGCTGCTGCTGCTGTTGCCTGTGCCACTACTACTACTGTGCGTGGAGTGCGTGGTGGCTTTGTATGTCACTACTACTACTACTACTACTGTGTGCCACTGTGCGCCACCACTACTATGCGTGGAGTGTGTGCAGCTGCGCTGAGAGTGTATATGCCTGAGCTGACCTACTGTGCATGGAATGTTTGTGAGTGCGGGGTAGTACGTGCCTGTCTTGCTACAGCTGTTGTTGCCTGTGCCAATACTACTTCTACTACTACTACTGTGCGTGGAGTGCGTGGTGGCTTTATATGTCACTACTACTACTACTACTACTACTACTACTACTACTGTGTGCCACTATGCGCCACCACTACTGTGCGTGGAGTGTGAACAGCTGCTCTTGCTGGTGCGGCCTATTGGTCCATCTGCTGCTCCTTTGTTACAATTTTTTTTCTATTGCTGTCATTATTATTGACACTACTGTGCGTGGAGTGTGTGCGTGTGCAAGAGTCATGCTTATTCCCGCCATCATCTCCTGCTGATTTTTTATGTCATGTTATTCTATATACATATACAAGTGACACTGTGCTTGGAGTGGGACAATTAGGCGTTGTGCTATAAAGTGGTGCGACAGGCGACACGCTGTGCGTGGAGTGGGTAGTTCGAGTTGTCAAGTTTTATGGCGGATCATGTCATTTCTACGGCATGAGGGGTACCGAAAACGCAGGCAAGGACGTTGAGATCACAAAATGTCAAACTCACCGTAGTGAAGATAGTGCTGAGGCTGCTGCGCAAGGGTCCTCTGTCATCAGGGGCGAGTTTAGGGTGGCTTCGATCTCTGCTAGGTTGGCTGACAGGTTGGCAGCCTGTGGTATACGTGCACGAGTGTGTGTGTGTGCATGCTGTGTACACGTGTGTTGTGTGTGAGAGAGTGCATGTGTGTGTATGTGTGTGTGTGTGTGTGAGTGAGAGAGAGAGAGTGAGAGAGAGAGAGAGATAGATAGAGAGAGAGAGAGATAGAGTGAGTTAGATGCACACACAAACACACACACACACGTAAGTCAGGCTTTGTTGGTTTGCACTCTTAATTATTCCTGCTACGAATACAATGAGATCAATTCACAAAGTGTTTACACCCACGTACAAGTACACCCAAATTCACCCACATTCAAACTCACCCACGTACAATGCACACATACCTATACAAACAATAAAATTGAATTGCACATGTATCACACTAATTGTACACACCTTCTTCTGCAACTCTGCCAGCCTACGCTCATCCGACAGCTGCTTGTTCAGATCTGCAGTGCCTTTGTTGACCTCCCTGCGGACAGCTGCCTCCTCCGACTTGGCCTGCATCTGCAGCCAGTCCTGCAAGGGCAGTGGCAGTAAAAGAAAAATCATCTGCAGCTAGTCCTGCAGTAAAAGAAAAACCATCTGCAGCCAGTCCTGCAAGGGCAATGGCAGTAACAGAGAAATCATCTGCAGCAAATCATCAACGATTCACTGGCCCATGGCCAAAAGCCGACGGAAGGACTGATTTAATAAGCACACATAGCAGCGCCACACACAAGCTGCTCTCTCTGACTTGGCCTGCAGCTTGTGGAACAAGATTGCAGAACGCCAACGACAGAGGAGAGTGCAGAACGTCGACGACAGAGGAGGATGCAGCTTGAGAAACGACGGCAGAGGATGCAGAACATATGAATCGGTGTGTGACGTTAAAGACCAGAGCTGCAAGAGGTGCTGTCCCTGCCTTACAAAACGGGCAGGATTTTAGGTTTACGTGCCAACTGGCATTATGTGCGCAAGCGCACAACTCCCATACTCAAATACAACACACACACACACACACGCACGCACACACACATTCACACACGCACACACACACCTGATAGCGCGTGAGCTCTGCGTATGCTTGCTCCGCTTCTTTTTGGGCTGCCTGCACGGCTGCCTTATTCGCAGCTTGCTCCTCCCACCAGGCCTTGCTCTGGTCCAGCTGCATCTGCTTCCGACTGCCTGCCTGTGAAGTAAGGGAACAAGGGAACGGCACACTGTGAATAGGAAGGCCCTGAGCAATTTTGTGATGCACGCCATGCCTTGAGCTCTGGTCCAGCTGCATCTGCTTCCGACTGCCTGCCTGTGAAGTAAGGGAACGGCAAACTGTGACATCTGAGTTATCTGCACAAGCAGCACATCCTTCTCCCCACCATGTGACCAAGTTGAAGGGGTCCATTGCCAGGTTGGAGTTCTGCCAGTGGTGAACGCACAGCACTGTGAATAGGAAGGCCCTGAGCATTTTTGTGATGCACGCCATGCCTTGCTCTGATTAAGCTGCGCCTGATCCATACGGGTGGAATGGAAATGGTAGACTGTATGTGAACCAGAAATGTACCAGGCATTTTGTATTTATTACACAACAGGCCTTGCTCTGGTCCAGCTGCACGACCGATTGCAGACCTGCTTGGGATGGTAGATCGAAGTGGATCACGGCAAAAACACAAGGAATAAACACTAACTCAATGGAGCATAAACAGAGTTTCCACTCCTTCAATCAGCCTTGTTAATCCAATAAGTGAACGCTAGTACTTAGTCCTACTTTTGAAGCGCCAGTCTATCACCTATTCAAGTGCCAGTCAATTTAATTAGCAGAGCATATTCCTAGGTACGCAAACTTGTAGGTGCGCTGGGGCCAGATTTGTGTGGTTTATGCACAGCGCTGGATTACAAGCTGCACATACACTAATTGAACAACTTCAAACCGCATATGCGCACGCAAAAAAAGCTTGCGCAACACACACACATGCACGCACCGATAAGTCCTCCCCGTCAAAGCGTTGCATGGAAGCAGGTCCCAGTCGAGGGTCGTCATCTCCCAGGCGTGCAGGCTCATCGATTGTTTTGGCATCAGGCCTGTTCAGGTCCCACTCACGGCGGGTGTTCTTGACCTGTGTGTGTGTGCGTGTGTGTGTGCGCGTGTATGCGTGTGCATATGTGTATATTTGTGTGTGTGTTGTGTGTAGAGGTGTACAATTTTGTGTTTGTTGTGTGAAAGCGTGTGCATAAGCCACGTCTTACGCGCACACCTACTCACTGCTGGTCAAGAGCAATCCAACACTATTGCCACAGGACACAGTATGCACGACACAGTGCACAGTACAACTGAACAAAGAACCAACTGACATTTAATAATTCCTCACCTGGTCAGTAAGGTGGAAGTCTCTAATTCCTTCTGCCACGTTCCTGCGCAGCTGGTTAGCAGCCTGCTGCTGAATTTGGAGCTGGTCGTCCCAGTAGTTGGCAAGCTGAGCAAAGGCTCTGTGTGGAAGGATGTATGCGTGTATGTGTGTGAGTATGCGTGTATGCATGTGTGTGCGTGTGTGTGTATGTGTGTGTGCGCGTGCTTGCGCGTGCTTGTGTGTGTATGTGTGTGTGTGTGTGTGTGTGTGCGTGTGTGTATGTGTGTGTGTATGTATGTGTGTGTGTGCGTGTGCTTGTGTGTGTGCTTGTACGTGTGTGTATGTGTATGCGGTTGACACAGGCAGCATGTGCCGCACACTCACTGTTCCCTCTCTCTTTCCTCCCTCTCCCTCTCTTTTTTATCTGCAACTTGCTGCATGAGGGCATCCTTGTCAATCTGTGTCAAGCAGTGCAAGTACAGGTCAACATGAAATGGTGCGCACGAAATGCGTGCGTGTTCTAGCATGTTAAGCGTGAACATACCCCAATTGTCCTTGACTTGGCATCTAGCACGCGCCTAAGCCTCTCAGGGTCCTCATTGAGAACCTGTGCAACTATTTTACCCATAACGTTGGCCTCAAAAGTACTCAAGGGCGCCTTAGAATTACACCTGACTTCCTCGACCTTTTGCAGCTGTAGATGTATCAAAAATTGAGATGTTTATTTGGTCTACAATAAACGAATTGCTGCACGCATTTCAACCAACTCAAATTGTCTTGCCTAGCATTTCACGTGAGAGATAATTAAAAAATATATATATAAATTGCGCTTGCGCACTGATGGTGTGACGTCTCATTAATCGGGAAGGGCAAGTAAGAAGTTCCGGCATGGCCAAGGGGGTACCACCTACAGTTGTGGTGTTCCTTGTCGGTGAGTAAGCACTAGAGAAGGCGCCTGCTTTGGGTAGGTTTTGATCTGTTTTGATTGAGCTTTACCTACTGCGCCTTTGCTTTCTGTGCAGTGGCCTCCTTCCTGTTCGGCAGCATGGTTTTCAGAAAAGCTGCTCCTACCTATGAGGTAAAAACTCACGAAGCACTTGCGCCTCGAGGAACGTTGCAAGCATGCTTGAAACGGTTTTTAAACGGGTACAGCACGTGCGGTACAGACCTTTGTTTCCCCCTTCAATCATCCAGGAACAGACGACTTCACGCAAGCAGCTTAACCCACGCGGCAGGGCATTGTCCGCGTCAAATGATCCTCCGCCTGCTAAATTCAACCCTCTTGAGACCAGTGATTTAGAGAGCTACATGCTCAAGTCCAGCGGGTTGCTCGACGTGCGTCCTCCGTTGCCTGCTGCACGTAGGTACCTACGTGCAAGCCTGTTGGATGGTTGATGGAACAGGGTTGAAGAAGCTGTTTTAGTTCTCCTCCTGCTCACTACATCCCGAGTGACACAGGCTCCAGGAGGAAGAGAGCCTGCTGCACTTCTCCTGCTGCGCATGAACATGTGCTGAGTACAATGTTGTATGCTTAGCTAGGCTGGCTACAGCTCCTACTGACGTCACTACTCTTACAATTTGTTCGAGCAGAGTCGGGGGACAACTTCACACGCTCTATCCCCTTCCAGATACTGTCGTGGGCACCCAGGCAAGTTAACGCGTCTTTGTTATGCTTTTAGAATAGACACGCAGTACCTAGGCTGCTGCTACGCCTGAAAATGTATTCAGGGTTGGCCTGGACCGTATATGCACACGTGCATGACCGCGTATTTGGAAGTTTCCCCGCTGCAAAATACACACCGAAATGCAGCAAATTAATGGTCAAGTGTCAGCGCTGACCCCAGCCCTTCCTTCTTGCATGTACAGTCTCGTTTCACGCTTGAGCATACATGTGGGAAAATTCCCCAGTTTGAATTTCGTGAGCAATACAGACTAGGTAGCTCTCTCAACCCCCCTGACCCACATTAATTTCTTTTTAATTGTCGCCCCTCCCTTAATCATGCTGGCTGTGTCATCACTACCAGCAGAATCTTTTCTTGTTTCTTATGGATATTCTTGTCTTGGGGTCAATATGTGGTCTTGGTCTGGGTGGGGTGGTCTTGAGGTCAATATGTGGTCTTGGTCTTGAGGTCAATATGTATCACTCATACAGCATAAGCATAAGCGTTAATGATTAATATGTGGTCTTGGTCTTGAGGTCAATATTTATCACTCATACAGCATAAGCGTTGATGATTAATATGTGGCCTTGGTCTTGAGGTCAATATGTGGTTTTGGTCTTGAGGTAAATATGTATCACCCATACAGCATAAGCGTTGATGATTAATGTTCAATGCATTTGCAGTGTCAGCCAGAGACCACACGTAACACCAACCTTATTACTTTGGCTGACCTACTTTTTTGGCAGTGCTTTGCAGGATTGTCAACTTCCCCGCCTTTATCGACAAGGCCAGGTGTGAGGCCATCATAAAGGTGAGTCGGGTTGCTGGATTGGCTCCAGGGATGGTCAGTTGAGAGGTTTCCAGTTCTGTTCCACTATATCATATGTTAATAAAGCATTGGAAATTCGCTGAAAGGCCGTTTTTGGCTATTTGGTTGATCGCCTAAGTAGGCCAAAGTCCGGCAGAAACCGGCAAAATTTGTAATCATTTACTACGGCCCAAGTTTGTAATCGCGTAACACGGCCCAATTTGTAATCGTTTAATACGGCCCAAATTTGTAATCGCGTAACACGGCCCAATTTGTAATCGTTTAATACGGCCCAAATTTGTTATCGTTTAATACGGCCCAATTTGTAATCGCGTAATACGGCCCAATTTGTAATCGTTTAATATGGCCCAATTTGTAATCGTTTAATACGGACCAATTTGTATCGTTTTATACGGCCCATTTTGTATCGTTTAATAAGGCCCAAATTTCTTCCATACGGTAGAATTCGCGTTAAATATAGGGTTGCCAGAACCGTACATACACATTGTATATGACCTATGTACGGTTTTCCCTGCTAAAAATACCGTATGTACACCGTAAATACCTATAAATGTATGGTTCTGGCGTTCTGGCCAACCCTAGTCAAATACGATAAGCTGTATGACCCATCTCACAAAGATGGTGTTTGCCATTGACAAGGACATATACAGAGCCTTCAAAGAAGTTATGCTGGCAAAGGTGTCAAGCTGAGATAGGCGTAGTTAAAGCAAGTTATGCTGGCAAAGGCTTCAAGTTGAGAGAGATGCTGTTTACAAAAGCAGGTCGCAGAAACTCCCCTTTAACCAATCCCTCTTGAAACGAGGCATAAACCTATCCTACAATTATTATATATAGCCATACGTGAATTGATGCTGGTTGCAGGTCGCAGAAGCTTCCCTGTAACCAATCCCTTTTGGCACATCACTTTAAATATGGCTTGGGTACCAAATGTACAGGGTTGGCCAGGACTGTACAAACACATTGTATATGACCGCATATATGGTGATTTCCCTGCCAAAGTTACCGTATATACATCGTATGTATATGGTTCTGGCCAACCCCAACCCTATTAATGTACAGGGTTGGCCAGGACCGTACATGAGGCACGTGTACCTTTAAGATTTAAGGTAAGACTTCTTTCCATGAAACATTTCTGGCACCACGAATATATACTCTGGCCAACCCTGGACCATTGCGCTGTGTGCATCATTACCAAGCATTACTATTGCAGCATTATTAATGTTGCATCTCACGCATGCAGCATTATTAATGTTGATGGAGTTTGGTCAAATATATCATTAACTCAAAAGGGCCGCCCCAGTGTCAAAGGACAAGTGTCACCTTGGGGCACCCTCCTGTTCCATTTCAAAGTTGGTTTAGCCAAAATCAGCTCCTGTGCTAAAAACTGCATTTTGACGCCGTTCGATTTGTGTTGTCATCCACAACGTGTACCTTTTTACATGTACTTACGGTGTTTTGGTTCTGGTAGACCCTACCAGTAAAGAACGGGGAGTGGCTCCTTTTCCTCCAATAATGTGGGGAATAGTTTTCCACTGCCTGCGTAGCTTTTTTTAACGGAGATGCTTCCATCCTATCGTAATGGCGCAATCTGCATGTGGATGTGTGTGTGTGTGTGTGTGTGTTATCACTAGCACAGCCATTGACAACGATCACTCTTGTATGGTCCAGTTCCCAAGTGGCTCCTGTTCTGTGATCGTTGTGGGAGCGCTATTCACTGCATGGGTAATTATTGTGGGAGTGGGTACACTGCATGGGTAATTGTTGTGGGAGTGGTTTCCACTGCATGGGTATTTAATTTAAAAGAAGCGGAAGCATGACCTGACTCGCATGCCTGCAGATAGCAAACCACTCCCTTCATAAGAGTGGGCTGGCGTATGGGAAGGGAGAAAAGCCAGGGGGCCAAGAGAACGTACGGACGAGCTCAGGTGTGTGCACATGTGTGTGTGTGTGTGTGTGTGCGTGTGTGGAAAGCACTGCTTTTAACAGTGTAGTGAAATATGTGATTGAAGTATAAAAGACTGTGTCTGCACTTTACTTACGCAAGGGGTTCATTTCTCCTTGCGTGAAAACAGTTTGCGCGTTGAGGGTGCGTGACAAGAGAAATATGCCTGTAATAATTACCGCAGGGCTGTCATTGTTCCAATGCCGCCCTGTTGCCTACTAAAAGTAAATGAGAGAAGGTGTAGTAAGAGTGAATGCATGCTTTCGTGCGTGTGCGTGTGTGTGTGTGTGCATGCGTGCGTGCGTAAGTGGGTTTACTGATTGCGCTGGCAAAAGGTATTCACCTCTGCCTGCCTGGTTCTTCCTTTTTCTCTTTAGGTGTAGTAGTCACCAAGTTCGAGCAGCAGATCCAGTTGAGAGTGCCGTGAAGGCCATTCAGCATAATTGAGTAATAGGCAAGGTCATGGTTGAGAGTGACAAGATTATGGTTAAAGCTTAAGTTTGCAGAGCTTTAATTCATTTGAGGTAGAAGAATTTGGACAGGAACACAATTCTGGGCAGTGTCTGCTTACACAATTCTGGGCAATGTCTGCTTACACAATTCTGTGCAGTGTCTGCTTACACAATTCTGTGCAGTGTCTGCTTACACAATTCTGTGCAGTGTCTGATTACACAATTCTGGGCAGTGTCTGCTTAGCCCGTTCGGGCAATTCACAGGGTTGACCAGAACCGTGTATGTACGACGTATATAACATATGACCGCATGTGTGGAAATTTCCCTGCTAGTAATACCGTATATACACCGTATATATGTATGTCCCGTACGAAAAGTATATCACCGCCCCCTAATTATTTTTATTTGGTGGAGGCGGTGACAGGGCTGTGGTTTAATATTTTTTCTCGGTTGTGAGCGGTAGCGGAAACTATAAGTTTTGAGCAGTGCGAGCGATGAGTGGTCAGGAAGCCTTCCCAACAATCCCTGACCCCCCAGGCCCAGCTCCGCCTGCCCCTGCCCCCCAGCCCCAGCCCTGCCTGCACCCATTGCACCCGTTGGGAATCTCCAGCGAGGGGGGCGGCGGTTGCAGTACAAAACTGTAATTTGATATTTTTAGGGGGGGGGGTTGCACATTTTGACCATAAAATATTTGTTTTTTGGGGGGGGGCGGTGGATCCATGGACGTATGTATAGTTTGGCTGACCCTAGCTATTCATGTTGACAATGATTTGCCCTCTTTGAAATCTTCACTCAGTGCTCACGGCTTCTATGTCATCCATATTGTGATGTTTTCCTGAAAAGTCTTGTATACCCTTTCTCGTGCCTTCATCCTCAAACCCTGTGTCCGTTTCACAGTTTATATTCCTCAACTCGTTCTCCTCTATAACCCTTACCTTCCTTCCCGTGCAGGGACCTCTTTCGTGGGGCGCTGGCTGAGCATTACTGTAGTGTAACGGCCAAAATAAAGTCGGAGATGTGCGATTAGAAATTTTATATCACTTAAATATGTTGAAATTCACTTTGCTGCCTTCCAGCCCTCCCTCGCTGCACCCTGAACTGCTTTACGACGCAGCCACTCACATTTTCTCTCTATTTGCCACAGGGACGTTTTTGACCGGGAATTCAGATCCAGAGGGCGTGCTTGCATGGCTGGAGGAGCGTATAGCAGCAGGTACAAACAGCATGCAAAGAGCTAAGAAAGGTTGTTCAATGCCTGTGCAGTTTTTTCTTGTTCCGGCTGGTAACTCATTAAAATGAAGATTTAGGGCTGCCAGGACTGGACACACACCGCATGTTCAGAGATATTCTTGCCAAAGTGACTATTTGCGTTCATTACATAACGTTATGTACCCTGCCACTGTTGCAGGTCTGTTGCATTTTAACTGAATCTTTGAGCCCCATGTAATCACATCCTGTAATTCCCCCACATATCCGCACAAACCGTCAAGCCTTCCTTTGTATTTAACAGACGCGAATTATGCTGCCTTTTGAACAACCAACCTCTTAAACCTCTTAAACCGACCTCTTAAACTAACCAGTGTTGTGCACCTGACGCTTGACGGCGTCAATGGTAAATGACGCTGACGGCGTAATTTATGTCAAATTGACGGTGAAAATAGTAAATTACGCCGTCAATCGTCAGAGTTTAGTGACGGTAAAGCCGTTATTTACGGACGTTATTTATGGTGCCATTTTTGAATGACGCCGTATGTGCACAACACTGAAACTAACATATCCTTCTTGAACCGACCCTTTTATACCAACCTCTTAAACTAACACCTCCTTGTCTGCCATGCGCAACTTCTTGTACATTTCATTTCCTTGTAAACCATTCCACCACCATCTCACGATGCAAATGGAATATGACCTCTGAAACCTCTTAAACCGACCTCTTAAACCGACCTCTTAACCAACACCGACCGACCTCTTAAACCGACCTCTTAACCAACACCGACCGACCTCTTAAACCGACCTCTTAACCAACACGTCCCTCATTATCCTCTTAAACCAACACTTTCCTCTTGAAGCTCTTAAATAAACTCATCCAAATCTAATCATGCGCAGCTACGCACAGCTACGCTGATCCCTGCAATCATGCACAGCTACGCTGATCCCTGCAATCATGCGCAGCTACGCTGATCCCTGCAAGCCACGGAGAGGCTTTTAACGTGCTTCGATATGAACACACTCTTAAACCAGCACTTTCCTCTTGAAGCTCTTAAACAAACTCATCCAAATCTAATCATGCGCAGCTACGCTGATCCCTGCAAGCCATGGAGAGGCTTTTAACGTGCTTCGATATGAACACAACCAACACTACGGTATGGTATGCAAGTCATTTTTCTTAATTAATTTCAGCAGCATCTGTGCATACCAGATCTCGTGAATGGTTTTGTCTGATTAATGCTAGATATCGTGAATGATTGTTCATGATAAATTTCAGCAGCATTTGTGCATGCTAGATCTCGTGAATGATTTTGTCTGATTAATGCTAAAAGTCGTAAATGATTTTTGGTGATTTATCCCAGCAGCATTTGTCCAAGCTAGATCTCGTGAAAGTGTGAGCAGTCTCTCTCTTGCTGGTGCTGATCGTACGGAACTCGTAGAAAAGGCCAAGAAAAAGCAGGTGTTGATTTGTGCATGCTAGATCGCGTGAAGTGTGAGAAATCTCTCTCTTGCTGGTGCTGATCGTACAGAACCCGTGGAGAAAGCAGGTGTTGGTCACATGGTGGTTCCCCGCATTCAAAACAATAAAGCCGTTGCGCATGTCAACGCGGTGTGTGTGTGTGTGTGTGTGTGTGTGTGTGTGTGTGTGTGTGTGTGTGTGTGTGTGTGTGTGTATCTGAATGACAATTGTGTAGGGTTGGCCAGAACCATATATGTGTATATATGTATATATATCCGGTGTACATATGGTATTTCTGGCAGGGAAATCACCAAGTACACGGTCATATACTGTACATGTGTACGGTTCTGGCCAACCCTATATTTTTGCTTCAGATGATGAGAGGCTCCTCATGCATCAAGGAGTGTACAGGTCACACACATAAAACACAATTGGACACCATTACGCTTTGGTTTTTAACCATAACAAGACACGTCTGCCAGTGTGTGCGTGCGTGTGTGTATGTGTGTGCGTGTGTGTATTGTGTATGTGTGTTTGCGTGTGCGTGTGTGTGTGCACGTGCATGTCTGCATGGGCTTGCTTGTTTGTTTGTATGTGTGTATGTATGTGCATTGATCCGCTTGATCAAGCTGTAAAATACAACAATCAATAGATATACCTGTCATGTCAAGGACTGTACAGCTGGCATGACAAGGACTGTACAGCTGTCATGTCAAGGACTGTACAGCTGTCATGTCAAGGACTGTACAGCTGTCATGCCAAGGACTGTACAGCTGTCATGGCAAGGACTGTACAGCTGTCATGGCAAGGACTGTACAGCTGTCATGTCAAGGACTGTACAGCTGTCATGCCAAGGACTGTACAGCTGTCATGTCAAGGACTGTACAGCTGTCATGCCAAGGACTGTACAGCGGGCTGTACTAGCAGACTTGACCTCGACAGACCTTCCATCCATTCATCAACAAACTTTCTGTTTATAATTAATGAGGTGTTTGGCTGCAGGCTTTTTATATGTTTCCGTCCAGATGCCTCAGAGGCAAAATAGCAATGTAACCTAACTTACCTTACGTTATTCCGTCCCCTCCCCTGCATGCCAAAAATGCAGACTCCCATATGGACACCTTTGACCCCAAACAGTTTGGACCGATGACATCACAACGGATTGCGACCGTTTTGATCTATGTGAGTGCATTATGCTACGTATAAAAAGATCCTAAGTACAGCTGCTATGTATAAAAAGATGCTACGTACAGCTGCTACGTATAAAAAGAAAAATTACGCAGGCAGTGAACACCACTCCCCACATAAATTAAGGGGAAAAAGCCACCAACGTATAATATATCAGAATCATTCAAGCTTTTAGACTCAGAATATCCTGTTTTTATTCTTCAGGTGGGATGTGTGTCTTTGCATCCATTGGGTGATGCAGAACACAAAAACAACGTCCTTTCCTAAACCATGCCGGTAGTGTTTAAATTATCTGCAATTTTTTTTTTTTCAAACTCATTCGAATGGCATGAAGCTGTGTAAGCGTTGCAGTCTAACGTAACCATTTTGAAGAGATGGCCAGAACCGTTTATACATGCCGTATATGACCGTAGATTTGACCCCTGCAAAAAATGCCGCATATACACCGTGAATATATGGTTCTGGCCAACCCTAGGTGTGTGTGGTATGTAGCATGTAGATTGAGATCATATGGACAGCCTCACTCAAAAGACAAACAAAGCCATCCAGGAGCGACCTTGATGCTGTGATTTTGGGCGAGGTTTTCACTACCTGTGTTTTTTGGCGAAGCCCCAGTCATGGGGCGCAGCCCCTAGGTTTGATGTCTTCCCACCAGAGTTCACACCAGGGTGTGCAGGCCCGCCCAGCGCACCCCCCGCCCCCAAAACTTGCAAGGCACCTCAGACTGACTAATCACGCAGCCCTACGGTGTCAGGGGATGGGGAGGGGCGGTGGACGTGCTGCTGGGCGCACCGTGAAAACGAGAATTATTCACACCAGTGTGCGCAGGCCCGCCCAGCGCACCCCCCGCCCCCAAAACTTGCACAGTGACCCAGACTTACAAATCAGGCAGCCTTGCGGTGTCAGGGGGAGGGGAGGGGC
>Ga0307947_1001915_pt1 | contig 16605 bp, 15 predicted proteins | sample OrgLakmetagen232_FD_201840 | JGI IMG/M metagenome (GOLD analysis project Ga0307947, IMG submission 201840) | Saline water microbial communities from Organic Lake, Antarctica - #232 | ecosystem: Environmental > Aquatic > Non-marine Saline and Alkaline > Saline | place: Antarctica: Organic Lake...
TGGACGGGATAGGGGGGGGGGAGCAAGCAGGGCAGGGGGGGAGGGGGGTGGTAATGGGTGAAGGTGGAGAAGCGGGTGCTGGTGCTGGTGCTGGTGGATTTGGAAGTACTACCGGGAGGAAGCGAGGGAGGGAAGAGGAGGGAGGGGACGCAGGTGGTGGTGGCGGTGACGCTTCTGTTGGAGCAGGCATTTGCGAGAGTGCTCAGCAGGCTGGAGGTATAAAAGGGGGTGCGGTAGAGGATGCAGCAAGAACAGCAGGAGGAGTTGGTGGGGGCGAGAGGGATGGTAGTGAGAATCAGAGGCCCAGCACGCGGCCGAGGCTTGCTTCCCCTCCAGCCGCTGCTGAGGTTGGTACTGATGGTCCAGCAGCAGCAGCAGCAGCAGCAGCAGCAACAACAACAGCAACAGCAGCAGCAGCAGCAGCAGCAACAACAGCAAAAGCAGCAGCAGCAGCAGCACCCCCTCCGAGCTCTACCCCTGTTGCACCTCCAGGAGCAAACGGATCAGCTGCAGCAGCCACCAGCGCTGCTGCTACCGCTGCTCCCACACCCACCGCTCCCACAGCTGCAAACGGCACAGCTACAGACACACCTGCTCCTGCTGCCACAGCTACCCCCACTGGGCAGGAGGTGCCGCCTGTCGAGGTGCCCGTGCCTGGGGGCTCCACAGTGCAGAAAGAGGGAGCTGCGAGTGGTGGCAGTGGTGGTGGTGGTGGTGGTGGTGGTGGTGGTAATGACAATGGTGGTGATGAGAGCAATGAGAGTGTGAGGCCAGCTGCACGCAGCAGGCGCACGGCTGCGGAGAGAGGCACGCGTGTTGGGGCAAAGTCGGGGGGGGTAGCCGGGGGAGGACAGCCGCGAAAAAGTCAGCAGAAGAGGGCTACGCAGGGGGGGAGGGGGGGGAGGGCGAACAAGGAAGAGGAGGAGGACGAGGAGTTTGCGGCTGCTTCAGATGAAGAGGAGGTGTGTTGTATGTGTGTGTGCGTGTGTTTGTAGGGCATGCAGCATCAGTTGTTGGAGCTGGAACCCTGGGTTGTTGGATTTCCAGTGGCAGAAGGCACGCAGCATCTTCTGGGTCGTTACATGTGATGCAATCCTGGGGGTGACCTCTGTCTGCTTGTCACCTTTGATCAGATCCATAAGGTAAACCCCAATGCAGATGAGGCCGAAATCTCAGTCATGCACGCATGCACAACCAAACACACACACCACTCACACACACACACTCACACACGCACGCACGTCACATTGTACAAACGCCGCTGTGTGTGCTTTGAGATGCAGGACGACGAGGAGACGCTTGCTGCAGAGGAGGCCCTAGCCGCTCAGGATCAGCAGGCAGGGGGCAGGGGGGAGATGGACGAGCTAGACGAGGAGGCCAACCTGCCTATTGAAGAGCTCATGGCCAGGTGTGTGTGAGTGAGTGTGTGTGGTGCATGATTGTGTGTGTGTGTGCGCGCGTGTGTGTTTGGATGTGATTGTGTGTGTGCAGTTCAGCAGGCCTGCACGTGTGTAATTTAAGAGTCATGACCGCTTTATTATGTATTAAAGTGTCCATAGATGTAATAGGACTTTCAACTTTCATACGTGCCCTCAACTGTTCGTGCATCGCACTTCGCATTAAACCATAGTTATGACTTCCTTTGTGCCCTTCAGGTATGGATACGTGCAGCCTGGGGAGGGAGACGTGGTTGAAGAAGAAGAGGAGGAAGAGGAGGAGGAGGAAGAGGAGGAGGAGGAAGAGGTTGAAGGAGCCGTGGAGGGAAGAGAGGGTGGAGACAAGTCGGCAGAACCTGAGGGGGAGAAGGAAGATGGGACGGATGGGACTGAGGCGTTACGAGGGGGCTCACGGTCACGGTCACCGTCGCCTGCTGCACGATCAAAGCAGGCGGAAAGGGCGGAGAGGGGAGGGGGGAAGAAGATGCCGCCTACATCAGGGCAGCAGAAGCAGAAGAGCCCGCGGGGGGCTCAAAAGGAGGATGGTGGTGGTGAAGGTAAGAGTGTGGGTGTGGGTGTGAATGTGTGGGTGTGGGTGTGAGTATGAATGTGTGGGTGTGGGTGTGAGTGTGGGTGTGGGTGTGGGTGTGGGTGTGGGTGTGGGTGTGGGTGTGGGTGTATGTGTGGGTGTGAGTGGGTAGGTGGGTGGGTGGAAGGGGGAGGGGGTGTGAGTGCAAGTGTGGGTGGGGATGTGGGTTGTGGTATATTTGTTTGTGTGTGTATGTGTGTGAGTGTTCCTCCTCCTTTTGTACCCGACAGCATGCCTCCAGTCAATAGCACCTACTTTGAAATCCGTGTCTCATCATAACGCACGCAAACAGCACTCCGCTGCGGCTATCGTTGCATGTACCGTTGTCTCTATGTATCTGCCACGCTTGAACAATGCCAAGCACGGTAATAATTGACGCCAAATATCAACCAATGTTTAAGTTGCTACAGTATCTGAACAATCATTTGACCCACATGCCCTGATCTGCAGGTGCAAGTGCAGAGGCAGAAGAGGCTGAGCGGGGCCGGGCAGAAGGCATGGATGACGAAGAGGTGAATACTTTTATTACTGTGCATATGTGTGTGCATGTGTGTGTGTCTGTTTGAATGTGTGTATGTGTGTGTATGTGTGTGTGGTGTCTGTGACAAGAAGTGTGCATGCACTGTGGCGGGACCTACCACTAAAGTAGCCAGTGCCTACGACCAGCTTGTCTTCACAATCATGCTTACAATTACACCTGATCGCACAATAGTAGGGATGGCCAGAACCGTACACGCACACACACCGTGCATGGCCGTATCTATGCTGATTTCCCTGCTAACAATATGGCATAAACACCATAAAAAAAGCTTGGCTATATGGCCAGCTTCACACATTGGTCGCCCTGAGCAGAATGTGGGTCCAGCAGCAAAGCCCATAGTCGCCATTTCCTGCTGTGCAGAATTCGACATTGTCCCTTATGTCCAGCTTGCGGTCATTGTGAGCAACGCCCGGCATCTACAATAACCATCACTCTCCAAAGAGCAGGCATCAAACAGGCTTTACAGACTATTTTACACGCATTGCGATCACCTTAGTCCCTTCGTATTCCATATTACATCTTGCCAGCAAAAGCTCTTGACATCATGCACACACACATGCACACACACATACATAAATACATAAATACTCACACTCTTCCCCTCTCCCCCGCTCTCTCTCTCTCTCTCTCTCTCTCTCTCTCTCTCTCTCTCTCTCTCTCTCTCTCTCTCTCTCTCTCTCTCTCTCTCTCTCTCTCTAACACACATAAACTCACACACACATGCACACGTGATGGTCACACTCATCAGGCCATGGATCTAGCAGCTCGAGATGCCATTGCTGCCCAGCCAACAGGATACACCCTAGAGACCACGCAAGTGAAGCTCAAGGTGGGTCAAGCTCAAGAACTACTGCATCATGCTAGTGGCTGCATTTGTACGTGCATTACTGCAGTACTTGACGTAGCGTGTACTGTAGTGTGTCTAAAATGTATTACTGTAGCATCTACTGTAGATTGTAGCATGCCAAGAATAGACACGACAGATTTACCGTGTGACATTCTTCTGGTCTAGTAAAAATACATGGCTGCCGAGCTCTCGTCTACAAACAGGTGCATGGCATGTGCGTACATGATCTGTATTCCGTGCTCCCAGGTTCCGTTCCTGCTCAAACTCCCCCTCCGTGAGTACCAGCACATAGGCATGGACTGGCTGGTGACCATGTACAAGAAGCGCCTGAACGGCATCCTGGCTGATGAGGTGGGACGTGCCTGCTGGTTTGTGTGTGTGTACGTGTGTGTTTGTATGCACGGCACTCGGTGTGTGCATGTGCGTGTTTGTGTCTTTATGTGAGTGTGTGTGTGCATCTCTCTGTGCGTGTGCGTGTGCGTGTGTGTGTGCGAGTAAGTATTGTGATTGAATGCCTAACTAAGTGACTGACTCACAAAACTTGCAAATTCTGCTTCTCGCTGCACGCAGATGGGCCTGGGCAAGACCATGCAGGCCATTGCGCTGCTGGCGCACCTTGCGTGTGAGGAGGGGGTGTGGGGCCCCCACTTGATCGTGGTGCCCACATCACTCATGCTCAACTGGGAGATGGAGTTTAAGAAATGGTGAGAGGGGAGCCTTGGCTTGTGTTTTTCCGCTTCGACGCACTGCTTTGGCGTACTGCTTGGCTTTGATGTACTGCTTTGACGTACTGCTTTGACGTACTGTGCTTGGAAGCGGTTACGGCTGGAAGGTCATGGACAGGGAGTCAGAAGAGGAGGTAGTTCAGGTTGGAGGGTTGCGGCTGGATGGTAACTATGCCACACCTGGTCAATTGTGAGGCCACTCAGGGGTGCAATTAAGGACAGGCGTTGAGACGGAGAGGGTGGATATGGCAGAGTGTGTGTGTGCGTGTGTGTGTGTGTGTGTGTGTGTGTGTGTGTGTGTGTGTGAGAGAGAGAGAGAGAGAGAGAGAGAGAGAGAGAGAGAGAGAGAGAGAGAGAGAGGCCAAAGGATATTTTGTCGTCGGCCAAGGTTGAACGTGGTCAACAAGTGCGCTTGGCCTTCCTTGAAACACTTGTCTGCACTTTGTGAAGTTGGGACGTGTTGATGCTGCGTTTATTTTGGTCGAGCGTGTCAAACTGTTATCATCAAATTTCCACCCATTACAACAGCACCAAAGGATTTGAGGAAGAGTTGAGAATGTATGTAAACATTGTCTAGTGTAGATGCCCAGCTGCAAGCTGCTCTTCTTACCTGCCACGGCAACACCAAAGCATAAATGCCCTAAATTGTTCACTCTCTCAATCAAATGTGTGGCCTTTGTGTGCGTGTGCAGGTGCCATGCCGTCGAGCTGTTCACCTGCCACGGCAACACAAAGCATAAATGCCCTAAATTGTTCACTCTCTCAATCAAATGTGTGGCCTTCGTGTGCGCGTGCAGGTGCCCTGCCTTCAAGCTGCTCACCTACTATGGCAACACCAAGGAGCGTGCCAAGAAAAGGGAGGGCTGGTCAAAGCCTAACGCTTTTCACGTGTGCATCACGTCATACACACTCGTGCTTTCGGTGGGTACCGTGGGCATGGCATGGTGACCATCTGCTGCATACCGTTTGCTATAAGAAGTAATCGACAACACTGCGGGCTTGCCTCTTCTTGTGTGCATCACCTTATTCTCAATGATGCGCTCCGTAAAACAAATTGCGAGGCAATGTACAAGATCTGTATAAGGTTTGTATAAGATCTGCATAAGATCTTCTGCCTGTGCCTTAACACAAAACACGCACACGCTTTGCATGCCAATTCACATGTGCGTCATGTCAATACACACCCGTGCCCTGGGCAACATGTGTGGCGTGTGTCAATAGCAGCACTGTGCAAGCAGGTTCCTGTTCAGGATCACAGCAGACACTGTGCAAGCAGGTTCCTGTTCAAGATCACAGCAGACACTGAATGCGAAAAAAAAACAAGAGTTAAAAGATGTCATGGCAACCAGGCGCAGCCACACTTATTGTCATAGCAAGTACAAAGTTTATAACACAAGGCTGCTGACATGGGCTATTGGCATGGGCAAAACAGGCCAAACGGCGCTTGAGTTGTTTGATGTTTGATGATGTTTTTCTGTTTGATGTTTGTTTGATGCTTTTTACTTGGTGTTCCTTTGATGCTTCTACTTGTTTGGTGCTTCTTACTTAAGGCGAGGCTCACATGAGAAAGCTTAGACAATCAATATAGTGATGCTTGCAAAGGCACTCAGCATATTCCCCGAGACCATACACCAAAATGCATGACTGCATACGCAGTACGGCATGATGTTCAATCAGCGCAAAAATGGCTGCCCACTCATTTGATTCTTCTCTAACGTGTTGCTGCATCCAGGACGCCAAGGTGCTCTGGCGCAAAAAGTGACTGCCCTCACACTCTCTTGCTTTCGTGACGCGTTGCTACATGCAGGACGCCAAGATGTTCCGCCGCAAAAAGTGGCGCTACCTCATCCTGGACGAGGCCCACATGATTAAGAACTGGAAGAGCCAGCGGTGGCAGACGCTGCTGCGCTTCAATTCAAAGCGCCGCCTCCTTATCACAGGTATGTGTGCTGTTCTGGGCTGTGCTGTGCTGTGCTGTGCTGTGCCAATGCAGGTGGACGCAGCAGCCTTTCCGTGCACCCGTTTCTTGCAGTGCGTGTGCACGCAATCCGTCAGCACACGCACACACACACACACACACACACACACACACAGATGCATGCACGTTATCACACAAACACACATACACAAACTACACACACGCATACACACACATACACACAAGTATACACAAACATACATACACACACGCACGCACACACGTACAAACATAATTACAGGCACCCCTCTCCAGAACGACCTCATGGAGCTGTGGAGTCTCATGCACTTTTTGATGCCTGACGTGTTTGCCAGCCACTCCCAATTCAAGGACTGGTTCTGCAGCCCCCTCACAGGCATGGTTGAGGGCTCAGAGTCCTTCAACAAGGTGGGTGATTGGACGCTGGGTATCATGATGACGTATGATATCCGTGTATCAGATATTAGATCTGAGTATTTGTGGTTCTGCAGTGCCCTCACAGGCATGGTCAAGGACTTTGTGTTCTTCATCAAGGTCCATGATTGGACATTGTAGTTACGTATGGTATTTGTGTACTAGATGATCTGAGTATTTGTGGTCCTGCAGTGCCCTCACAGGCATGGTCAAGGACTTAGTGTCCTTCAACAAGGTGTGTGATTGGACACTGTAAAAATGGTGAATGAGTGTCTTTGTGTTTACGGTCTGAAGCCCCCTCACAGGCATAGTCAAGGGCTCTGATTCCTTTGACAAGATGCGTGAGTGTATGCAGGGCAATGTGCCTGTGTGTGAAAATTGCATGCTGCATTCACACGTCTGCACTGCTGCCTGTACCATTCTCTGCACCACGTGTCTGTCTGTACCATTGTCTGTAATATTTTCTGTACTACGTGTCTGTATTACTTGTCTGTCTGTACCATTGCCTGTAATATTGTAATACATGTCTGTCTATACCATTGTCTATAGTAATGTCTGAACCATTGTCTTTATAACGTCTGTCTGTACCATTGTCTGTTATAATGTCTGAACCATTGCCGGTAATAATGTCTGAACCATTGTCTTTACCACGTGTCTGTCTGTACCATTGTCTGTACCAAGTGCATTACTCACATGGTTGAGTTGCAACTGGGGAAGTGGCAGCCTTCATACGCAGTCACCATTATATAGAACCCTCAAACTTTTTGTTCGCAGCACGTTGAGGAGTGAGGCTGCATGGCTTGCAGTGTCATTTGTACAGGTTTTGAACATTCCCTCTTTAACTTATTTCTGACACGAGAACGACATTTGTCATACGCAGCAATTGGTAGAGCGGTTGCATGGCGTACTGCGTCCCTTCTTGTTGCGGCGGCTCAAGTGTGACGTGGAGAAGCAGGTGCGCACGTTTATATGTGCATGTGCGAACATATAATTATGTGTGTGCGTATACGTATGTGTGAGTATCATTTTGTATGCTCTTCTTGTGCATTTGTAACTGTGCATTTTCGCTTCCAGCCTGCCGTGCATTGATCATTTTTTACCCTTTTGCTTCCAGAGTGCCCTTTCTGACATTCATTTTATCCTCAAAGCACATACGCTTACAGCATACCGCAATCACAGTGCTTGTTCACACATGTGCACCATGTGATCAAATGGCCAAAAAGCTCGTACACTTTTTACCCTTTCAACCCACGATCACGCATGCACCCTACATTTACTTAAACATGCACAGCTGCCCAGGATGCACGAGCATTTGGCACACACACACACATACAAATACACATATACAAGTTCACGAGCGCACATGCTCATGCACATGCGCACACACACACACACACACACACACACACACACACACACACACACACACACACACACAAACACACATATGTTACACAGCTGCCTGGGAAGCACGAGCATGTGGTGCACTGTCGTCTCAGCAAACGCCAGCGCACTTTGTACGAGGAGTACATGGCCGCCACAGAGGTGTGAATATGCACTCATATGCACCTGAGTCCATGTTGTGTGCCTGGGTCTGTGCCGTGGATGTGAGTGCCTATGTATGTATGTATGTATGGATAAATAGGTGGATGGATGGATGTATGGATGGATGGATGGGTGGATGGATGGATGGATGGATGGATGGATGGATGGATGGATGGATGGATGGATGGATGGATGGATGGATGGATGGATGGATGGATGGGTGGATGGATTTTCGTTTGAATGTGAATACTAAATTACATCCTTATATTAACATCTAAGTCAGTGCCCATGCGCCTATGTTTGTTTGTATCTGTAATATAGATTGTTTGGTGGTATTTTTACCCATGTGGGTTTGTCCAGGGCTGGTGCATTCCAGACTGACCACAAACTCGTCTCCTTGCCCGCACTTTCTTCGCAAACAGGTGCAAGACACACTGTCCTCAGGCAACTTTTTGGGTGTGATCAACGTCCTCATGCAGCTACGCAAGGTGTGGCACTTGCTTGTGTGTGTGTGTGTGTGTGTCTAGCGGCTGATGCTGTGTGTGTGCTTGTGTCAAGCTGCTGACAAACCAAAAGCTTCTAGGATATTTACCATCTCCATAGCACCTAGACTATTTGCTGACAGCTTGAGAGCGCCGGGAGGCCTTTCAGAATGCTCTGACTGACACTCCATAAAGTTAAAAGCAACAAACAAGTCACACCTGGACTATGCACTGCACAGTCTTGCAGTTGCGCAAGGGAAATTACCGAAACCAAGTCTTAACCCTCCTACAAAATACACTCGTTCTTTATATCACGCGCACATTCACACACATACACGCACAAACACACATCCTCTTATACACGCACACACACGCACACACATACACACTCTTAAGTTTGCAACCACCCTGACTTGTTTGGAGGCCGCACCATTGTGAGCGCCTTCACACGCACATATACACACACACTGTAGGTGTGCAACCACCCTGACCTGTTTGAGGGCCGCACCATTGTGAGCGCCTTCACACGCACATATACACACACACTCTAAGGTTTGCAACCACCCTGACTTGTTTGGAGGCCGCACCATTGTGAGCGCCTTCACACGCACATATACACACACACTGTAGGTGTGCAACCACCCTGACCTGTTTGAGGGCCGCATCATTGTGAGCGCCTTCACACGCACATACACACACACTGTAGGTGTGCAACCACCCTGACCTGTTTGAGGGCCGCACCATTGTGAGCGCCTTTGACATGCCCCCCCTTGAACTGCACCTACCAAGCCTTGCTGCACCCCACTGCGCGCGTGCACTGCCTTTGGAGCAAGAGGGCACTCTGCTAGTACAGGAGGGCATCACGCTGGCAGGTGTGCGTGTGTGTGTGTTTGTTGGTGGAACCGTCTTATTGTGTGTGTGTGTGTGTGCGTGTGTGTGTGTGTGTGACCGTCTAACTGTGTTATTATTTGTGTGATGCATGAGTGTGTGAGTTGCTTTGTATTTTGGTAGAGTAAAACATGTTGAGCAGGGGTTGCCACGCAGCTGATCTTGCGCCCTGTGCATTTTGTATTGCATATTCACTTGTGTACTCTGTAAAATGCCTGTCCTGCTTTTTTGTTGGGCAGTGCCTCCAGGCCTCTGATGCATCTCAGCTCATTCGACATCTTATAACCGTGTCGGATAATTAAGGTTTGCTGCTCCCTGTTGCCCAATGCATTTTCAAGCTGCTATATAGTTTGAACAGAACAGCTGGTGTGGTTTAGGGTTAGCTAAACTAGCTAACCCTAGCTAACCTAACCTAAACTAGCTAACCCAACCTAGCTAACTTAACCTAAACTAGCTAACCTAACCTAGCTAACCTTACCTAAACTAGCTAAACTAGCTAACCCTAGCTAACCTAACCTAAACCCTAAACCCCATCATTTCAGGCAGCTGCTGGGCAGTAATTAGCATGTCTCCAGACCTGCTGCCTTCACAATGTGAACATAGTCGTAACACGCACCCTTACTCAGGCGGCTGCTCCCTTTTGCTCAGTCGCTCCGCAGAGTAGTATTTAGGCCCACACGTGTGTATTTACTCAGGGAAAGCACGTGAGTAGTACTTCTCCAAGGCAGCATATCATTTCATTGCATCTTTTAAACACCAAGCTGCTCAACGCTCCAATCCAGGCGGATGCTCGCCCGTGGTCAGCATGTCTCCAGGCTTACTGTTGGGCCAGCCAAGCCTGCTAGCTGCCCGAGATGCGTGGGAGGCGCAAGAGGTGGCGCGGCTTCAGGTACGCTACACGCAAGAACATTGGGACAGGACATCATATACACGATTGACACGCACGACCAACACACACGAGCACAGACGCACTTGCGTTTACAAAATGACACACACACGCATACACACATACACACGCACACACACATGCTCACATACACGCACACTGGTGCCCACTTGCATGCCCGTGTCACCCTCCTTCCTTACACCCACCCATGCTCTGTGCACTGACTCTGGCTTCCCTGCCCCTCTATCTCTCATCCTATCAAGGCCACCGCCCTCCTCTTCATGCCTGCATGCAGACCACTTTCTAACTTGCCCTTCATCCACGCTTTGCATTAAATTATTAGATATCTATTATACTCAGGACAACCAAGGCACTTAACTGCCCGCCTTTCCCGCACACACGCTGAGGCCAAATTTTCACACTCCATGTGATTGCTTTTTGCTTGCACATACACACACACACACACGCACACACACACACACACACGCACACGCACACGCACACACACACACACACACGCACACACACATACACACAAATCACACTCATACACACTCACACACATGCCTTCGTACACGCAGGTCACTTTCCCTCTCATGCACCATTTTTGTGGTGCATCAGGACCCCCGGCCCCTCTCTCCCTCCTACCCCCCGCCCATGCCCGCTCACAATCCAAAGCAGTACTTAGCCTGGGAGCAGCACCTTTTGGTGAGTGTTGATTTGATCAAAAACCACGCAAGGAATGCCACAGTTTCCTGCATAATAAAGTGAAGGCAAGGAACCATGATGCCAGGGTTTGCAAAACCTACACAACTAGCTAAACAAAGAGTTCTACTATAAATAACAACAAGCCTGTATTTGTTGAAGAATGACACACACATACACACGTATACACGCACATGCTCACACACACAAACACACATACATACACGCGTACACACGCACACACGCGCACATACATACACACGCATACACACACACGTTCTATGTGTGGCAGCAGGTGTAACACAGGATGGCGGCAATGAGGTGAGCCACGAGATTGGGGGCAACTGGTCTGCCAGCAGTGAGGACGCCTACCCCCTCATGCGCAGTGCAGCATCTGCTCGAGAGTCTGCAGCTGAAGACATGGGGGCGGTGGCAGCTGACCTGGCCATGCGCGGCACTTATGCGTGAGTGTGCAACTCATGTGTGTGTGTGTGTACAACTAACTGTAAAAATGTGGTAGCACAGACACTTACACTTCCATTGTGGAATATGTAGTGTTTCACTCGTAAACTTAGATCTCAACTGGCATGTCAATGACATGCAGCGCTGCCATGCAAAGATTCTTTGCTTATCAATGTGCACATGGGTGTAAACACTCCAGCGTGCATGTCATTTGTGTATATGGGTGTAAACACTCCAGCGTGCATGTCAGTTATGTACATGGGTGTAAACGCTCGAGCGTGCATGTCATTTTTGTGCATGGGTGTAAACACTTCAACGTGCCTGTCATTTGTGTACATGAGTGTAAACACTCCAGCGTGCCTGTTTGCTACACGCAGGGCTGTCATGTCAGGGTCTCCTGCTTACCGTGTGCTGGCGTCCTCTCTGGCTGTCCAGCACGCACGCTACACAGCATGGCGCAACGCACGCCTCAGGTGGGTTGTTCGCCGGCTTGCATCTGTTCGGGTGGTGAAGGGTTATAAGTTAGGTAACTGAAAGGACAGCACTGTGTGTGTTCAGTGTAAGAGCGCTTTTTTATATATTAAAGGTGTTCTGCGTTTTCTCTAATTCCTTGTGTGCATGTCAGGGCAAAGTTAGTGTGTTGTTTGTCACGTCTGGGGTGGGTTGAGAGAAAGGTGTACATCATATAAGTACATTTCACAAGATGCAGTGCAAATTAGGAGGCATGACGAGCCTAGTGCAACGCGCCCTAGTAGAAGAGGGATGGAAATATTAAGTGCAATTGAATGTTTAATCAATGCTAAGATGATGGCAGAGCGGCATGAGCGGTTATGGACGAATTACACAGGTCAGGTTCTGAGTGATGAACACACACACACGCACACATACACAAATGCACACACGCACACATACACAAATGCACACACGCACACACACACACACGTACGCACACATACACACACGCACACACACATACACACATACACACACGCACACACACATACACACATACACACACGCACACGCATACACACATTCGCACACACACGCACACCTTTGATTTCCCAGTATCCACAATTATAATATGAGTTACATTGTTACATTAAACCTATAAATGTATACTTAGTTATATATCGTAACATGACCTGTAACTGATAAAAACCTCATGGTGTCCCACTTTCATTTTTTAGGAGCACGGCAGCGCTCAACCATGCCCGCTGCAATGCGGGGTGCCCATTGTACGGCCGTGACTTGCTTGCGTGCTTGGAACGCATCGCCCACCCGTCCAGCCGTGCGTTGAACCCTGACCTCATTCAGGTGAGATTCACACACGCGTGCACAAACTGTACATCTGTATGAAATGTATACATACTCTCACAAGGGCTCACACATCTAGCTGTGCGATACCACCTGACTTCATCTTTGCGGCATGCAATTGTTTCAGCAATCTCATCAGTACAGTAAGATTCGAGTGTACAACGTATAATACGAATGCGTCATCTCTACCTGATGTCGACCCCTGTATATAGGCCCAACCACATATATAGGTCTGTTTGTCTGCACAAACACACACTTGCTCATGCCATGCCCAATAACCTAAATATTTACACCCCTCCACACTTAACATTTTCTACCTTTCACACTTTACATTCTACACCTCACACCCCACACCCCACTCCCCACACCCCATACCCCACACCCCACACCCCACACCCCACACTTAGCACTCCTCACTTCACTCACCCCCCACAGGTCCTAGACAGTCCTTGGGAGGGCCCCTCTGCCGCGTCTCAGGCCGTGTGGGAAGGCCCACTCCCCCCACCCACGACCTCCCCACTCCTCACCCCCCACCAGCAGCCTCCCTCAGACCCTAATCGGCCGCCTGCAACCGACGCAGCAAATGCATGCACCACCGCTGCCCCCGCACCTGTCCATGATGCTGCGAGTGGGGGGGTAGCAGGCGATGCAGTCGCGCCCTCACAGCAGCAGCAGGGGCAGCAGGGGCTGCAGGGCAGCAATGCTCATGGGGGCGTGTTTGGCGGTGCTCAGGGTTACAAGCCGCGTGGGCTGAAAGGCCCGCTGGTAAACCTGTATGCGCCGTCTCTGGTGATTGACGTGTCGGCCACGTACCCTCAGCGTGCAGAGGCGTGCCAAGACGTGCTGCGCGAGTTCATGTTTGCCATCCCAAAGGTGTGCTTGTTTGTGTGTTTTGTGAGTTTGTGTTTGTGGTTGTGTGTCTTGTGTGTGTGCGTGTGCGTGTGTGTGTGTGCGTGTGTGAAGTGCCGCACGCATGGTGCATACGTGCACTCAACTGTGATGCACAGTAGCCATTAGCCATGCACCCACAAAGCGTGCAGAGGCGTGCTAGGAAGTGCTGTGTAATCAATTTTGGCGTCTCAAATGTGTGCGTGTCTTGTGCGCATGTTTGTGTTTGTGTGTCATCTGTGTGTGCACCAAACACAAGTGGTTTGGGTGTTATGCCTCTTACTTATTGCCTACCCCTTGCTACCCCTTGCTACTTGCCCCCATTCTTCTCCCTTGCTCTCACTTTGCCCTGCAACACTAACTTTGCCCCCTGCCCCCTGCTGACAGCCCCACTAGTAAGGAGTTAGGGGGTTACAAGGATGGCCTACAGCCCAAGTCTCTGGCCCCGCTAGTAGGCTGCCAATCTTGCTTGCCCTCACCTCTCCCCTCCTCCTTATACCTTGCCCCTCACTTTTCAAATGAAAACACACACACACTCATACACACACTCGCAAACTCAGACACACTCACACACACACAATCGCAGGCTCGCACAACACGTCCTATTGGCTGGGTGTCCCACCCTGACGTGTCCCTTGTGCGCAAATCAGCAGACGACGCACGCAGGCTGCAAGACGAGTGGTTTGCACGCAGCATGCCCCTGCACACGGCCCTCATGCGCCGCACACTGTTCTTCCCGGACCGCCGACTGCTGCAGTTTGACTGCGGCAAGCTTCAGGTGAGGTCATGTTGGTATTCATGCTCTAATGCTTGCCTTTTGTGGTATGCTTGCCTTTTGTGGTACGCTTGCCTTTTGTGGAGATGTAATGTTTCCTGCCCTGACAGAGTTCATGCTCCCATGCTCTGATGCTTTAATACACGCGGTGATCAAACGTTTGCTGCCCCATCGACAGCAATGAGTCAGGTCTTATGACGCTACCCTGTGCCTTCCATGGTTGTTGTCTTATATATTTTTGTCGTATTTATTACATTTTGTTACATATTTTCCACATCAAAACTGACACACTCTGTTGTTGTTGTTGTATGCGAAGCCCAGCCCAGGCTGCTCCCCTGCGTACAATTCCAATCCTCCCTTATGCAAGCGCAGGAGCTGGACAGTCTGCTGCGTCGCCTCAAGAGCTCAGGGCATAGGTGCCTCATTTTCACTCAGGTAAGATCCTGCTGATCTGTGTCATTCCATTTTACCATGCAATGGTCATCTGGATGTGGCTGGTACTCCTGCTGCACGTTTTGCACATAATTGTTCATTCTGCTGACAAAGAAGAGAATACATCTTGAGAGCTTTGATTCCAGGCGGGTGGCCCTGTCTTTTTGTGGCCTCCGTCCCTGCAGGGTGCCAAGATACTGTGGACGTGCCAGACAGCTTTTTTAAACTGCACACACACTTCAAATCCGCTGCTTGTTTTTGTGGTCTCCGTCTGCGCAGATGGCCAAGGTGGACGTGCTGGAGAACTTCACGCCCTTGCTCGTGCATGCACCCATGGCTGACCTGCTGCTTCTCCACTGTTTCCTCTTCGCTTGCAGATGGCCAAGATGCTGGACGTGCTGGAGAGCTTCCTCAATCTGCACGCCCACACCTACATGCGTCTGGACGGATCCACCAAGCCAGAGCAGCGCCAGATCCTCATGCAGGTGTGTTTTTGTTGTATGTGTGTGTGTTTGTGTGTGTGTTTGTGTGAACTGTATCCTTTCATTCCTTTCATCAGTCCCATTGGTCACACAGCAGGAGTAGAAGAATACTTTTTGTGTCGCCTTTTTGAACTTGCTATGTAAGTAACACACAGTAATTGTTCGATTTACACCCTTCCCAACGCCTAGACGTAGTTGCACACAGTTTCTATCTTTGTACTGCTTTGAAGGGTGTGTCGTGCACTCCTCTCTCTCTCTCTCTCTCTTTCTCTCTCTCTCTCTCTCTCTCTCTCTCTCTCTCTCTCTCTCTCTCTCTCTCTCTCTCTCTCTCTCTCTCTCACACACACACACACACACACACAAACACACACACGCACACACGCACAGAAATGTATACATACACAAACACTCACATACACACACAAGTCTCACACACCCAAACAGTCACACAATCAGTCACACACATAAAACTCACACACACCCCACATCACACGCGCAGCGCTTCAACACAGACCCCAAGATATTCTGCTTCATCTTATCGACCCGTTCCGGTGGTGTGGGCATCAACCTTACGGGTGCTGACACTGTCATATTTTACGACAGCGACTGGAATCCTGCCATGGACCAGCAGGTGTGCAGCTATGCTGACTAGTTTATATTTTTGATGGTGCATACGTGTGAAAAACAGGTTACTGTGTGGGCGTCATGTCAATTTTGACCCCCTCGTCTCAAACTCTCACAAGGTCGGAATGCAGGTGGGCGCAGGGTGTGTGTGTGTCCTGCTCTCTTCAAGGCCCTAAATCACTCCTTCGTATCGGCCACTACTTCTCCGCACCCCTTTCTTTCATACCGTGCCTTCAAAATCTTCATGCCGCGTCCTTTTCTCCTCTCCAGGCCCAAGATCGTTGCCATCGTATCGGCCAGACCAGGGAGGTGCACATCTACCGCTTGGTGTCTGAGGTATGTCACACTCCCGTGTGTGTATGTGTGTGTGTGTGTGTGTGTGTGTAAACAGTCTGCAGTTGTTTTGACTACAACATGTACATGCTTGGCAGAGGCACAGGCTGGTGTGTGTATTGGTGTGTGTGTGTGTGTGTTGTACACTGCAGCAGTGGCAAGCAAGCAGTTTGGAACACCGGCGGCATGTACAGCACGCTTGAGTGGAAGTTGTGTCATTAGCGTACCAAAACTTATTGTTTTGGCCAGGAATGCGTCATAGGCGTATTCGTATAAT
>Ga0307947_1001916_pt1 | contig 16605 bp, 18 predicted proteins | sample OrgLakmetagen232_FD_201840 | JGI IMG/M metagenome (GOLD analysis project Ga0307947, IMG submission 201840) | Saline water microbial communities from Organic Lake, Antarctica - #232 | ecosystem: Environmental > Aquatic > Non-marine Saline and Alkaline > Saline | place: Antarctica: Organic Lake...
CTCGCTCTCTCTCTCTCTCTCTCTCTCTCTCTCTCTCTCCCTCTCTCTCTCTCTCTCTCTCTCTCTCTCTCTCTCTCTCTCTCTCTCTCTCTCTCTCTCTCTCTATCTATCTCAAACACACAGAACAACAAACACATACGCACACACATACACTCATGCATACACACACAACACACACACACCTGCATGCAGGGGCTGCCTTTTTCTTGGGGGTCATGGTGAGGGCAGGTTGGATGAAAGGACACGCAAAGGGGATCGTCGGCCTGTGGGCCAGACCTACGTACGATACAAGCAATACGCAGCAAGCGGCCTGCACACACAAACAGACAGAAGAAGATTGGCACGTGATTTATAATCGCTTGCACCCAGTCCCTGGCATCCATTTGCATGGATTGGCAACGTAAGCTAGCCAGTTGGTTAGGGTTGGCAAGAACCCTGAATATTTACGGTTTATATGCGGTATTTTTGGCAGGCAAACCTCCAAATACACGGTCACGTAGGGTGTAAATATACGGTTCCAGCCGACCCTACGATGGGTGCTGCACCAATTGTAAATAAGGTACATGTAAATAAGGTACATAAGGTAAATATAAGGTACAATTGGTTTTGCACCAATTTGTAAATCAGGTACATGTAAATAATACACCTAACTTTATCATCATTTATCTCTCTTTCACAAATGCGCGTGCATGATGGAAAGACATCCATGTCAAGTTAGTTCGTAGTCTACAGTCCACGATTACTGTCTGTGCAGCTGCAGAAATCCTGTGTGCATCAAGGCACTAAGAAGGATCGGAACAAGGCGTGGGAGAGGGGATGGAAAAAGGCTACCATTGCGTTTGTCATGGACCCTGTGTTCAGCTAATGAGCACAGCATGCCTAGCATGCCTTCATTCGTACCTGTTGTATGTGTGTGCTTCTTGCCATTTGCTTGCACCAGGGAATCTGTTAAGAAGCACGGCATGCCTAGGATCAGAAGCAAACATTGCCTAAAGCTATCCTCGTCAAATGTGTGAGCTATCCTCGTCAAATGTGTGAGCTATCCTCGTCAAATGTGAGAGCTATCCTCATCAAATGTGTATACTTACTTGAAACCCCTTGTAACCCTTATACTTACTTGCCATTTGCGTACGCCTACAGGGCGCCTGCTAAGAAGCACAGCGTGCCTAACGTCCGAAAGAAAGCATGCCGTGTATTGTATAATTTTATGTGCTTTTGTTTGCATTATGCGAACACCAGGGAGTCTACCAAGAAGCACAACATGCCTAGCATAATACATCCGCAAGCAAAATTATCCCCTGCCCTCTAGAGGAGGGTGAAAATAAATGTGTGCTTCGTGGTTTTACTAGCATTATAAGGAGCTGGGTCTTGACTCTCAAAGAGCTAAGAAACGCTTGCTGCCAAGCTTCATTCACACTGTCAACAAGGCTGCCAAACTTGTCCATGCCAGGCACGCATTTTTCAGTGCTATTATCAACTCTTGTCAGGAGCCGGTTCCAGGTCCAGTCTGCAACCCTCCTGGTCCCCAATAATCATCTTCTGATTCTTTTTTGGTAGAGGAATTTCATAGAACCCGGTCCCAAATGGCTCCTTTCCTTCATTAATGTGGGGAGGAATTTCACTGCTCTTCTTTTCTTCTTATGCATCAAGAAAGGCAAGCAGACATATATAAGTATATTGAGGAATAGGCACACATGCCTGGTCACACACACACACACACACACACACACACACACACATACACATGCACGCACACATACTCACACACATTTTATGAAACACACACACACACAAGTAGCAAAGGGCATTAACCTAATCAGCAGGGCCCCTACACATTGAGTGGAGCAAACAAGCAACAAGCACACAAACAATCAGCAGCTTGCACACACAATAGGTCAAGGTACACAAGGCTCAAGGTGCACAAGGCTCAAGGTGCACAAGGCTCAAGGTACACAAGGCTCACGGTGCACAAGGCTCAAGGTGCACACATTGAGTGGAGCAAACAAGCAACAAGCACACAAACAATCAGCAGCTTGCACACACAATAGGTGCACAAGGCTCAAGGTGCACAAGGCTCAAGGTGCACAAGGCTTAAGGTGCACAAGGCTCAAGGTGCACAAGGCTCTATCAGGGTGCACAAGGCTCCAGGTGCACAAGGCTCTATCAAGGTGCACAAGGCTCTATCAAGGTGCACAAGGCTTAAGGTGCACAAGGCTCAAGGTGCACAAGGCTCTATCAAGGTGCACAAGGCTCCAGGTGCACAAGGCTCTGTCGAGGTGCACAAGGCTCAAGGTGCACAAGGCTTAAGGTGCACAAGGCTCAAAGTGCACAAGGCTCAAGGTGCACAAGTCAAGCAGTGATTAGGAGCTGAAGCAACGATTGAGGAGCTGGAAATCAGAAATCATTGCTAGTGGGGGTAGAGCAGTGCTCACATTACCAGGCAGCTTTGAAGCACGCATCTAAGCGTTTGGCCTGACCACGGATCACTAGACTTTCAAGGCAGCTGTCCACGAGAACTATATCAAAGCATTGAGACCATATAATGATACAACGCTCCAGCTTCCCCTTGCCCACCTGTGTGCCCTCTCCCCCCATGGATCTGCTGCCCTTGCCCCAAAGCTTTGCTGAGCACCACGATGTTGTCCTTCCGTACCAGCTCACCATGCCTGGAGTGTGTGTTTATTGTTTGCTAAGCACATTCATGGTTTGCTGAGCACATTCATTGTTTGCTGAGCACCACGATGCTGTCCTTCTGCACCAGCTCTCCATGCCTGGTGTGTGTGTCTATTGTGTTGTAGTTGGGTAGGTGAATGCGTGTGTGTGTATGTGTGTGAGCTGCATTGCATCTGTGTGAAAAGAGAAAAGAAGCGTACGTGAGTAAACCCGTGTTCCATTTTCAGCACACAAACGTGCATACACTCGCACATGCAAACGTGCGGGCGCATACACACACATACACACACATACATACGCACACAGCACGTTGTAGTGCACATGCCATACGCATGAGCACAATTACGGAACAGAACGCTACACACTTGCCAAACATGCACATGACACACATACATCCACACACACATACATACACACACAGCACGGTGTAGTGCACATGCCATACGCATGAGCACAATTACGGAACAGAACGCTACACACTTGCCAAACATGCACATGACACACATACATTCACACACACATACATACACACACAGCACGGTGTAGTGCATATGCCATACGCATGAGCACAATCGCGGAACAGAACGCTACTCACCTGCCAAACATGCACATGACACACACACACAAACACACACACACAACAGCACGTTACAGCACACACTACCGTGCACACCTGCCACGCAGGCCTTGTCTGCCGGGCATGGGGAACAGGTTGGCAGAGAACCAGCCGCCACCTTGCGTGAAGTGAGAATCATCGAAAGAGGATCATTTGAGTGAGGATCATTGAGTGAGGAGGTCATGAGGATCTCCATTTGGATCTCATTGGAGTTAAGGGCTGGTGTTAGTCGCAAGACGCAGCTGCTGCAAAACAGCGATAATTCTTCTGTGAGAGGGGGGCTGGCTGTACTGAGGACTGAACTCAGGACCTCAGCCATCATTACCAAATGCAGCGTGGCGGCCAGATTGGTTAACCCACAAATTGAGCAATAAGTCGTATTTAACTTATGCGTGCTACACTGGTCTTCTGCACTAAATCTTTTGTACTAGCAGCGGCCAAGCTTTGAGCTTGAAGGCCAGCAGCTTGACAAAAACGCAAGTTCATAATGCAAGATGCAAAGACGGTACGGGAGTCACGCAGAAAGTCGGATCAATAGTTTTAACGGATTCACGCAATCCCTCTCCCCTTCCCCCCTATCTCTGCTACACTACAATTACAGCAGGGCACGCCCTTGAAGGAACTACAACCAGCATTCTACCCCTCCCCCTCTTTTTTCATGTTAGCAATAAAGCTTATATATAAAGTTGGCCAGAACCGTATATATACACCATATATGACCGTATATTTGGTGATTTCCCTGCAAAAAATACCGTATATATACACCATAATATATGGTTCAGGCCAACCCTAATTACATAGCCTGCCTTCCACAACCTATGCTTTGTCGCCGCTCTTTTCGTGTGCCGACTCAGACACAACGAAACGCAAACGTACATCTGTTTGAAATCTCCCCCTTCATCGTCACACACCCTCCATGTCAACTGCCCTTTGATCACACTTTGATCATGTCAACTGTCCTTTGATCACTCTTTGGTTACACTTTGATCGTGTCAACTGTCCTTTGATCACACTTTTCGCTTTTTTCCTACGATAAATAGGGAGCTCTCCTGCAGCCTCTTTAACTACGTAAAGGGGTACACAACGTAATGCCATTCCCTACTTCCAACGTTCTATCTATCCTCATCGCTTAATTGCTTTGTTCCACACATCCTCATCGCTTAATTGCCAGCATACTACTTTGTTCCACACATCCTCATCGCTTAATTGCTTGCATACTACTTTGTTCCACACATCCTCATCACTTAATTGCTTGCATACCTCTTTGTTCCACACCCTCAACTTTCACAAGCCAGCCCTTCCCCGCGTTACGTGTCTACGTGTGTATGTGTATGTGTGTGTGAGTGTGTGTGTGCAGGTGTGTGTGTATGTTTGTCTACGTGTGTGTGTATGTGTGTGTGAGTGTGTGGTGTGTGGGTATGGCACAACATATGTGTGTGTTTACATGCGAGTGTGTTGCAAGTATGTATATTGGTAAGTATCATGTGTGAAATTACAGCAAATACTAGCATAAAGCACGCATGTGACATGCGACGTTTGGGGCAGGTACTCTCAGGTGAGAGGCCACAATAACATTGCGTGATATGTATGCGTACAATAAGTGGCATGTATGTGTGAGTGTGCGTGTGTGTGTGTTTGTATGTGTGTGTGTGCGTGTGTGTGCGTGTGTGTTTTTGTGTGCGAGCGTGCAAACTGCAAGTACTGCATGTGCAGACGTGGACGTGCCTATGGTTCCGGTTGCAGGCTTGTTAAAAGTTTCCGCTCAGATGCCTAAGAGGCATATATAGTGATGTAACTTTACCTTACCTATGTCCACATGCTTTAGAAACTAAAAGAATTTGCAGGAGTGCACGGTGTATGCCATGTAAGTAGGGTTGGCCAGAACCATATATGTACGGTGTATATACGGTATTTCTGGCAGGGAAATCACCAAAAGTACGGTCATATACGGTGCATATATGCGGTTCTGACCAGCCCTACATGTAAACCTCGCTAGCATGGATATTTCTCACACACACGGCACAGGCAAACAAGAAACGCAAGGCTTTAGTGATTAATTTGAACTGGATTATATTAGCATTTCGAGAGCAGAGGTTCATACACAGGTCCACAGGTTCATTCACAAAGTCCAGGATCATACACAAAGGTCCATACACAGGTCCACAGTGAGAACCAGGTCCACAGTGAGAACGAAATCCACAGTGAGAACCAGGTCCACAGTGAGAACCAGGTCCACAGTGAGAACGAAATCCACAGTGAGAACCAGGTCCACAGTATGGACCAACACAGCTGCTCCTGTAGCCTGTAGCTTGAGAGCAAAGGTTCAGGGATCATACACAAAGGTTCACACACAAAGTTTAGGGTCGTACACAAAGGTTCATACACAGGTCCACAGTAAGAATTAATCCAGCTGCTCCGGTGGTCTAATATCAACAACCTTGCGGGTCTCTCTTCCACCAAGGCAGCCAGCCTTTTACGACTCTCAAATACACACACACACACACGCACACATACACACGCACACACACACGCACACACACGCACACACACACACACAAACACATACACACATACAAACACACACACACACACACAAACGCATACACACACACGATCGCACGCACGCACGTACACGCACACACACACACACACACAAACACAAACACATACACACACATACATACAAATAGGTCGGGACAGGAATACAGACACTTGACATCACCTCCTCATATGCATTCATGAGTGCGCCCCTGGCCTCCTCCTGCAGCAGAGGCTCAAACACCGATACGTAGTGGTCCACACTGGCAAAGTTGTTAGGAACCTGCTGCTGCTGCTGCTGCTCGTGATTTCCCCCATGCTGCCCCTGTTGCGTATTGTGCCAGTTAGAGAGCAGGAGTTAAACGCCCAGTGTCAGGTAGTGGCTGCACCAATACCCCTCCGCCAGTTTTCAGAAATAAAGCAGGCGTTGTAGATAGCTTTAAATAGGAAACACACACACACAACCACATTTTGGGCATAGGGTTTCTGCCATGTCCGGAGGTGGTGGGTGGTCTGGGCTGCTAGGTTGCAAGCTAAGTGACATAAGAAAAAAACAATGTACCTAAACTTAGCGTAAGCACACACACACACACACACACAGACACACACGCACACATACACACACGCACACACACAAACAAACACACACACAGACACACACAGAAACACTATCGCACACAAACATTTGCACACATGAACACACAATCATGAGGATTGAAAACGGGGGGAAAGCAGGAACTACGCGCATATCGTATTAGCAGGCCATCAAGGAATCATGCTGTGCGTGCTGCGAGTTGACAGTCACCTGCTGCTGCCGCAGACTCTGCTGCTGCAGCTCCTGGCACTCTGGGTGCCAGAGTAAACCACTGATGGAGGTCAGGTGCAGGCGGGCTGTAGCGCTCATGTTTTGCTGGGTCGTGGCTGGCTGAGGCGGGTACAGCGCGATCTCTCCTTCCTCAGCATCAGCGCCATTGGCAAGAGGAGGAGGAGCAGAGGGAGGTGTGCGTGAACGGGAGGGGGGGGTGGGTCTGCTGGTTGGTCTGCTGCTAGTGGGCCGTTTCAATGGGCGCGGAGGAGGAGCTACATGCTGCGTTTCTCCCTCTGTGCTCCTTTCCCGCTCACTCCGTGCATCCGGCTCTGTTTGTACTGAGTGTGCTTGTGGGCTCCTGCTCCGTATGCGTGGTGGTGGTGCAGGAAGTACAGCTACTTTTGACGGGCGTGGTTGAGCAGCGAGACCGCTCTTCGCAGGGCCCTTGGGTGGCAGTGCTCTCTTCCTGTCTTCATCAGTTGAAGCTTTTGGATCAGGAGGGAGTCCTGAGGAATCATCTCCCAGACGGGCTTTCTTAGGGGCTTTTTCTGAATCCATAGTTCTGTCTCCACATCAAAGACAAGGCGAATTACCGCAAAATAAATGTTTACATACTCACTCAGCTTTGAACATGAACGATGGGGTCATGCAAAAGTATGGCATGAGCACAGACAATAGTTGTAAACACGGACATACTACAGACAACAGTTATAAGTACGGACGTTGCCACCTTTCGTACCAGAAAATGTTTGCTGGAAAACATTGAACACTCAATTGTATATGGTAAGTGATCATTCTGGATCATTGGTACAAAAAACAACAAAACGATCACTGAAGGTGGATTTCATACAAACCGTACGCTCGACGTACACTCAACCGTATGCTGTATGGGGCAGCCGCTTTCTTCCCATTGAAAAATATATAGGCCACCGACTGCAACACATATTGCCCGGCTTCAAAAACAGCTTCATCCTCGCAAGCATGGAACCGCATGCTAGTCAGCCTCTTTTGCCGGTCACCTTGCTGTCCGGATTTCTGGGTGAGGACGGTAGCTACTGACGGATATGCATCCACAGCTCGCTCCACAGCTCCTCCAGTGTCTTTTCACTTCTTGATGCATGCTTGCACGATGCAGGATCTGGCAAAACCACCCTCCTCAAACATATTCTACAAGGAAACCACGGCTTTAAGGTGAGTGTGCGTTTAGGTGGGGGAGTGCTCTTCAAAGAGGAAGCCTTTTTTATGGATGCAAGCTGGACGTGCGTAGGTTTCTTGATTGATTGAACAACCTGTCCTTGCAAAGAAAGGTCTCCGAGCAAGGACAGGTTGTTCCATCGAACAAAGATCTTCCCCTGTCTTGCATGTAACCACCATCAGATAAAGGTTATTAAAAATGAAACTCTAGCGGGGAGTGCACTACCTAGCAGGACGTGCCAGCACGTAGCCATTTAGATCACGAACTATTACAAATGTTTGCGCTAGCTAAATACACGACACTAGCAGTACCAAAAAGCAACTACATGATCGACTGAAATCGCAGCGTTTGATAGAGCAACTTTATTTCTGCATGAAGCACACGCACCTCATATATATAAGGATAATTATCACCTGAAGTGTGCTATCAGGCACGTCTGTGAGCACAGCAGGTTTCAAATTAAAATAGCTGGAGACAGAGTAAGATACGACTTCACATGACAGCACAGAGCCATGCCAGACGGGCATGAAGAGTGTACTGTTGATGCACTGCCATGATGAGTGTTGACCTACTTAGGGAGTGCTCAGCATAACAACCGGGTAGTTGAGTTGTACTCATGAATTTCTTTTATAAAAGCTAACACTCGAAGCCTTCCCAATGCATTGCAGGTGGCTGTCATTGTCAATGGTAAGCAAAAAAACGTTGTAGGTTGTGTAGGATGGGTTCTGTTACATTTTTAAGGAAGTACTAATGGCTGATGAGCAAAGGAACGTCGTAGGCCGTGTAGAAGGATGTTCTGTTGCACCTTTTAAGGAGCTATATCAACTGCAATGATTGTTTATGGTCATGTTAATACAGCTACTTACTAATCACCACATCACTGCGTGCACCTAATCAGATATGGCAGAGCTGAACATTGACGCAGCATTGATCACCAAAGGCGGCGCAGGGCAGCTTGTGCACAGGTGAGCTAAGCACAGCCTAGCACAAGCCTATGCTGCAACACACATACAACGCGGTATTGCTGCTTAGTTGCTATTGACAAATGCTGTTATTGGTCTGTGGAGATGTGTCAGTTGCTGTGTATTTAAAGGAACCCTTGCATTTTCATGAAAAGGATTGTGTGCGTATGTCTGTTATACAGAAACTAACTGCTTCTGTTCGAGAAATTGGATGCAGCCACTCACAGACTGTCATCGTTCTTAATGATCTGTGCAGGGGTGAAAAGCTGGTGCAAATGCAAAACGGGTAAGCGATTATGATTTGCTCATGTTTCAAGGAACTTTTTGCTGAAACACTTGTGAGAAGTACCTCTCTGTATTCCTGCTGATCAGGATAGTAATGGCGAAAGTATAATGTGCTTTGTTTTGTGTTAGTTTAATGCAGGTAATCCTCGACAATTTATCGTGACTTGCCTTCTTCTCTTGCAGGTGCATATGCTGCACGCTGCGTGAAGATCTTCTAGATGAAGTGTCTAAGTTGGCGCGGGACGGAAGCTTTAGCTACTGCATCATTGAATCAACAGGTAGGCGAACCGCGTGTGTGTGTGTGCGTGTTTGCTAGGTAGATTTGCAGTAAAGCTCGCCAATTACCCTGGGGCATGATCAGCGTCTTGTTTTTTTCCTGTTCTGTTATCATGATCATCAAAAGCACAGCAGCTCAAACAATTTTTCTATGAAGGTCATCACCCCTGAAGTTGACGGTCCCTTGCTTGCCTATTACAAAATTACCACACCTCACCCTTTAAGCTGCCTTTGCCTTTGCATGTATCTCCCACTCCTGTCCTTTACTCAGCGTTATTCCAAGCAAATAAGCCATACTGGCACCAAACAGTCGGTTCCCCTGATAAACCTCTGTCAATAAAAACACAATTCACGTTGAGAATGCAAGTGAGCCGTCAAAGTAGTTGTAAACTTGTTGCAATGTCTACTGCAGGCATCAGTGAGCCCATGCAGGTCGCAGAAACTTTTGCTTTTCAGCTGCCACCTACTGAGGCAAAAAACGGGGAACAACCCCAAATGAAGAAAGCTCGGACTGCTGATGAATTGGAAGGAGGCACAGCAGCAGAAGAAGACCTCAAGGTTTGATTGGTCATGGTTTTGCAATCCCACACAGTGACAAGATTAAATGTTTTGATGCTGGAGACACTTGCATTATATTCTACACAACGCTTGGAGAGCTTTCTTGACAGGGATTTACATGCGCTGGTGTGGAAACCCTCTGCTTCACCCAAATATTGACAGCATATTGGTCCTACAGACAGGTAGTATTTTTCCTATAACAAAAGTACACACACGCCTTTATACACACATGTACGCACACACAGGGGGAGAATAATGGGACAGAGAGCCCTACTTGTGCTAGCTTCCCACCAACCCTGATGGAAATGGCACGCTTGGACACTTGTGTAACCGTTGTGGATGCATCCCGATTTTTTGACGATCTAACAAGCATTGAGGAGCTGGCAGACAGGTGAGCGTTTCTCTGCCAGCCTTTTGTATGGTAAGCGGTAGCAAACTTTTCACCCTGGACAGCTGCAAGGCAGATGTGGAGGCACGATTCATTGCGTTCTGAGGAGCTGACATACAAATAAGACTGAGCCGGATGGTGAGCTTGTGCCGCAGTTCTGAGAGTTGTTCAGCCAGCAACCTAAGGATCTGAGGGGAATAATGTGTTCTGCTCTGCCCTTGCCTTTATAGAAATGTTGGACCCTTCATCATTTTGCTATGCACAAAAGCTGTCTGTCGACTACTTGATGTGGCACTCCGTGTGTAGCTGAACCATACTGGCCTAGCTCTTAATATCCAGATCTATCTGAACCATATAGCTCTTGATATCCAGATCTACTCGGGTGAGACACAGGCAGCACACATTGAAGTGGAGAGGGTGCCACCTTCCCATTTCACAGGCGCATGCAGACAAACACGGGTGTGTACGCATTTCATGCACACACGGGCGTATACACATGTATAAATTCTGCAGGCATCCAGAAGACACACCAGAGGGAGATACTCGCAACATTGCACAGCTTCTAGTCGAGCAAGTTGGTGAGTATCATCAAATAAGAGCAATTATCAAATTCAACTCAGCAAGAGGAACCACTCCCCACACAGCAATAAGAAAAAAGAGCCACTTGGGAGAATGTACCTTAAAAACCTCTTTATACTGCATAAGATATTCTTTTTCATCTACACATACTCAAGCCACCATGTGCGTACGTAGATGCTCCCACACAACATTGATAAGCACAAGATTGCAGAGACATATACACAAATGAATGAATGAATCCTGCCTTGCAGAGTTTGCTGACGTTATCCTCCTTAACAAGGCCGATACCGTTGGCAAGGTAAGACCAGAAGCTTGCTGCATCTCACAATGCACAAACAAAAGGAACCACTGCCAAGTGTCCCCATCAAAGGGGTCAAAGGCTTAGAGTGTGAACAAGGATGCTAGCTAGGACGCATGTGAACAAGGACGCTAGCTAGGACGCTGCAGCTTTTTGCACGTTGCTCTGGCGGTTCACTCTACATGCCTCACTTCTCCTTTAATAAATCACTAGGCCTAAAACTCTTGCCCAGTTTTTCGGGTCTTGGAGTATGATTGCTCACCTCTTTATTTGTTTAGCATGGGAACCTATCAATTACCCTTAACATAGGCCATACACAAATCATTCAAAAAAGTGGTGTTTGCTTTCACACGTGCTCGTATACATCCTAGGCACAATGTATGAGTAACTGCTTTCAATGGCCTAGATATATCAGGGTAGCATCCTTGTATGTCCCTGCAGGACCAGCTCAGTGCAATTGCTGCCCTTCTTCATCGACTGAACCCGTTGGCAAAGGTGTTTGAGACTGTCCACGCACATGTCGCTCTGAGTGAGGTACTCAACACAAGGCGCTTTGACATGGAGAAGGTAGGGGTGGCACGTGTGAAGCATCTGCGTATATTTTACAATGATAACAAGGTTTACAATACCGCAAGGTTTACAATACCGCAAAGACTTTGTATTCCACCTTGTCAGGAGTGCCGGCACTTGAGGTGCTTAACTTTTTTGTCTGCTGTTGTGAAGGTCATGTTCATTCCTGTACACAAGGGTGCACTGCCTGCACTCTTTTGCTTCTGCTTTTGTCCAGAACAGAAAAGGCCTGAGCACATCCCGTCAGTCGCCTCACACTCTCAGCACATGTACTACTGCACAGGCCTCCCAAGCCCCTGGCTGGCTGCAGGCCATCAATGCTTCCAACGCAGCAGAACGAGCAGGTCAGCAGGCTGCAGCTAAGTCAGAAAGTGAGGAGTACGGGGTCACATCATTCGTCTACACAGCGAGGAAGCCGTTCCACCCTGGTCGTCTGTACCGCTCTTTCATGCGCAAGTTCTTCTTGACCCAGGCAAGTAGCCAGCAAAGCATTCCTATGCACGCTTTTCTTCTCCTGTGCTGCTGTGTTCTGTCTGTGATGTGTCACAAAAATTGTGTTCTCTGTGCTGTGTCACAAAATGTGTTGGTTGAGGTGTCTGCAGCTGCGAACGCAGAGCAATTGTGTGATATGTAGTGCGCATTCCCAGCTTGCTTTGTTGCTTTTGCCTCTCAAGAACACCATCAAGGACAAAGCATGCAGCATGTGGTAGGTTGTGGAAGATATTATTAGTCACAGGGGATGTTTGTGAGTCTCTTGCTCTGGATACCTCTTTTGTTACTCACTGAGGCAAACTACTCACAAGTGGGAAACTTTTTACTTGAGGGAATAGTTTGGTGGGAAACAGCAGGAGAAACACAGATCAAAATAAGGAGTTACTTGTCACTTTTTCTGCACGCAAGCACTGAAGTTCACCGTAATTGATCTAACAGTTCTTGGTTGAAAATCCAAAACACAATGGTCAAATATCTTGCAGGTTATGCCTGGAGAGGAGGAGGAGGAAGAAGAGAGTGACCACACTGCCTGCGCCATGGAAAGCAGCAATAGCAAGGAAGAGAGCACGGATCAGGAGAAAGAGATGGAAGAGGAGAGTGAGGAGGGGAAGCCAAAGGGAAATGATAAGCCTAGTGACTACCAAGAAGCCCGTAGGGGGGTGTTGGCTGCAGCGAAATCAGAGCTTGGAGGTCTAATGAGGTCAGTGTGTTGCTGTGATTTGGACTCACATGCTTTGAGCTTGAAGGTCTTTGCGATCAATGTTTTGCTACAATCCGGACTAAGAAACGTAGAGCAAATAGTATGAAGCTGAAATGTAATGAGGTCAGCGTTTTGCTGCTCTGGACTAACACCCGCAACGCGCACCTATGCTTGAAGTTGCACACATTCAGCCCTAAAACTAGACGCCAAGCATCGGAACTGCACGTACTGCCTGCACAATCTATGTAACCAACCTAGGGCGCCTGTTGCTTGGGGCAAGCACACGCAGGCCGAGGTGCAAGTGGACTTGTAATAACGCTTGTGGCATGTGCGGAAATGTTGCTTGGGGCAAGCAATCTCAGGCCAAGGTGCAAGTGCACTTGTAACAACGCTTGTAGCACGTGCGAAAAGCGCCTCCCGACCCTTTCGGTGTTCACACTGCATTGTTCAGGTCAAAAGGGTTCCTCTGGCTGGCTACACAGCCTGATTCAATACTCGGCTGGAGTAGTGCTGGAGCTCTGTTGCAGGTCACCAGGGAGGGCCCATGGTTTACCTGTGTGCCAAAGGTATGTGCATCCGAAGGGAGACCCTTGGTTCCCTTTTTCAAGCAAAAAAGGAGGCGGATTTACCTCGCCATTGTGATGCTGACCTTGCTAATGTTCTCCTGAACGCCCTTATCAATACCACTCAGGATAACAAGATGCAAGTCTTTAATCCCACGTACATTCAGCAGCAACAGCAGCAGCAACCTCGTCTGAATGTTATTGCAGGAAGATTGGCCCGAGGACGAGGACATTCAAAAGCGTATTCAAGCAGACTTCTGCGCGGATCCAAAAATAGGAGACAGACGCCAGGAGCTTGTCTTTATTGGACAGGACCTTAAAGTGGGTGCTTCCTTTTTGGACATAGTTGTCAAGATGTCTTTGAAAATAGTTGTCAAGATATTTAAAACCATACCTCAAAAATGCATCATAGCCAAGGAATTCACGCCATAGGGGCCGTTTGCTCGTCTGACCTCCATCTGTCTTGATATTTTCATCCATCCACAAATATTTAGAGATTGCACCATCTACCCTGGTGAGAGATTGTGTGCATGAAGATAAGACTTGCAACAACTGTGTACAATTGTAACAGCTTGTACATGAAGATAAGACTTGCAACTGTAATTGTAACAATTGTGTACATGAAGATCAGACTTGCAACAATTGTGTACATGAAGATAAGACTTGCAACAATAGTGTACAATTGTAACAACACGTACATGAAGATAAGACTTGCAACTGTAATTGTAAAAATTGTGTACATGAAGATAAGACTTGTTACAATTGTGTACATGAAGATAAGACTTGCAACTGTAATTGTAAAAATTGTGTACATGAAGATAAGACTTGTTACAATTGTGTACATGAAGATAAGAAAAGCAACAATAGTGTACAATTGTAACAACACGTACATGAAGATAAGACTTGCAACTGTAATTGCAACAACTCGTGCATGAAGATAAGACTTGCAACAATTGTGTACATGAAGATAAGACTTGCAACAACTGCTCACTCGAGCCAGAATCCCACCATTGGAGGTTCACCCATAAGCTGGTTTGCAAACCTGAACACGCAGGAGGGAGCTATTTGGGCCATCCAGAATGCTTGCCAGACCACCATCACTTCTTATATTTTTCTTTCTCAGCAGAACACTACACTTTTTCTCTCTCTTTCTTAGGTTATAGATTTACATGTGGCTGGCCGAGACCAGTCAGCAGCTGATCAGACAAACTACCTGGCTGAAGGTCACCCCCCATTGTTCATTGAAAACGCAGGAGGGAGCTATCCGTGCCATCTTGGATGCTTGCCAGACCACCGAAGAAGAAAATGCTGCAGCAGCAAAAGGCGTGCTGAGAGATGAATTATTTGGTAAGAATTGCAACGATTGCACAAGAATTTGCTGTGTTTGGGTGTCAGGACTGGAAGTTTCTTCACCTTGGCATAATTTATCCATCATTTGCTCCATTGTTTTTTACTTACTACGTACAACACAGTAAATCCACATTGTACACCACTAATGTTCCATACTTGCTTAAATTACACACAGGTGGTGAGGATGAGGAAGGGAGTGATGATGTGTGAAAACCACGCTGTTAAACACAGTGCCTGTTAAACACAGTGCCTGTTAAACACAGTGCCCGTTAAACACAGTGCCTGTTAAACACAGTGCCTGTTAAACACAGTGCATGTTAAACACAGTGCCTGATAACCAATGCCTGGTAACCCCCAATAAGTACACAAATGGAATTGCTCCAGTTTAGGTTTGTTCAACCTGCGTGCGACATGAACTTGTTTTGTATGACTGAAGGAGCCAAGTTACATTCATTTAAGAGATCAAACTTGAGTATTTTACCTATACCCCAGAGAAGATCAATTCCGCATTAATTAACACGAGGCCAAAGTGCAAACCTTATTGATTTTAGTTCTTTTCGCACAGTCCACGTTGTGGCTCCTTTTTTTCAGAGTTTACTGAGTCAAACGTGTGACTGCTGCAGTGTGGCTCCTTTTTCAATTTATGCTTATGCTTTCCACTGCCTGAAGGGTAAGGGTTACACAGCTATATCCGCCAGCGAGGGCAGTTGAGCTATAGCAACAAAAAAAAGGCAGCTTCAAGAAGAGAAGGAGGCCAGACTGAACAAGACACTAGAAAAAGAGACAAGGTCAGTGATCAAACAGAGCAAGGCATTTGTCCGCAAAGTCAGCTACTCCTACGGCATCAGACTGATTGATGAAGTCTCTCAGGCGAGCAATGCTACCTGCTGGTATGGCATCAAACAGGTGCTGGAATTGATTGCGCAAGCTGACCAGCTGAGCATCAGGGCAATCCAGAATAAGGGTAAGGGTTACACAGCTATATCCGCCAGCGAGGGCAGTTGAGCTATAGCATAAAAAAGCCAGCTTCAAGAAGAGAAAGAGGCCAGATTGAACAAGACACCAGAAAAAGAAGCTAGAATAAAGATGAAACAGATGTATGATGAAGAGAAAAGTGAATAGAGAAAAAGAATGTTTGTTTTGAGTAAGAGCGAAAAGAAAGCATCATGGAGAACGAGAAAAAAGCTGTTGGGATGTCTCAGAATGAGTGTATAAGAAGCCTCAGTCAGAAACAGGAAACAAGAGGCTGAGAGAGCCTCACAAAACCAGGAGCCAAGAGAACAAGTACGGCGGAGCAGAAGAGAGAACAAAGGACGCATGCAGCACCCAAAAACAGCTCCTCTCTCTCCTCTCTAGCTGCCCACCCCACCAGCTTACCCAGCTACAGCAGACCAGCCCGATGCTGTCCTCCACAACTTGCCAATTGAAACTGTGAGCCAGGGCATGCCTGGCCGCGAAGGGAGCCGGTGCCTAACTCGCCAGGAGCAGGTCGCAAGCTACAGCCGGGCCCTGGTTGTGGCTGCCACGGCTACACGGCTACCACACTGAGGGCTGCCGTGTTGCTCCGCCGTATGAGTCTTAGCCGCTCCCGAGTATTTCCGGGCGTGCTGCGGTGAAGTGTGATTGTAGCGGTCATTTAAATTGCACGATCAACTTCAGCCGCGATTTTGCTTGATTCAGCCATATTTCAACCGCTTTAACCGCACTTCAACCAAGCCAGGAAAGTCTGACGGTGAGTTGCTCTTCCTTTCTTT